>Ga0209119_1004397_pt1 | contig 11619 bp, 10 predicted proteins | sample COG_03_FD_184747 | JGI IMG/M metagenome (GOLD analysis project Ga0209119, IMG submission 184747) | Pelagic Microbial community sample from North Sea - COGITO 998_met_03 (SPAdes) (version 2) | ecosystem: Environmental > Aquatic > Marine > Neritic zone/Coastal water | place: Helgoland, sampling... | reverse complement strand
CCAGTCATAAAGGCGTGGGACCAGCCCTTTTCATCAGCTAGGTTCAAGTGATGAAAAAATAATGCAGTACTCACTAAAGAGGTAGCCGACACTGCAGGTAAAATTAAATAAAACCGATAGTCTTTAAGCACATCACGCCGGCGCCAAGATCTTATAGTTTGCACCTGTGCAATGGTTTGATTAGAAGCCCCATCAGCATGCTTTGAATCTAACTCACGCTGCGTGAGGTTGTTTTCATAGTTTAAGTGGCGAACATTATGACCACGTAACAGCCATATGGTCGCTGGAAGCACCACAACCAACACAAAAACAGCAACGCCAGTATAACTCCAGCGCCAACCCACAACAGCAATGGCCATGACAGCAATCAAGGGCAATATCGCTTCACCAGCAGCAAAACCGATGGCCACCATAGCAGTGGCTTTACCACGCTGACGTTCAAAGTATCGCCCCATGGACGTATAAGCAACATGACTCATTAATCCTTGACCTGTTTGGCGTAGTAAAAACACACCAAAAACTAACCACACTAAGCTGTTTACTTGAGCTATAAACCAACAGCTAAGGGCCAAGAATAAAACCACAAAAAAGGAGTAACGTTGCAATGAGACTTGGTCGATTAGCTTTCCAGTAATCGGCAACAACAATGCACTCAACAAAGTGCCTGCCATGTAAACACCACCCCACTGGGTGTGACTCATGGCAAAATCTTGCTGAATAGCGTGACCAAATATACCTATAAAATAGGTTTGTCCAAAAGACGATGCAAACGCGGTGATCAAACCAAACACCACAAAGCGCGTATGGTCTTTTAATAACACACCGTATGCGCCTAGTATCATGCTTTTAAAACCTCATCTGGCCTAACGGGATGCATTTAATAAAGTTATTCCCCTGCGGCAATGAGACTTGCATTGCCTCCTGCAGCAGTAGTGTCGATACACAAATGACGCTCCATAGTATATCGCTGGGGGTCTGCAGATTCACTAATCAATGGTAACAATGGCCCAGTTTTATTAGCCAAAGCCTGTCTTAATTGTGTCTGATAGCCGACTTCACCATTAGCCGCATGATGGTCACCATTAGCAGCCACGGCATGATAGCCTGACAGCAGCGTAATGTCTGTAGCTAAAAGCTGTCCCTTAACCACCACCAAAGGCAAATCACTTTTAGGGATATTAAGGTCATTGGCTACCAACACGACACCATTTCCTTGAGCCAATGCAGTTTGGGCTTGTAACAAAGCAGCTTGTCTGTCTGGCCCCAAACATAACACAACGCCTCTGGGCACAGTGCTGAGCTGATTCAATTCACCTGTAGGGCCTGGTAGCAATACCACATCGCGGCAAAGGTCTTGCAACTTACTGGCATGAGCACCAAACACTTGGGTGAGTTGTGATAGGCGATCATTGGTCTGTTGCCACCTTGTGAGGGTTTTATCTGACAACGCATCTATAGCATTTTGCACTTGCGCCAAGCCTACAACACGGCCTGATGCACTTGCAGTTTGCACGGCTAATGGTTGGCGTAAACGCTGCACGTACTGAGGGCCACCCGCTTTAGGGCCAGTGCCTGAGAGGCCTTCACCACCAAAAGGTTGGCTTCCCACTACTGCACCTATTTGGTTACGATTAACGTAGGTATTACCTGCATGAATACCCTCAACTAATTGAGCCACACGTGCATCTACCCGAGTATGAATGCCAAAAGTTAAACCATACCCTTGAGCGTTAATGGTATTAATTAACGTAGCTAAGTCGTTAGCTGCAAAGGTAGCCACATGCAATACAGGGCCAAATATTTCTTCGCTAAGGTCCTCAATACCATTTAGCTTAATCACAGTAGGCCCCACAAATAACCCAGTTTTGGGCGCCAAAAGCTGCTTAAGTACATTACCTTTAGCTGCATGAGCGGCAATGTGGCTTTCTATTTTAGTTTTAGAGGCTTCATCTATTACTGGACCCACATCAGTGGTTAGATGCCATGGATTGTCCAAGGTGAGCTCGTCCATCGCACCAAAAAGCATATGTAAAACTTTATCCGCAATATCTTCTTGTAAATACAACATACGAAGCGCTGAGCAGCGCTGTCCCGCACTTTGGAACGCAGAGGCCAGTACATCCCGCACCACTTGCTCTGGCAGCGCCGTAGAATCAACAATCATGGCATTGATGCCACCTGTTTCAGCTATCATCACGGCATCTGCCGCCAGATTTGTCGCCATAACGCGGTTAATATGCTGCGCTGTAGGCGTTGAACCTGTAAAACACACGCCGTTAACCCGCGCATCACTGGTAATAGGCACACCCACTTCTTTAGTTCCACCTGGCAAAAACTGAACTGCCGCCACAGGAATACCTGCTTCATGCATCAACTGCACAGCTTTGTAAGCTACCAAATTAGTTTGACTGGCAGGTTTTGCCAACACAGCGTTACCTGCTGCCAATGCAGCAAATATTTGGCCACTAAAAATAGCTAAAGGGAAATTCCAAGGTGAGATACAACTGACTACACCACGTCCTTGGCCTAAAGGTAAGGAGGCCATTTCTTGGGCATAAAATCTGGCAAAATCTACTGCTTCACGCAGCTCGCCCACGGCATCTAACCAAGTTTTTCCTGCTTCCTTAGCCAATATAGCAAACAGCTGCGTGGCATGGGCTTCATATAAATCTGCCACTTTCTCAAAACAGGCCACTCGCTTTTCCATTGGCATAGCAAGCCACTGTTGCTGCCCAATGGGCGCTGCTATCATAGCGGTTTCTACCTGCTGTGGCGTCGCCATAAATACTTGTCCTACTTGCTCATTATCAGTGGCAGGATTGGTCACCCGTCTTGATAATGTGTCTATATCTGAGCCATCGTCTAGAATTGTTTCATGACCAACAATAGGCCTTGCCTGCCAACACTGTTGCGCTAGATGTTGGCGTGCAGATTCCATCAATTCAACAGTAGAAGCATCGGTAATATCCCACCCTTTGGCATTTTTTCTAAAACCACCATGACCTTGGGCAAACATATTTTTTGGCTCTACGATGGCATGACTGTGGCAGCTTAAGCCCTCATCTAAACGTTCTAATACTGCATTTATAGGGTCTTGGGCGATGGTTTCTGGGGCGATTTCTGGATTCACTAATTGATGTACAAAAGATGAATTAGCTCCATTTTCTAATAAACGCCTCACAAGGTAGGCTAACAAATCTTGGTGCGCTCCCACAGGCGCATATACGCGACATCGCACCCCACCTTGAGCCATTACACTTGCATGCAAAGACTCACCCATGCCATGCAAACGCTGAAATTCATAGGCGTGACTAGCACCTGCCAGCTGTAAAACAGCTGCAACACTGTGCGCATTATGGGTGGCAAATTGTGCATAAATACGGTCATTCATAGATAACAATTGTTTAGCACAGGCCAAATAAGACACGTCTGTATTGGCTTTTCGGGTAAATACAGGAAAACCCGTCAACCCCATCACTTGGGCACGTTTAATTTCAGCATCCCAGTAGGCACCTTTGACCAATCGCACCATAATTTTGCGATCTAATCCGCAGGCTAATGCATACAACCAGTCCAACACCATAGGTGCCCGCTTACTAAAGGCCTGCACTACAATACCAAAGCCGTTCCAGTCACAAAGCATTGGTGAAGATAGTACTTGGGCAATCACATCAAGACTAAGATCTAGTCGATCTGCCTCTTCTGCATCTATATTAAAACCCATATTAGCTGCTTTAGCCTGTAAAGCTAGCGCTAGCACCTTTGGCACTAATTCGGCTAATACTCGTCCACGCTGGCTCCATTCATAACGCGGGTGAAGCGCAGATAGTTTCACCGAAATACCTGGATTATTACGAATATCATCATCAGTGCAGTGTGGTGCAAGGTCAGCTATGGCGATACTGTAAGCATCAAAATAACGTGTAGCATCTTGCTCTGTGCGGGCGGCTTCGCCCAGCATGTCATAAGAGTGCGTGTAACCTTGACTGGTTAATTTTTTGGCACGATGTGTAGCTTCTTTCATAGTGCGCCCAAGCACAAACTGAGAGCCTAGCTCTTTCATCGACTGAGCCACAGCTTTGCGCACTACAGGCTCTCCCACACGCTTTACAAGGCCGCGCATGGTGGCACCTATTTTGTCTGCATCAGCAGGTGCTAATAATTTACCCGTTACTAATAATGCCCATGTAGATGAATTGATAAGGGACGAATCAGAATGCCCAAGATGGCTAGACCAATCACCAGCTTGTACCTTGTCTTCAATCAAAGCACTAATGGTTGCCTTATCTGGCACCCGCAGTAAAGCTTCCGCCATACACATCAGTGCAACGCCTTCTTTTGTGCTTAAACCATATTCTCCAAGAAACTTTTCCATCATCGTTGGGCTAGAGTGACTTCGTACATGTCGTACTAAATCGGCGGCCTGTGCAGAAATATTTTCACGCTTATGGGTAGCTAAATCTAACCTAGTTAACAAAGCTTTTATACACACTTGTTCGTCAGCTAAATATGCACTACGCATATTTGAGCGAATTATGTGAAGTTGCTTTTCGTTGGCAGGCGAATTAGAGGAAAGCGAAGAAGAGGTATTAGTCATAATGCATCCAGAAACTAACAAAGTTATATGTATTTAAGGAGGCATTGTATGCTCATGCTTAAGCACTAATCTCCTAAATATTCATTATACAAGAAATCATTTAACTACATTTATAATAAAATATAGTTAAACAATTGCTATATAATCAAATTAATAGTTATATTAACTATGTTAAAAATATTATTTCCGAAAATAACACTACAATACAATATTAAAATACTCAGCAAAAAAGGCTAAAATAAATCTCATGAACACACTAGATCGCCATGACCTAGCCATCATTGCAGCCCTGCAAAAGGATGGTCGCAGCACTATTACAGCTCTTGCAGACAAGGTGGGATTATCTAGTACTCCGTGCCAAATTCGACTAAAACGACTGCAAGATCAAGGCTTTATCACAGGCTATGTCGCATTAGTGAATAAAACCAAACTAGGGCTAGACCATGTGGCTTTTGTACAAGTAACTCTATCCTCCACCAGCAGCAAAACCTTAGCTGCGTTCAACACCGCAGTGTCTAGCGTTGCCGAAATAGAGCAATGTCACATGACCGCGGCCAGCTTTGATTATTTATTAAAAGTAAGGACCAAAGACATGGCCAGTTATCGTGCGGTCTTAGGGGAAAAGATATCCAATTTGCCCCATGTAGTGCAAACAAGTACTTTTGTGGTGATGGAAAGTGTCAAAGATTTTTAGTTAAATATACTATTTTTCATCCAACTTAGACCTTCAATCGTAGTAGTTTTGGGTCGATATTCACACCCAATAAAGCCTGCGTATGCACTTGCATCTATGGCCGCAAATATTGGCGCATAATCCATTATTCCAGTATTAGGCTCATGGCGCTGCGGCACACCAGCGATCTGCACATGCAATATGTAGGGTAGCAAGTTTTGAAACTGTTCCAGTGCATTGCCTTCATGCTTTTGGCAGTGAAAAAAGTCAAATTGAATACCTAAATTTTTAACATTGATCAGCTTTAGTAAGCGCAGCGCTTGGGCTTGATTAGAGAGCATATAATTAGGCATATCAATAGGGTTAATTGCCTCCATTGTAAGGCTAATACCTTGTTGTGATGCCTGCTGTGAAGCCCATCGCATATTCTCAACGTACACCTGCTCTGCCTCTTCAAGACTCACCCCCAAAGGCAGAATACCTGCCATAACATGTATCAGAGGCATACCCATCGCTGTGGCATAGGTCAATGCCTGCATCACACTATATTGAAAAGCTTCTTTTGAGTTAGCATCACATGCTAATCCACGATCACCCTCATTCCAATTGCCAGCATCAGTATTAATCAACACTTGCCTCATACCACTGTTTTGCATGGCTTGTGCCAGTTCTACCTCACTAAAAGCATAAGGAAACTGGCACTCTACCGCCTCAAAACCATGATTTGCTGCTGCCTGATAGCGCTCCAAAAAAGGCAATTCATTAAATAACATAGAAATGTTTGCACACAGCTTAGGCATAAGGATAATGGTATCTATTGGGTTAATTTTTGGGCACCTATCTGGGCCACCTATGCAGAGCAGCTTATCATGAACACACATGCACCTATAGGTTTCATTGGCCTTGGACTAATGGGACAAGCCATGGCTACACAGTTAATAAATGCAGGCTATCCTTTGTGCATTCATAGCCGCACAAAGGATAAAGCAAAGGCATTAATTGCCTTAGGTGCAAGCTACGCCAACTCCCCTTTGCAACTGGCCAGCATAGTAAAAGATAGCATCATCATTATTTGTGTCACAGACTCCATCGCTTTGGAAGATGTGGTCAAAGGTGAAAAAGGTTTGCTGCATCATATTGCGCCAAATTGCTTAATTATCGACATGGGCACTAGTTGTTATGAGCTCACTCTAAATTTGGCCCAGCAAACCCACAAAAAACAAGCACACTATATCGATGCACCGGTGTCTGGCGGTCAAATAGGTGCTCAACAAGGTACCTTATCTATTATGGCTGGCGGCAGCAGCAATCAGCTACAGCGGGCTAAACCTTTATTTGATGTGATCGGACAAAAAACCACCCATGTGGGTGCTGAAGGTAGTGGCCAATTAGCAAAATCTGCTAATCAAATGATTGTGGGAGCCACTTTAAATATTGTCGCCGAAGCTTTATTTTTAGCCCAAAAAAATGGTGCAGACCCAGCTAAAGTGGTGCAGGCGTTAACAGGAGGTTTTGCAGACAGTAAGATATTACAAGTGCATGGTAAGCGCATGGTAGAACAAAATTACACCCCCGGTGCAAGGGCTACAACCCAGCTTAAAGACTTACAACAAGCGCAAGACTTAGCCACATTAAATAAACTTACATTGCCTCTAAACCAAGCTAGTTTGAGCCAATGGCAAGGCATGGTAGATGCTGGACTAGGACACTTAGACCAAGCTGGCATTTTAGCTTGGGTAGAGCACAATAATTAGCCTATTAAGGTGCTAAAACGTCTGCCACCCTTAGTTTCAGCTTAGGTATTAAGTCTTTCTCAAACCATCTGTTTTTACTTAGCCATATATTATTTCTTGGGCTAGGATGGGGCAACGGCACTTCATTGGATTCGTTCTGTTGCCATGTTTTAACCCTTTGTGTAAGTGATTGTTTGGTATTGCCAAAGTGATAATTTTGAGCATATTGACCCAAAACCAGGGTCATTTTTAAATGAGGTAATTGATCTAATAATTGAGCCCGCCAAGTGGCCTCGCATTCTATAAGTGGTGCCATATCACCATTTTTGCCAGTGCCAGGATAACAAAAACCCATAGGCAATATAGCCACCACTTTAGGATTGTAAAAAGTTTCAATGCTCATGCCTAGCCATTCACGCAGCCTGAGACCACTAGCATCATCAAAAGGTATTCCTGAATTGTGCACTTTACGCCCAGGAGCTTGGCCTGCGATGAGTATTTTTGCATCTGGATGGATTTGAAAAACAGGCCGCGCTCCAAGTGACAACTTATCCTTACATATAGTACATAATTTAATGCTTGCAACTAATGCCTCAAATGCGCTCATCTGATTATTAAAAACCAAAGATTTCATAAGGCGTTAGCCGCCAATGCTTGGGCTATAAAATACACTACATTTTTCTCACTAAGATCATCAATGGTGACTATTTTTATGTGACGCCTTTTCTTACCCTTTCCTTCCATTATTTTATTAACATCACTAAAGGCTGCCCCGTTACTAAACTCTATTGAAAGGTGGTTTTTGTAAGCATAAATACCCCCGACCAATTGATCAGAAAGACTAAACACCAAACCACCATATTTAACATCTTCAACAAGCGTTGTTTCAGCTTTCAAAAATAGCGTTCTTATGGCAACAGCTGCGTCAAGTTGAGCAGCAGATATAAGCTGTATATCCACAAAAAAGGCGTTCACCTTGTTATTAGATGATATGCTCATAATTGTGATGTCTCCCAAAAAATGGGTTAATGATAACCCTCTATTTCCTATGCATCTTATTGATCAACAACCTCAAATATGGAGTCGATGATGATGGGTAAGTTCCCTCTAAGCGACATCGCCCCAAATACAGACCTAGCGTGAATGCCTTTTTCACCAAACACCTCCACCATTAAGTCTGAACAGCCATCTAATACTTTAGGGTGCTGCTGAAAATCGTGCGTAGTATTAATAAAGCCTTGAAGTTTGATCACTTTAGCCACTTTATCTAGGGATCCAAGCTCAAGTTTAACGGCTGCTAAAATGTCTAACCCTGTCATTCTTGCAAACTCATACCCTTGTGCAGTGGTATATTCGCTCCCAAGCCTACCCTGGGGAGCCTCGCCTAACCCTGTCACAGGGCCCTTACCTGAAACGTACAAGAGATTTCCAGTTCTCACACAGTTACTGTAGCTTCCTTTTGGATTACTGGCTTCTGGCAATTCTAGATTTAACGCTTTTAATGTGTCTTCAATGTTCATCATAAATCCTTTTAAGCATGGTTTGAAATATGGTTTTTTGGCAAACTATTTTGATGACGGATCAAGCTCAGCCTAACTTCAATTTTTTCTAATTCCAAAAAGTATAGCAGCGCATATCAAAAACATTTTTGAAGGCACAAAAAAAGACCAATAAATCAGTCTTTTTAACATTTTGAGACATTAAGGTTTCAAACGTAAAATCAGTCATCCAAGAGGAAATTTTCCATCAACTCTTTACCACCTTCTGTGGCAAAAGACTCAGGGTGAAACTGAATACCTTGAATAGGGTATTGTTTATGTTTCACTCCCATAACTTCATAACTGTTTGAACCCAACTCACCCACTACTGCAGTAATTTTCAAACAACTTGGCATTGATTGTGCGTGGGCCATCAGCGAGTGATACCTCATTACTTCTAGCTGGTCTGGAATGTCTTTAAATATATATTCACCATCGTGGCTGATAGGGCTTATTTTACCATGCATTGGCAAGTGCGCTTTAACCACCTTACCACCAAAACAGTGCACTATGCCTTGCATACCCAAACATACGCCAAGCAAGGGGATTTTGGGGCCCAATTGCGTAATCACTTGAGCACACACACCAAAGTAGTGCTCGTCATCAGGTGAGCCTGGCCCAGGCGATATGATAATTCGATCCGTTCTTGCCGCTTCTATGTCAGCCACGCTGACTTGATCATTACGAGCTACAATCACTTCAAAGTCATCAATTTTACCATTAAGCTTGGCCGTTGAAAGCACTTCGCCTATGTATTGGTATAGGTTGTAAGTGAAGGAGTCATAGTTATCGACTAGATAAACGGTAAACTTTTCTTGGTTCATGATTTCACCTCCATAAATTGCTCTAGCACCTTAAGAGTGCCTGCAAATTTACGCTGAATTTCTTGGTATTCATCCTCTGGGTTTGAATCATAAACATTACCACCACAAGTTTGCACATAAGCTTTAGAACCATTGGCAAATACCGTGCGAATAGGAATAGCAAAGGTGCAGTCACCATTAAAACCAAAATGTCCTACTGCGCCCCCATAGGGGCCACGACCATCAAGCTCTAGCTCATCTATTATTTTCATGGCTTCAATTTTGGGTGCGCCTGTTAAGGTGCCTGCAGGGAAGTTGCTGGCTAGCGTCGAGAACATATCTTCGTTTTCGGCCATGATGCCCACTATTTCACTAGAAATGTGTTGCACATGACTAAAACGTTTTATGTCCATCAAACTGCGCACTTTAACCGTGCCAAAACGAGCTACACGTCCAATGTCGTTGCGGTGTAAATCAACAATCATATTGTGCTCTGCAATTTCCTTGGGGTCATTCAATAAAGCGCGTGCTAAGGCAGTGTCTTCTTCAGGCGTAGCGCCTCGTTTAGTAGTACCTGCTAATGGGTAGGTTTCCATTTCACCTTGTCGCAGGCGGAATAATAGCTCTGGGCTTGCACCAATCACCTTTTGTTCACCAAATTTAATGTAATACATTTGAGGAGATGGGTTAATGATACGTAACTGTTCGTATAAATTGATACTTTCGCCCAGCATATCAAAACGATATTTAAAGCCTACTTCACACTGAAATATTTTGCCCTCTACGATATCTGCCTTAACCTTTTGAACCGCATCAGCATGCTGCTGTCGATTCATGTCTTCACCTTGAGGCACCACCTTTAAATCACCAATAGCAGGCGCTTTAGCATTGATCAATTCTTCAATAAGATCCATACGATTGTCTTCATAGTGGAAGTAGATCAATTCGCCTGTCATCTTGTCGTAGATCAAACCATCCTTATATAAACCAAACTTAAATGCATCAAAGGCATCGCTTGCGCTAACGCTTAGGCTTGGCTCAAAGTAGTTCATGGCGTCATAACCAATGTAGCCAGTTAAACCACCAGCATACCTTCGACTAATAATATTTTGCGGCACTATGTCACGCAGCAAATAATAAGGATTATCGCTCTCATAGGATTCGATATGGCCTGCACGGTGACTAATATTTAGCTGATTTTTATTGGCCCAAAAAATTTGCTCTGGGTCAAACCCAATCAATGAGTAGCGAGAAATATGGCTGTCTTCCCCTAACGACTCAAGCATGTAGCAGGTGTCAAAACGTTGTTCAATCTTTTTAAATAATTCAAAAAAATCACAGCTTGAGGTCACTGTGACATAGCTTGGCTTGCGGGCCATTTTTATTTTATTTGGACGAGTCAATTTTATAGCTTCCAGCTTGAAGGGCTCTAGAACCTCGGGTGACAGTAGCTATGCCTACACCGAGTTGTTGTGCTACACGGCGCTGTGATACACCTTTTGATAGTAGCTCGAAAATTTGTAATCGATTGATTAATTCTTGTTGCTCATAAGGTGTCAACAAACCCTCAAGTGCCGCCAACATTTGCTGCGGGCTTGTTTGAGTCATTAAGTAATTAACAACAGGGCTTAGTGAGTTGGTTTTGGGCATAGGCGTGGTGATGAATTTATTCATATCGTATCAATGTACTAGTACACTAGCATACGATTAAACATTTGCCAAGGCTTATAGGTGATCAACTACCCAATCAGGCTGGCACAAAGCAATATCAAGGCCATGGTTGTATCCACCTCTCACACCCACGCAAGGCATGCCGCAGGCTTTAGCTGCGTTAATGTCATTACTAGAGTCACCCACCATAAGGCATTGTTCCAAATCAATACCCATCTGCTTGGCAGCTTTTAATAAGGGCATTGGGTGAGGTTTTTTTTCTGTAAAGGTGTCACCGCAATACACCAAATCAAAATATTCAAGTATGCCAAATTTAGACAACAAAGGCCTTGTAAAACGGCTAGGTTTGTTAGTAATCACTCCCTGCTTAACGCCATTTTCTTGAAGACTTTGCAACAATAGCTCAACGCCACCATAGAGCTTGGTTTGTTGGCTTCCAAGCTGATGATAAAAGTCCATAAATAGATCCAGTGCTGGCTCAAACTTAGGATCTAATGTTTGGGGTGTAAATTGATTAGCAAGGATTCTTTGCACTAAAGCCGCTGCCCCATTGCCAACCCAATGCTCCACTTGGAGCAAACTGGGGGCACTTATATTAAGGGCT
>Ga0209119_1004394_pt1 | contig 11623 bp, 10 predicted proteins | sample COG_03_FD_184747 | JGI IMG/M metagenome (GOLD analysis project Ga0209119, IMG submission 184747) | Pelagic Microbial community sample from North Sea - COGITO 998_met_03 (SPAdes) (version 2) | ecosystem: Environmental > Aquatic > Marine > Neritic zone/Coastal water | place: Helgoland, sampling... | reverse complement strand
TTTAAAGCTTAATGAGCAAAAAAAAACTATTGTAAATAATCTTATTGTAAGTTTCACACGGTTAGAATAATTGATGAGAGATAAATGCAACCGTATTTGTGCTCAAATCGTTTTAAATTTAATAGATATAAGTCGATTTTTGAGCTTTTAAGCTTGTTACGTTGACAACTGTCCAAAATGGGTGCAAAAAACCATAATTCTTTAAAATTATTTAAAATTATGAAAAAAATTCCAAGTATTTCCAATCAAATAGATAACTCAAATTCTTTTGAAATTATTAATAAAAATTTTAGTTCATTGGCACCGGCATATTATACGCTAATTACTAATTGGTTTATTGATGCTTACAAAGTTTATAAAGGTATCGATAAGTTTATAATTTTAATTTATCTGATTAATAAAGACTTTATTTTCTATAGAAAAAATGGACTAACGGTTGATTATGATACATTTTATAAAGATAAATCATTAGAAATTCCAAATATTAACATCATTGATATTTCAAAAGATCTTCGAATTCCTAGAGAAAGTGTAAGAAGAAAGATAGAATTATTAAAAAAACAGGGTGTATTAAAAAAAAATGGAAAAAAAATCTTTGTAGATAGATCAGCATTTATAACAGCTAAAGCTGACAAAACTCTAAAAAATCTTAGTATTTTAGTTTTTAAATTTAATGAAATATTAAAAAGTAAAAATAAAACTGATAAAACTTTTGGTGTAGATAATATTTCAAAATCAATTAAAGAAAGCTTTTCTTTTTGTTGGTATCAATTTTATAAGTTTATATTCTCTTTTACTAATAGTTGGAAAACATATACCAAAACTCAAGATTTAGAAACGATATGTGTAGCATTTATTGTACTAATTAATACTGTTCAAAATAAAACTTTTAAAAATAAAAATTTAAATAGAAAAAAATATCTTAAAGAATTAAAAAAATCTGATCATACAGGTATTAATGCATTTTCTATTGCTGATATATCAGGAATTCCAAGAGCAACGGTTGTTAGAAAATTAAAATTTTTAGTTAAAAATAATTTTTTGATGATTGATGAAAAAAAGCTTTATACTTTTGGTTTAAGTCCACAAAGTAAGCAATACAAAGTAATTTCTAGCTTACAGGATAAAAATATGCTTTCTTTAAGTAATTTATTATACAGAGTCTCTAATCAAATTAAAGTTAATCCAAAAAATAAATTAATATGGGCATAGTAACATCAATAGCCCCAATTGCTTTAGCTATTATTATGCTATGCTTAGGAGCCTCTTTAACAGTAAGTGATTTTTCAAGAGTAATCAAAAATCCTAAAGATTTTTTTATTGGTTTTATTTGTCAGTTATTTGTTTTACCAATTGTTGCTTATCTACTTATTATTATTTTAAAAGTTCCGACTGAAATGGCTTTAGGAGTGATGTTAATTGCGGCAGCTCCTGGAGGTGTAACCTCAAATGTCCTTACAAAATTTGCAGATGGTGATGTGGCGCTTTCAATATCACTAACAGCATTTATGAGTTTATTAAGTATAATTTCTGTTCCATTTATAATTTTCACTACTATCGGCTTATTTGAAATCTCCTACGTTGCTAAAGAAATATCAATGATAGGAATATCTTTAAAAATGTTTTTTGTAGTTACTGTTCCAGTAATAGTTGGAATGATTATCAGACGTTTAACTGGAGATTTGGTAATAAGAAATTTAAAAATGCTTCAAAGAATTTCCATAATATTATTTTTAACTGTTTTTGCTGCGATATATATTGAAGAATGGGACAATATCGTGAGCTTTTTAGCACGAGCAGGTTTAATAGCCTTAATATTAAATGTAACTATGATGATTATAGGATTTTATGTTGCTAAATTTTTTGCATCAGGTGAAGCTCAACAAAGAGCTATCTCTCTAGAGTGTGGTTTGCAAAATGGAACTTTAGCAGTTTTTGTTGGCACTCAGTTATTTGATAGTGTCGTTTATATGGTGCCAACTGCAGCTTATGCTTTAATTATGATGACAACTTCTTTAATTTTTGTTTTTATTTTAAGAAAAAATAATTTTAATCAAAAATAATATTTTTTTAATGTCACGAAATGGACTTCAAGCAAGTCAAAATATAAGCAGAATTCAAACAAATTTAAATTACTTTTATAATCGATAACTAGCAACTGCTACTGGCAACTGGTTTTTTTTTTGTTTGAGTTATTTTTATTGTACAGCTTGTGTCACTAATTTTAGTTGCAATAATAGTAAGAGTGTCTGCAGCTGTTGTTTTAAAGGTGTATGCTTGTCCATCTAAATCATCTACACCATCAAATAAGTTGGTAACTATATTTGATTGCGATGTACTAATATAATATTCTCCGTTATTAGATTTATATTCTTGCTCGGCTAAATAAATAGAGTTTAGTGTAATTTCAGCTTGTTTTTTTTCTGCTGAAGTTTTGTATCCGCTATAAGACACAACTCCTACTGCAGAAAGAATTCCAATAATAGCCACAACTACTAGGAGCTCAATTAGTGTAAAACCTTTTGAATTTTTTTTGTTACTAAAAAGTATTTGAGTTTTGATTAATTTAATGCACATTGCTGCTGACAGATACCATCTGGGTTTCGTTCTTTACAACTATTATAACACGCGAAATCGAATGCTAAACGGGGTTGACCAAAAACAGTTTTTACTGTTTTCATGGCTGCTATTTTTGTTTCTGCTGTCCAGCAACCCACATAAGCAGTTGCATTTTGTATTTTTTCTCCAAGTACTTCTGTCGAAATTTCCTTTGGCTCTTCTTCAGAATTTTTTATACTATTAGCTGAAGTAAAATTTTTAAGAATAGATGATTTTATCCCAAAATTTGTATTTTCTGGAATAACTCCATAAGACTCCATTGCATCTTTAAAATCTAGTTTGGCTACTGCAACTCCAACTACATCACCACTAGTGTTAACAATTGGGCCTCCACTATTACCTGGCTGAATTGCTGCATCAATTTGAACTAATGCATAATTATCTTGTGAACCAGCAAGTGCACTAACAACTCCTTTGGTAACCTTAACAGAAGAGCTTACTGCTTTGCCAAAAGGATAACCTGCAACATAAATATCATCTAATAATTTTGGATCTCTATTTGAAATATCAAATTTGTCTTTTGGTATTATATCTGTTTCAAGAAGTGCAAGATCATTTACTCTATCGTAAGCTAATATTTTAGCAGTTCCTGTCTTACCAAAATAACTGACTTTGGTAATGTTACAATAATTAACCACATGATGGTTAGTAATCATATGACCTTTATCAGATATAAAAAAAGCCGTACCTGATCCAGTAAAAATTTTATCATCTAAAACTTTAACGATTTTTTTCGTATTAGTTCCTTCGTCAATAGTCACTTTTGCTTTAACTTTTTTACATACAAAAACAACACTGTTAGAGTTAACTACACTTTCTGCCATTATTTTTGACTCATTACACGATTTTAGATCAGCCTTATAAACATGCTCGATCATACTTCCGTTTAAAAATAATAGTAAAGCAGTAACAATTTCCATAATTAAATTATTATACTATAAACTATTTTTAATTATTATGATAATTCGCTCATAGTGGGCACTAATTAGAACCACACCCAAGAGTTCTATTAAAGTAAACCCTTGGCTGTAATACCTAATTTTAAAATATTATTTATTGAGTTGCTACGGTTGATGTTATTTGATCGGCAGTTGCACAACCAGTTTTCGTACAAGTTTTTACTATAACGTTTGTGCCTGAAGCTTTAATTTGAACATAACCTAACACATAGGTAGTTCCTTCTCTAACCGATTCTGCTGTAGTATCATGTGGATTTTTATCCGTCAGCTGTGCAATCGTTCCAGTTACAATTTTAGCTGCTGTTACTGGACACGTCTGAGTACCAGCATATGATGATTCTCCCAAACTACATTTTTGAGACTCTGCTGCCATATACTTAACTGTTTGTGCATGAATTGTTTTTGTCGCATTAACTTTTGCAGCTGCTGTGTAACCGTTATAAGCAACAACACCTACTGCTGCTAAAATTCCTATAATTGCTACAACCACTAATAATTCAATTAGTGTAAAACCTTTATTTTTAATTTTTTTCATTAAATCCTCTTTAGTGTTTAATATTTAGATTTATTATGAAGGTTATATTTAAAAAGGTCAATTGATTTTATCCTTGTCAGATTACTAATAATCACCCAATTATTGCTCCAACATTGAATATAGGCGCATACATGGCTAACATTAGACCACCAATGGTGATACCCATAAATACGATCATTATGGGCTCAATTAAGCTTGCAAGGTTTGCAACTGCTACATCAAACTCTTCTTCATAATAAAGCGCAACTGAACCAAACATTTCATCCAAACTACCTGTTTGTTCACCAACTGAGATTAATTGACTAAAAGTTGGAGGAAATATTTTTTCTTTATTAAATAAGTCCGTTAAAGTTTCTCCTGAAAAAACTCCCTTCTTAATTCTTTCTAATGCCTCAACAACAATTACATTGTCAGTTACTGATTTTGCAATATCTATGCTCTCAATTAAATCAACCCCTGCTTGGTTAAGGTTTCCTAAAACTAAAGATACTTTTGCTAAAATAGATTTTTGAATTAAATTTCCGAAAATTGGAAGCTTCATCATAATACGATGCCAATTTTTTCTTACTTCATAATTTTTTTTAATTAAAAATTTAAAACCAAATACAAAAGATATAATAAACATAAGTAAAAAAAATCCACCAGAAGAACGAACAAATTCACTCATAGACATAATAACAGCTGTTGGCGTTGGTAGGTCATCTGCCATACCCATGCCTTCATACATATTTACAAAAGTTGGTACAACGTTCATTAACATAAAAACTGTAACTAAAATTGCAACTGAAAATAAAACACCTGGATAAAATAAAGCACTTTTGATTTGAGATTTAATTTTTTCTCTTTTTTCAAGATTGGTGACTATTTTTTGTAAAAAAGTGTCAAGCTTACCACTGGCCTCCCCAGCTTTGATTAAATTAACAACAACTGTATCAAAAATCTTTGAGTGTTTTTCAAAACATTTTGACAGTGCATTTCCAGACTCTAAGTCTTTTTTAATAGTTGAAATAACTTTTTTCATAGGAGGTCTTGATGTTTGACCCTCTAACATATCAAGAGTATTTAAAACAGGCAGTCCAGCTCTAAGCATGGTTGCAAACTGCTTACAAAAAATTAAAATCTCTTGTGGTTTTATTCCAGTGCCAAAACTAAAAGATGTTTTTTCTTTTTTGCTAACTTCTTTTTTCTTTTTAGTTTCTTTTAATTTTGTGATAATAACTTTTTTGTCTTTAAGTTTATGAGCAGCCTCTGCATTATTTAGGGCTTCAATTTCTCCCTCTACATATTTGCCGAGAGCTATTCCTTTATATTCAAAATTTAACATTAGTTAGATTGTAATACTCTTTCATATTCTGCAAATGAAAGATCACCACTTAATAACATTTCTTGCCCCATATCTTGCATGGTCCTAAAGCCATTTTTTTTGGCTATCGCATTTAATTCATTTTGTTGAAGGTTTGATAAAATCCCTGCTTTTAATTCATTTTCAATTTCAAGAATTTCATAAATTCCCATTCTTCCCTTGTACCCTGAGCCACTACATTCAGCACAGCCACCACCTTTATAAATTTTAGCTCTTGCAGATTGTTCGGGTAAAAATCCAATTGAATTTAATAGTTTTGGAGTAATATTTTCGTCAATTACACGGCAATCTAAGCAGGTTTTTCGGGCTAAACGTTGTGCCATAATAAGCGTTAAAGCTGCAGATATTAAATAGTTTGGCGTTCCCATATTTAATAAACGAGTTATAGAACTTGGGGCATCATTAGTGTGAAGTGTGCTAAATACTAAGTGGCCAGTTAAAGCAGCTTTCAATGCAATATCTACTGTAGCTTTGTCCCTGATCTCTCCAACCAAAATCACCTCTGGGTCTTGACGCAAGAAAGATCTTAGTGCCTCCTCAAAAGTGTAACCAATTGCCTCCTTAACTTGTACCTGGCCAATTCCTTCCATTTCATATTCAACAGGATCCTCTGCTGTTAAAATGTTCATACCTGGCTTATTAATATGTTTTAAAACACTATAAAGAGTTGTTGTTTTACCACTACCTGTTGGACCAGTAACAAGCACCATCCCTTGAGGTGATGAAATAGCTTTAGTTAATTTTTCTAAATCTTTAGCTTCAAATCCAAGGTCAGCCAAAGCTTTGTCTCCCGCATCTTTATTTAATATACGCATTACAACACGTTCTTTATTTTTTGTTGGTAAAACCGAAACCCTTAAATCAATTTCTTTTGTATCGGATTTAAATGTTGAGGCACCATCTTGAGGAACTCTTCGTTCTGCTATATCTAATTTACTAATTATTTTAATTCTTGCAATAACCGCATCATAGTTTTCATGTAAAAACTTTGAATATTTATCCATCACTTTTAAAATGCCATCTACTCTAAATCTTGTTTGTGCACTATCTCTAAAAGATTCTATATGAATATCACTTGCTCCCAAATTGATCGCTTCAGTAATTAGTTTATTTCCAAAAACAATTACTTCTGAACCAACCTCAACTAATTCATCATCAGTTTTTTCAAGCTTTTCAACTTTTACATTTGCATCAGATATTTTTTGTGTTTCACTTTTCGTAAATCTTTCAATAAAAGAATTTAAATTACTTATGGATGCAGCATATAATTCTGGCTCCATCTTTGTCATTGTTTTTAAATTTTTCATCAAACTTAATTTTGATGCATCTGCTATTGCAATTTTTAAAACTCCACCACCCATTTGAAATGGAACAAGTGAATTATCTTGAATATATCTCATATCAATAATTTTTTTAATTTTTGGATCAATTACAGTTTTTTTTAAATCTATAATATCCATAGAATAACTTGTTGATAAAATTTTTACTATCTTGTCTTCATCAGTAAAATTTAATTCAAAAGCAGTTTCTAATTTTGTTTTACCTATTTCTTGGCTGGTGGCATTAATCTTAGACATTTGCTCAGTTGAAATGGATGAGCTCTCCATTAACATATTTAAAATGTTTTGTTCACTAGTGGCATCTAATTTAGTTTTGCTCATCTTACTCAATCACTCTAGGTGCAATAAAAATTAATAACTCCACTAATTCATCACTATTATTTTTACTTTTAAACAGATTGCCAATAACAGGTACTTTGCTTACCCCGGGAGTTTTGCTATTCGTATTATTTGTGGTGTTTTTTTTAATGCCCCCAATTACAACTATATCACCATCACTAACTAAAAGTTTTGTGACAATTGAATTAGTTTTAATTCCTGGTTCGTCAGATCCAGCAACTGTTACCGGAGAATCATTATTTACTTGAATATCTAATAAGACGTTTCCATCCCCTATAATACTAGGAGTAACTGTTAATGATAATGCAGCTTCTTTGAATTCAGTAGTTGTTGTTCCATCTGCTGTTGTTTGGTAAGCAATCTGTGTTCCTTGGGTAATTGTTGCTTCCTGATTATTTAACGTAAACACACTTGGTTGAGATAGTGTTTTACTTAAACCTAAAGATTCTAAAGCTTCAATTTCAACCTTAAGAGCACGCGCTCCAATTTGTTTAAGTATTCCTATTCCACTTGTCCCAGAAATTCCTTGATTTGAAATGGTTCCTGCCGCAGACCCTAAAGCTATATCTCCTGCGGTTGTTGCTGCATTTCCTCCAGATGTCATTCCTGAAATAGTAGTTGTTCCCTTAACACCTCTTTCACTTACACTCATCGCTCCAACTCTAGCTCCTAATGCCTTTGCAAAAGTAGAAGTTGCATCAATTATAAATGCTTCAATTAAAACTTGTTTAGTTTTTACATCTATCTCTCTGATAACTGCATCGATAGTATCAAGGTCTGGTTCGTGGCCTCTAACAATTATTGATCTAGTAGTATTCTCTACTGTAATTGAAAGATTAGACATAGTGTTAGTGCCCTCTGCACCTTGTGTTGCAAATAAAGCCTCCAACGTGGTTTTAGCCTGTGTGGGACTAATATAATACAATCTAAATATTTCAGCTAAGATCGGCTCAACAGACTCTTCTAATTGAATTTTTTTCTTTAACACTTCCGCCCTTGCAGATTTTGCAGTTTCTTGTGCGGTTAATTTTTCAGGAGTATGAACTCTTATAATTCCATTGTTAGTATCAACATCAGCTACTAATGTTTTCATATCTAACAAAGTTTGAAATGCAACATCCCAACCCACATTATCAATTTTAGCATTTACTGTACCACTTACTTCATCTCCTACTAAAATATTTATATCCGCTATATCCGCCATCAATGACATCACATATTTAAAATCTAGCCCTTGAAAATTGATATCAATCATTTGTTTAAGATTGGTGTATTCATCTGAAATATAAACGTAATTTTTAACATTTTCAGTTGTTATTGTTTTACGTTTATCTTCTCTTGGTATGCTTGTGTCATAAGGCTTAGGACCATCAATAATTTTTTTGTCCATGTCCTCACGACCTTCAACAATAATTTTAGCTGTATCGATTAAGGGTTTATCACCGTGAACTGATTTAGGATTTTTGCCTGTTGTTGCACAGGACTGTAACAAAACAATAAATGATAGTGTTATTAAAATTTTAAAATATCTATTCACTTGTTACCCTTCACTCGGTTTAATTATATTGTCCATATAAACTTCAAAAAAATTGTTTTCTCCATCTTCAACAATTACTACGTCTGTATAAATATCTCTAATTGTTGTGGTATCTGTGATGGCTTGATTTTCCTCATACTTATAAGCCCCTCCATCAGCAGCTGAAAAAACTGCTATTTTATTGTTTGCACCAATAATTGTTCCGACCAATCTCATATTATTTAAAAGCCCATTATTTGAGCTTAACTGAGTATCTGTTTCACTTACCTGGTTTGTGGAGCCAACTCCTCCTGCAAAAGGATCAATTGCTGGCAACTCCTCATCATCTATAGAAGAATGTTCATCTGCTTTTAAACTTATCATTTGAAATTGACAAAGCATAATTGTCATTAAAAAGATTAATATTTTTTTATTATTTATATTCATTTGGTAACCCCACAATTGAAATAGTGCCTTTTGATAAAATTTGTCCTTGAATTTCAGCTATCGTTGTAATTTCCTCCTTATCAAAATTAATAACTTTTTGAGATTTTGATAATGCCCTTCTAAACTTAAGATAACTTAAAAAATTTCCTTGAATTTCGTACTCAACAGGAATTGTATAATACATTACATTTTGGCCATCTTGATTTTCTGTTGTTTGTTCTGTGCTTTGACCCTGTACTCCAGCAACACCCTTGGGGTTCCCTTTTTTAAGATTAGTTATTGATAAACCATTAATCAATGCAAATTTACTTATGTTTTGGTAAAGGTCTTCAACTTCTTTTTTGCTGTGAAAAAGTTTACTATTTTTAGCATAGTCAGGCTCTAATGCTTTAACAGCTGCTGTTAAAGTACCAATATTATTTTTAAATTCTTCAATCTTAATTTTATTTTCGTTCATCAAGCTAATCTGCTCTTTTTGTTGATTTACTATTGGAGACACAAAAGCATAATAACCTATTAAGAAAATTAATATAGCAACAAAACTAACACCAAATTTAATTAGTGTTTTTTTATCAGCCAAAGCACCACTTTTAAGCTTTGTAATTATATCATTTAGATCTAAATCTTTTAAACTTGCTAAATCCATTATATCAATTTCAATTTACAATTAATTGTAAATCCCTTTTTATTATTATTTCCTGATGCTTGGTCCCCAGTTTTATTTTTCATTGCAGCTAAAGATGCCTGTTCAATTAATGATTTTGCATTTAAATTTGAAATAAAATTCAAAATATCTTGATCTGAAAAAGCAACCCCTTCTATAATCAAACTATCTTTTCCATCGAAAGTCATTTTCGTAAATTGTACTCTTTGAGGAACACTTCTCGTAACTTGTGCTAATGATCTGTAAGATCTTGCCTGATTTGAATTAACTAATTTTCCAAGATCTAATGCTCGCTGCATTTCTTTTCTTTTTTTTGCTAATTTTGAAAATTGAATATTATTTTTATCAAATTCTAATTGCACTTGGTCAAATTCTAATAATTTGTCTTTATTGTTACTAATTTGAAAGAATGAAAAGACCGTTAATATCAAGTAAATACCTACAATTGTACCTACGGCACCCTTAAAAGCAAAACCTGATAAGAATTTTAGTTTATTTTGCTGACGGACAGCATCTCTATTAGGTAATAAGTTAATATTCTTAACAGCAGTTACAAATTTGTAATAACCAAATACATCCAATTTTCTGTAAGCTAAACCAAGTACTGAAGATAATGGTGAATTGTTATCACCAGCTATTTTTTCACTATTATATGAGGGTATGCTTATACTTTGCAGGGGATCAAAATTAATAAAGCCTGTTGTTGGTAAATTCTTTTTAAATGCTGGAAGTATAAATGAAATATTTTTTAAGCTGGAGACTACTTGAATAGATGTAATTTTATTTTCATATTTACTTTCATAGTCAGTTATCGCTTGTTTAACTTGCATCGCATATCTTCTAATAACTGCGTCTGCCTCAGTTGAAAGTTGTTCACTTTTTATATCTTTAATATGTTCTTTTTCTTGAGGTCTTAAAAATATATCAGTAATTACAGGAATATTATTATGAATAATCATAATATAATTTTCATCAATTCCTAATTCTAAAATAGCTGAATTTCCTTTATCTGTAATAGATTTAAATTTTGTATTATCATGTGCATTCTTTAAGGTAAAACAACGAACATCCATAATAACTGGATTAAGTCCAGCTTTTTTAGCAATAGATGAATAAGCATTTACGTCGGCCAGTTTTGAAGCAACAAATAAAATTTCCATTGTATTAGTTTTAGAATTTCTATTTATAATTTGATGAAAAATTGAATAATCATTTAAGTTATCTGTAAGCTGAACAAGGTTTTCCCAAAGTGAATCTGTTTCAATTGCTTTTTGGAATTCTTCATCTGTCATTAGTGGGCTGGTAACTACTCTAATAATTGCACTTGTAACCGGAATGGATAATGCAATATTCTTTGAAGTAATTTTTGCATTAGCCATAGCTAATTCAATTTCTTCAGCTAAATAATCTTTGTGTTCTAAAATATTTTCACTAACTTTTTCTTGATCCAATATACGATAAGAAAATTTATCTAATATCCACTTTTCATCTTTGTCTTGAGAGACTTGAGCAACTCTAATAGCTTCTCTTGTCATATCCAAACCTGCTATTTCTTCACCTGCAACACTTAATTTACTAACTTTAGATTGAAAGAAGTTTTGAAAAACTTTTTTTATATTATTTGCTTTAGTTTTTAGATTTTTGTTATCTCCAGCTGCCCCTTCACTGGTTGAGTTATTACTTTTGGCTTTGGAGAATTTAAAATTTTTTAATTTATCCAACATACTTATTGTTACGCCTTTTGCAGGTTCCTGCATAGTCTCATTGGACATATCTGAACCAGCAACTGGGCTAACAGCTTCGTTATTTTCTTTAGTAATTGTTGGGGTAGGAGTAACTTC
>Ga0209119_1004386_pt1 | contig 11629 bp, 12 predicted proteins | sample COG_03_FD_184747 | JGI IMG/M metagenome (GOLD analysis project Ga0209119, IMG submission 184747) | Pelagic Microbial community sample from North Sea - COGITO 998_met_03 (SPAdes) (version 2) | ecosystem: Environmental > Aquatic > Marine > Neritic zone/Coastal water | place: Helgoland, sampling... | reverse complement strand
TGCGTGAACCGACGGCGCCTGTGTATACGCTACCAGCACCGTCCGACAATCTTGCCGTGCTCACGGAACTCGAGTTTACCGGCGTTGTTGCACATGTAATGGGACGGGCGTTCAGTAAAGATGCAATTTCGTTGTATGTTTTTGCATGTCGATTACGGCACCCCCCGTTGGTAGAAGAAATCCTCGGTGACGTGGCAGACCTAGATGTAATGACAAAGATTATAATGGGCGTCGCTGCAGAATCAAAATTTAAGTACACAAATGATTTATTTATTCATTGCATTATTAAATTGAAATTGCCTGCATGGATTGTTGCGGGCCTCTGCCAGAACGAAACACCGTATCGATTGGCGGGGCGTGTTTTCGGTACCGAGACAAACAACCTCATCCGACCGCTAGTACAGAGCGATGTTGGCGTGTTACTAGCATCGCTGCCGCCGCACGAACGGTTTTGCATCCAGGCTGCGCTTATTCTTGAGGTTGGAAACGATCAACCGCCGTGCATCGCAATCAATACGGAAGTAACACTTGCAGCCCCGGACGTCCCAACATTGGCCGCGGTAGGTGGTATCTGGGAGTTTATGGACGACATTGCGTTTGGGTACGTACACCGCGGGGTTTTCCATACAAGCACGAACCCGATGGCAGTTTTGGCCGCTTGGTCCATTGCATGCGACCCCGCCTCCCACATATCCGTTGCCGTTTCGGGCGCGCCGCTTTTTGACAATCCGCTTCGAAAGTATTTATGACGCGGATGAAAAACGGGGCCCCGGGCACAACAATCTGCAGTTTGTTGCAGGACACGAGATGCGCTACAGCATGTTCAACGGCCTCGTCCTGGCAGCCGATTGCCTCCGAGACCAGCCGCAGAGTGCAAACAGCATTTTCCGTCGCATTAAACACAATCGTGCTAAACGGGTCGAGTGTCCCGTGACCACTGAAGTAGTCTTTGTGCCAAACACGCTCGCCATTGGACCACAGAATTTGTTTCTCAATAAAGCCTGCTAGATCTTTGTATGCACCGGGATACTCTTGAATAACCATAATTCGGTCCACCCCTTTAACAGACGAAGTGCGTATTGTCTCTACCAAATGGGCGGGCGATACAATGTTGTATGCTGTACGAAGGCGAACGGATCCGTCTGCAAGCCGATGTAATGTACTAGAAGATGCTACGTTTGCATGCTTGAGAAAACCTGGTATATCGTGAACCCTGTTACGAGCAGCCCATTGGGGTACACACACGTGCTGGGTGCTTGCATCAGCGTGGAGCTGCCGGAGGGCAATTAACCACACGTGCGTGACTCGACCAGTACGGTCCCACTGAAGAAACGACGATGCTTTTAGGGCCACACACTCTTCGGTCGAAAGTTTAAACGTGCTACCAAGGTCGACGGGGGATGACTGCTTTAGCAACCATGGCAGAATGACGTCGGTTAGTCTGCAAGACATGTACTGGGACAGTTGTGTGTGTGCGTGGCCACTGTACTCAAATGCACCCGGTACGATTTATTTTAAAACCCACAATTCATTCAAAATGAAACGGTGCATAGGGGGGGGGGACATTTACCATCTTTATACATTCATTGCATTTCACATTCACAGGGACGATGAACAGCCCGCACACCACCACAACCGCTTTAACTGCCCCCACAATAGACCGAAAGCAAACACACAGAATAGTACGGCCGGCTGAGCGTCCGCCGTGCCCAACTTGCAAAGGTCATCGGGCGGGCCAGTGCGGTGACCCGTTGTGCGGTTCGGCGTTTCATTATGTATGGGGGAGTGCATTTACTCAGTATGATCGGGCTCGCGTGGCACAACTTGAGAAGATGGTGACCCAGCTTTCTATGGAAAACGTACGCTTGGCCAACCTTGTGGCATGCGACACGCAAGAGATTCAATCATACAGGAATGCCTGCGAGCACCGGTGTTTCGGGCAGCATCTCTAGAATTGATACATCTGTCGATTTACCTTTTCCAAATAAATACGGATGTTGCTTTTCTATTCTATGAAATACGCTCGGGGCGGCTCTTGGGCATCCGTGTTGAGTCCAAGCAGATGGACCGTGCCACAAGTGTCTAAATGCCAAGAGTAATTTGTCTCGGGCACTAATAGCAAAGAGGGCGTGCCCATCCAAGTGCACATTACACTTTCGGATTGGTGTAATTTGGCCGGTAGCGTTGTCGTACCCCTTTGCAGCACCCACAACCGTCCCGTCCGCATGCAGCCAGTATTTTGCCTGTTGCCACGTCGTGGAGACGGAATCGTACTCAAACGCAGTATCCGCTAAAATCCTACCAACCTCTGCCAACAAGCGCTCGCTTTTCGCCTCCGCAGTCCACCTAAAGTAGACGCACATGACAAAGTGCTGTAAATCCGGGCGTCCGACTTCAAATGCAGGTGCGATCACCTGGGGTGGTGCAAACACAAACAAAATCTCTGCCGCAACCAACCCCCAAAAGGTCGTGGGAAATTGAAACCGTTTGTGGTAGACTACCGCGGCAAGCGACGAGGGCGTCGTGTGGTACAACACCCAGAGGATGGCAACCGAGAGCGCAACGAGGCGATGCGCCTGTATTGATTGAGCGTGCACCACGTGCGGATACCGCTGCGCCTCAAATGTAACGATGGTCGGCAAGATGGAACATATCCCTTTTTTTGTTTCCAAACAGACACCATTGCTGAGTGTGTGAAGAAACTCGAGTGCGTTTATGGTTGGCAAATGACGGTGTACAACAAACGAGGCTAGTGTAATGCACTCTGCACTGCCCGGCCACTGTTCCGCATAGAGCGACAGTAACATTTACACCGTGTTTAATGCGGTTAGTTGCTCTTGTTGTGGCACACGCCGAAAGGCATCGCACAATGATACATTTGTTTAAACCGTTTTTTGTTTTTTTTCGATATCTGTGTGCTGTGAAAAAAATAACTATTTAGCGGACAACTTTTGTACACGTTATGATACACATTACTCCGTGTGCAGTGCAATAGAGATTCCAAATTTGTTTAGCCGATCGTTAGCACAGCGGCCGTCGCAAAAGTGTCATATCGGTGAAGGAGGCTGCTATGTTTACCACATCTTTAAATAGTGTCGGCTGGTGTCCCATGTCGTCTGCTGCTCCAACATTAAATTGTCCATAAAAGCCCTTTTCGTCAATTTGTGCGAGCATTTCTGTTAAACTGTCCATGCTTAAATTAAATGCCAGATTTCGAATGCACCGTTTTAGCACTTTCCACAGACGAAAGGCATCGTAAGCTGCTTCGTATCCACGTGCGGTCCATTTTCGTAAACTGTTGCAAATGTACAGCTTTGTAGCTACTTCCCTTAAAAATGAACCGAAATCGTCCTTATATTTATATTTTTCATATTCAGATTCAATGAGGCATAGAAGCTTGTTAGCATACTTACGTAGACTTTGACTGTCAAATATGCCATCTCTGTCTTTCCATATATCCACCGCAATTTGTATAGATGTCGATTTAAATTGTGTTTGTTTGGATCCCCCCAACATCGTCATTATGTTCATCTGTTTTGTTTTCAAATCATGCATTATAGTTTTAAACATTATCCCTGACCCCGTTCTCTTTTGTGTCACGAGGTACTTTTGCAGTACTCTCAATACGTATGTCGTCGAACTGTCTGTCTTCGAAGGCGTGTAAAGGAAATCGTCAACCTGACATATTTCATGGTCAATATTTGATACCTGGCTAAGAACAAAAGCTTCATGTTCTGTTATTTCACGTTTGTGTTTGCCCAATGGATCCATTATTTCTCTCCGTAGCCATCCATCGTCGTAGCTACTGAAAATAATACAACATTTTGTATCGTCCCCTTTTGAAGTCCCAACATATTCTGCAAAATGATACCCGGCATCCTTAGAAATAAGCAGTATATCTTTTGATTCTGAGAGGTTTGATGCGCCTTCAAGGTTCAAAATAGTCTTGAAAACGTGCGCGAGTTCTGTTTTAGGTAACGTTATCTCGATTGAGTACGTTGTTCGAAAAACCCATTGTACATATGGCGTGGTGCCTGCTTTAACTTGATGATGGAGGCGGCCTTTACTCATATATTTTTGCTTTCTGTCTGCAGCAAGGTAAATATAACTTTGAAACATGATGTCCATTTCAGTTTGGTCAATATTTCTTGTTTCCTCATCATCATTTGAAAGCGCAATGCCAAAGTCCAGCAAAGTCATAATGTGCTCATAGTTGGTGTGGTCCTTAAAGTCCTTAAATTGAATTTCCTGCTTGTTTAACATTTCCGTGTATTGTAAAAGGGTTTCGTCGCTGTCTATTGGATAGTTAGAATCGATTCTTGCTTTTTTCCTTTCTGAGAATGGTAGTGGATATGATGGTGGTGGTGGATATGATGGTGGTGGTGGTACGTCCATACTCAATGTTGATCTTTTGATGTGATGTGATATGTAATACACGTCTGCATATACAAGACTGTGACTTCCAAACGATCGAGGTCAACTTCGCCGCCGGTACAAGAGGGACAACGACATGGGCTTGAATGCGGTTTTGAAGATACAACCCTGGTCTAACAGTATGATCTTATAGGTGCCGTTGCCCATTGGCCTTGTGGCCACGAGAACTACTTTTCAAAATACCATTGTAATTATGCCATTAAACGTCGTGGCCATTGGGCCAAATGGCAATCGTAGAAAAAGATGTGTATATATATATATATATATATTTATATATCTGTATCTGTATAAGCCCAACTCTGTATATTAGATAGGGGGCGACAACATGTCGAGTTACAAGACGTTTGAAGATGCAATGAAAAACTAAACAGCCAGATGCACACCATTAAACACTAATTGCAGTTTCAGCTATGTGGCCGGAATGCCAATCTGTACACTAATTGTATATGCAGAGCGCTCAGCCAGAAATACGATTATGGATATTTGTCACAGAAGTACGCTCGCATTCGCCACAGCAGCCGCGTTGGCCACCAACGCACACGATGGTAACAACCGCACGTTGGATTTGGTCGGGCGTGTGAATCAGGTTGTATTGGGTGCAGCGTATCCATTTGAATGCAGCTCAATGAAGCAGCTGTGGTTCACAGCGGCCGGGGCCAGGTACGAAATCAAATATGGTCTGCAGGACTGCAGCCACACGGCGTTTTATCAATGCAGGTCGCAACTCTATGACTACCAATCGTACAATGCTGATGACATTTTGAGTCACTGCTTTGATGGGCATGTTCCGTATGCATACACCCCCCGGAAATTATTGCAATCGGGAAGGTCAATTATTTCTGCGCTTAACGGTCGGCTAGACTACCTACGGTACGAGCTTCAGCCATGCTACGACCATCTAAGAAGAGTGATGCACACTGACGGAAGTGGGAGTGGAATTTCATAGTAGTTTATTGGTACGTCTTGATTATAGTCCCAACGGACGCACCCGTAAAAGCACCGTCTGCATACTGTACGTCCTTGTTGACCAGCAAATAGTGCAATTTGTGACACTTGTAAAACGCATGCCGCTTTATCAGCCCCGCACTCCCAACAACGCATGTCGTTAATGCGGTGCACTCTTGAAAAGTGTCCTCCGGGATCTCCTTCAACTCGCCAGACTCGACAACGGTAACCAGCTGCTTGCAATTTGAAAAAACACCACGCCCTAAAACAATGCCCTGTGGAAGCAGTATATCCGTGATGCCAGAACACGCAAAGGCGTACATTCCAACCGCCTTGCACGCCACGGGCAGCCGCATTTGCTTCACCACTGCACAGTTTACAAACGCCTTGGCACCGATTGATTGGGTAAGTCGGTGCAGACGGACCTCTTCCAGCGCGGGGCAGTCTTCGCACAGACTGTCCGGGACGGCCGTAATCGAAGAACAATCCCACACAAGCGATCTTAAGCTTTGAGACCCCGCAAACGCCCCACTGGCTACGCGTGTCACGTTACTATGAATTCGAAGCAACCGAACTGCCGTTGTCGACCGTAACACCTTGGCCCCTATCTCGTCGACACACTCTGGAATTGTTATGTCGACATCGCCGCCCCCTTCAACAAACAACCCAGTGTGATGAAGTGGTGGTCTGCAACAACTTATCATTTCCACCAATACATTTCGCCCATTCGGCTTCGACTCTATCATCAAAAAGACCCCCATTGCGTAAATTGCAGAGTGTGCCGACTATAGACATATAGTTACAGGGTTGTACGATTGTGGGATATTTTTGATTTTGTATTTGTTTAATTCAATTTCAGCTATGGTAATGAACATTGTATCGCTGTTTGTGCACATTTACGTCTGGTGTAATACCTAAAACGTGTATAAGGACGCATTTCTACTACTGCTACATTCCGCAAATAATGGCTCGTCCGACAAATGCCCCAATTGTACCAAACACCGAGACCACGAAAGTCCGAAAACAATCCAAGCCACACAGATGGAAAAGTGGAACGCAGGCATTACGTCAGATTCGCCGACTCCAAAAAAGTGTTGAGCTGCAAATACCAAAGGCTGTGATCGAGCGGCTGATACGCGAGCGGGCGCAGGGGCTCCGAATTGACAAAGATGTTGTACTAGCATTACAAACCGCGTGCGAAGCGTTTGCTGTCGAGCGGTTACGGTATAGCAATCTTGTTGCTGTATCCCGCGGGTCGTTAACTCTTACTGCAAAAGATATGAAGGTTGTTGCAGCGATTGAGGACAAAACGATGCCTTAAAATATAAATGAGCTGGTGCCGTTTGCAGTTTCGGTAGCCGGGGGGGTTGGCATTGGAGCCGCTGTGTTCTGGAATGGGGTTTGGCGTTGTGTGTCCGTCGAAAGGTTTTGAACAAGTTGCTTTTTAAAACGTACTGCGGCTTGTTTTGCATCTTTTGCTAAAACAAATTCTGGATATGGTGACTCCATTATTTGGTATGTACGAACAGTTCTAGTATATATGCGATACGATGGAATAGTAACATAGAAGACAATGGCTGCCACATCACATTCAAATCTCGTGGGTTTAAAGGCAGGGTGCAATCAGCGCCCCCTGTACATACGAGCAACTCCGAACTTTAGGATTGAGGCCGAAGATGTTCCGAAAATTGCTTATATGCACGGCGAATCGTCAAAAACACACTTGCCAAAGATCAGTAACGAAAAACCGACTCGTGGTAGCATTTCCTATTTTGAAGTTGTTGTGACTACACCTGGCGAAATGAATGGTATTGTTACGGTTCAATTGAAGGGGGGGAGCATGGCAAACGGCGCTATCCTAAAGACGTATGCTGGTCCGTAGTACCTTATTTCCGAATAAACACATAATTTGCAAGTATTATTACAATAGACAAAATAAGTAGCCACAGTGGCAACATTTCTATATTGTCCGTCGCAATAATAAATGTCGGCTTAACAACGAGACTCTCAGGTATGCTGAGATGATCGCACGACATGGTCGCTTCCGACGACTGCCGTACACATATACGTTTAAACATCGTTCGCCCAACGCTACAAGGTGATTTGCGGTTGGTGTATTGCCCGCACGTGGGTTTTAATAAAGTGCCTTTAACGTTTTATTGCCCGCAACTTTTTGTTGGCGCTTACAAAAATAATGCAGATGTTGGCGCTGCGGTTGAACGCGGTGGGATTGTTGTTGGCCAGTACACAATCACCGCCGCACAAAGAACACAAAGAAGAACACTGCCGACAATGATGGCAATTGCCTTGTTTGATACGGCGGGTGGCACGGTGGCAAGCGGCGGCGCATCCGTCGATATTGCCACCGTGCTCGCGGGTGTGCTCGCCGTGCGCGTGCTCGCGGGCGTGGCGGTGGCGGGTATTGCGGCGACCCAGCGTGCAGCAGCTTCACCGAGGCCAAGCGTGCTGAAGTGGCAGCCGTCGCGCCTGTAGGCGCCAACGAGGTCGTCAAGATCCGGTCCGTTTTGAAAAGACAGCTGCACGTTTCGGATGTGCGGGTTGAAATCGCCTGGATTTGTCGCCGAGCCACAGCGTGTTCCTACCCCTACCAAGAAGGGCCTGTTTGCGGTGGTTATGATGAGCTGCAGCATATTCATGTATGTCTGCCAATGTGTGTTGTAGAGGGCGTCTGACTCACCGTGCTGGAACAGCACGGTGGCTGTTGTTGGCAGCTGCGCAAGCGTGGACGCAAAATAACTCCCGATGGCGGTGGCGGGCAGCAGGTTTTTAATGAGCTGTCCAGGGTATGCCGCAAGAGCAACGACAACGGTCGTGTCGATGCCTTGCTTTGCGTCGTTGTCTACGAGCATGTCACCAGCGCGTGACCACATGCACCCCCCTTCGCAATACGCACCGAGCATTGGCTCTTTCATTTGGTACAGGTTGCCAACGTAAAACTGCAGCACTTTGGTGGGGTGCTTGACCGTGTACCCGGGCGTGCCGCAGCAGTCGGCGTTTGATTGGCCGTAGGCCACAAACACGCGTGTCCCCGGCGCTTGCAGTATAGTGTTGTCTGCAGCAGTGTAGGCACTGGTGTCATCGATACGCGAAGTCCTGACTACAACGCGGCGCGGAGCCACCGTCAGTGCTATAAACAGCGGTAACACACCGCCCCACATGTTGGTGTGACACCGAGCAATTTAGGGTTTATACAAAGCAGTGACGTCTCTCTGCTTTCTTTATTGTGAATGAAGTAAAAGACGTTGCCTACCACCCCGAGTAACATCATTCGCAGGTTACCGTATCAAAAGCGGCAATCGCTGCCGCAATCGCCTCGTCTGTATGCAGGTGCATACAATCATATTTCAGGCTTGCATGCTCGCGGCACAAATTGTGGATTGTGTACACACCTTTGCGAAGCACGGTTGTAAATGTCGTCGTATCACCCACGGCGCCGCACAAGCATGGGTGCGCCGTGTCCAGCATGGTCTGCATCTTTGTTGCGGCACACGCGGTGCAGTACAGGTACAGGCCGATTGTTGTCGGTGCTGCTGCGATAGTACTGCATGCCGCACATATGCAGACCGTGGTCAATTTGTTGTTAACATTACCCTTTGTAATGTAGTTGCTGATCTCCCGGACGGTACTGGGACTGTTACATTGGTTGCAGACGCCGTGCCACGGGTTGGCCAGATCAATCGAGACACCGGCCCGGCCTTTCAGGGCACGCGGCTGCCGCTCTGTTTTGATATGGATTGCCGCACACGTGTCGCACGTGTGCACTTTTGTCGTCGCGAGACCAGTATCCGGCACCTGTGTCGGGGTGGTCAGAGGCCACTGCTGGATGCGGACAACAGCCGGGGTGTGGTACAGCACGCGGGCGGCTATCCCTTTCCGCTTCCGGTTGTATACAGCCGTCGAATCCAGAAAGTATTCCTGGAAAACGCTACAGGCACCGGCCGCTAGAATGTGCAACGACGCGGTGGAAACCGTCACAACGGCAATGCACTCGGCTATTATGTAGTACAGCTGCCGCGATGTCAGCGAGGATAGATCTGCAATCAGTTCGTCAAAGGTCATGGCCGCCACCTTCAGTCGGCGTGGCGGCGGCGCCACTGCAGTCCGGTTCGAATGTTTTCCGCAGATCCATGCCTTGATCATTTCAGTGACTATCATCTTGCTTTCCACGTGGGCAGCGCAGCGTTGCAACTGCGGTCGAATGTAGCGTACGGAAAGCACGCCAGGCCGACCCTTCAGGAAGAGATCCCCAATAAGCGTTTTTTTGGCGCCCGCGTGCCCGCGCCAGACAACCGAGACCGCATCAACCAACTCTTTCGGCATGGTCAGTTTCATGGCGTGTTGTTCCGGTGCAAGGTGTAGCCGCATTACGCAGGCGACCGTCAGCTTGTCAGCATGTTGGACCAGCGGGATGTGTGCATCCAGGTAGGCCCCGACATACTGCGGGCACTCGCCGTTAACAACATCTTCGTCTGCACGGATGCATTGCTGCCAGGCGTCCCAGATGCGGTTCATGCGTGCTCGAGCCAGTGCTTGCATGGTGTGCCCGGCGTGGGGGTGCCGATGAACGTACGTGTCCCAGGGGCAGCAGAGCAGTTGGTTCTCGAGAATACCGTTTGATTTAAACAGGTGCGACAGGCGGCTAATGATAATATTCACATTTCCTGCGCACCGTTTCGAAAATCCGGCGGGGTTGGGTACCATATGAGCCTGTCCTGACACACACGCCACTTGGCGTTCAGGGGGGAGTGCCGCACCTCCAGGAGCGGGCTTGCGCCCACGATGGAGCATTGCCGGTCAAACAGCCCGTGGTTGTTGGCAGACACGCCAAGCGACCAATCATTGTAGCCCCCGGGTGCGTTTACAATGTTCGTGAAAGGGGGCAGGAGCGACGACGGCAGGTGCGCCCCCTCGGGTTGCAGTGCAACGAGTTCTTTGCACAGCATTTCCGAGTGCAGACGAATGCAGAGAAGGCACAGTTTGGTGGACATGGTCGGCTCGCCGCCGTCGCAGGTGGGCGGGCAGTACATGTGCAGCGGCCCACGCGACCGCGGTAGCTTAGTCGCTTCGCAGGCACCGCCGGCGGCGCACAAGGGTACGCCCCGACCCCACTCCAGCTGGATGTTGTCGTGGTCAGTGGTGGACACCGGGACCATCGTTAACAAACCCTTCTGACGATGGGTTGCCGTCTGGCCAGCATTGTCCAGCATTGCCCGCGCGAGTGCAGAATGCATGCTCATAAGCTTGGCGTTAAACGTCTTGGTGGTTGCCAACTGCGGGTCCGACATGGGCAGCGAAAGCCCCTCCTTGCTGGTCACCACCTCTGCCGCCTCGTGAAGCAGGCTGGCAACCGGCAACCGGGCAACGCGCTGCATTTTGCCCGCCCGCTTGCCGATGCCGCCGGCCTTTCGTTTTGTACGGCTGTTCTCTTTCATTTTCGATATGAGATTGTCTGTATCTAGGCTCACCATTTTTGCCAGCTGCACAAAATCAACATCCTCGGTACTCATGGTAATGATGTGTGCAGTATGTGCACAGTTTATACGGTAATGTAATATTTAAAATAAATCGTGCACTAAAATTTAACTTGAAACGACGCGAGTGCAGTTTCGTCGACTGCAGTTTCGTCGACTGCAGTTGTCCCCGGAATCAGGGTTTCCATTTCAATTCCCTTTTGTGAACTATCGTATTTCTCCGGCGACTCGCGTTTAGACTTTAAAAAGATATAGATGAGGATCACCATGCAGAACCATGTCAAGGCACACGCAGAAATCCCAATGATTTCGGCCGCTCGGTGGGAGGAAACTGTGGTAGTAGCACGTTGGGGCTCGGGCTCGGACACTGCTTTTGTCGATTGTGGTGTTGTTGTCGTGGCGGTCCTTGTACCGGTATATGTTATTGTTATTGTTGATGTCGTTATTGTTGTCGATGTAGTCGTCGTTGTTGTGTATGATGTTGTTGTAACCGTTGTTGATGTCGTAGCCCATTGATTAATTTCATCGAGACAGTTTCCGTTGGCAGTAAATGGTTGTAAGTCATAATCATGTCCTGAAATGTTACCAGATGCATTCCAGGACCAGGTGCTACCATTACTTACCATATTTCCCATACCAGGAGCAAGACAACAGTCGTGTGTGCTTGTCATATCACGGAATTCTGCAAAAATGTACTTTGGGTATGTGCACTCGTGTTCTCTGCCGGCGGGACGGTCAAAGGCGCAGGAATCTGGCGA
>Ga0209119_1004377_pt1 | contig 11642 bp, 12 predicted proteins | sample COG_03_FD_184747 | JGI IMG/M metagenome (GOLD analysis project Ga0209119, IMG submission 184747) | Pelagic Microbial community sample from North Sea - COGITO 998_met_03 (SPAdes) (version 2) | ecosystem: Environmental > Aquatic > Marine > Neritic zone/Coastal water | place: Helgoland, sampling... | reverse complement strand
TGATAACTTTATCAATATGTTGCTCAAACAATGATATGGCTGATAACGCCAGATGGCTGCCATAGGAAATACCCCAGAGTGATATTTTGGCCGCATTAAAGTGTTGGCGAAGATCATTCAAGTCCCACGCGTTTTGTTCGGTTGTATAACCTAATACATCAGCGCCTTGTTTAGTCCAATCGGCAGTACAAGCAATAGCAGCTTGACGGTATTTTTTTGTTACCTCTGAGGGTGCTATTTTTTCTGTTAGGCTGATTGAATAATCGGACTGGCAAGCAGGCATTTTTTCAGACGCTCCGGTGCCACGCTGATCCAAAGCTATCACATCAGCATGTTCACGAAGGGCCACAAATAAGGGAAAACGTCGCCACTTTGCAGTGCCAATACCCGATCCACCAGGGCCTCCCGCTAAATAAATAATAGGCGAACCTGTTGTTGTACCTGTCGCTGGAAAACGTACATAGTTTATTCTTATCTTTCTTGATTTGACGTTATTACGGTTCTCCGAAACCATAATAAATCCTTCAAATGCGTCAGTCTCTTGTCCATCGTTCGCTTTAAATATGATTTCCTTTTCATTTTTGAATGTGTTTGATGCAACCTTTTGATCGTTTTTTGCCGCGATACAACTGAATATGGCACACAGTAGTAAAAGGAAAAATTGATAGCGCATGGGATTTACCTATGGTTTGATTTAAGACACAACAATTTCAACATACAGTGATGCCTAAGCAACAGGTCGCTTCTGTCAGAAGCCCTGAAAACTATGATTCAATCGATGAGCGGTAGTATTTATTCGATATTCGGCAACCTGTTTTTACGTTTATTATTTTGTATAGGGAAGTAGCTATTGCGTCCATACCCGTCTTTCATCAGTATTTTTATCATATTGGTGTGCTCACCCATTTTTGCAGCTGATTCTATCTATGCCCTAAATGCGCAAACATTTACTCAGTGCTCCAATGTTAATACCCCCATAGGCCTACCTGATTTTTCACAGCCTAACTGTGCACCTGTAAAATTTCATGATATCGATCCACAAGGTCGAGAATTATGGCTGCATGCTGATTTACCCGATGATGTATTAATCGCACTACACAAAAAACCTTTGGGTTTATATTTAATGGGAAAAGCAGCCAGTATCGTGTATTTAAATGGTGAGAAAATTGGCGAAAATGGTCAACCTAATGCCAGCGCTAAAGAAGAAGTGGTGGGTAAAATGGATCATGTTTTTTACCTCCCAAGAGAACGTTTAAAAGATAAGAAAAATGAATTAGTCATACATTTATCAGGTCACAACGGTTATGTAGATTTATCTTATCCTATGCATTTTATTGGTCTAGCCACATTCGGAGACAGCAAACGTTTTGTTCAAAATAACAGCAACCTAGGATTGATTTTTATGGGTATGTTTGTTTTAAGCAGCATATATTTTGGCAGCTTAGTGGTGCGATTGAAAAACAAACGTGACCCTGCACTATTATTTTTGATGTCGTTTTTTACAGGTTCTCAACTGGCTGTTGAGATATCAAGAGGGTTGATCAACTATGAATACCCCATACACGACTTAAGGCTTATTTGCGTTTGTTTATGTGCATTGGGCTTTGGGCTTTCTTTATTAACGTTATTGAGTAATAAGTTTGGCGACACACACAAGGTCCATTGGATTTATGGTGGCTCGTTATTAACCAGCATTATTGTTTTAATGTGCCCTGGGTTTGATACCAAAACAACCTTAGCGATTGTTGTACCTATTCTGGTTTCTTTTGTACTTATTATGCTTAACTTGAAAAAGCAATTTAGTTGGCATGCAGTGAAATATTTAGCTGTGTTAGGGGTGTTTATGTGCGCCGTAAGCATCACTTTCCAATACTTTCATGAATTGGTATTTTACGTCATTGTGGCCATTTTACTGGCTTATTTATTTGCCCAGCAAGCTAACGAATATTCCATGGAGCTAGAGACAGTTCAAGCTGAAAAAACGTTACGGGCGAAACTTGAGTTTAAATTAGAGCAAATGCAACATCAACAAAAATCAGAAACACTCAATATCCAAAGTGCTGGAAAAATAGAAAAAGTAGCGACTCAAGATATATTTTACTGTCAGGCATCTGGTGATTATGTGGAAATACATCTGCAAAGCAGGGAGTTATTATACAGTGGTAGTTTAAAAGGTATGACGGAGCAATTATCAACAATTTTTGTTCGAGTACATCGCTCTTACGTAGTCAATCTTGATAAAGTCATCAGCCTGAAACGTGACGGAGAAAATGGGTATTTGGTCTTGTGCAATAATGCCCAAATCCCCGTAAGTAGACGAATGATGCCGCAGGTAAAAGAGTCTTTAAACGCACACTAATAAACGCCATCATGGAGTGATAATAGGCCTCAGATTAAATTCTAGAGGCCACAGTAAGGCCAGTGAACATAGCTTATTTACGGTTAATCAATATCGTACCTTCCATAAAAATGTATCTGCTCTAAAACCAACCTCTATGGCTTTATTTTTTAGGGCCATAGCTTGGCTATAAGGCAATCCCGTGCCTAACACCAAAGGATAGTGGTTAGTACCCGCATAAGGCTGAGTCACTTCGGCATCAGGAAACAATTTATTGAAAGCCGGACCAACTTTTCTCTGCATGCGTTCTAATTCATTCTCTACATCTTTACGGCGAACTGAAGATGCCGCAATCACCCAATAATCATTCTGTTCATAGTTTTTTTCAACCGCCTCCAATAAATAATTGGGTTCAACTGACTGATCGGATGATGCTTTTTTTTGCGCGACATTTTTCAAGGTTGAAACAAGTTCTTCCCGCACGTTTCGCTCGACCTCAGTTTTCACCAAAAATGCGGTACTTTCTTTCAAGTCATTGGTGATCGTTTCAAGTTTGCCTTCAATTTTAGGCAATAATCTTGCGGTAATACTGTCACTAATAATGTCTTCGTATTTTTCTGCAAAGCGAGAGGCTATTTTTTCAACAATTTTATCTTCTCCTACTTGTAGAATTTTTTCTTCTATTTCGCTAATAATGCTATTAATAGATACAAAACCAAACAGGGTGAAAACGACTGACAAAGCGGCAATCCACGTATACATTCGCTTTTTAGCCGCTTCATAAACCTCTGTCACTTGATTGGTATTCACATCCTTAGACAGCTTTTCCATTTGGCTTTTCAGATTGCCATTTTCCATCTCATGCGCCGCTAATTTTTTATAAAGTTCATACTCTTTAGTTTCCATAGAATTTCCTTTAAGTAATGGAGCTGTGCATATAATGTTAGAAGAGCATAGGCTTGGTAGCGTTTTCTTTCCAGCTCTGAGACGATAAAGAAACCACAAGTTCATTAGTCATCTAGCCAAATCTGATCATTTCAAATACATTAACCCACACCTAAACTTAGTTTTGGAATAATAATGCAAGATCACGACGCTTCGCCATTAAAGGATTTTATTGAATATCCACCAGCAGAAATGCTGGTGCGCTCTGAGCGGTTTTATACTGATATTAAACGTCGGCATAGTATTCGTAAATTTAGCGATCGACCTGTTTCCAAAGCCATCATTGAAAATTGCATTAGTGCGGCGGGCACAGCCCCGAATGGGGCCAATCATCAACCTTGGCATTTTGTGGCTATTCATTCACAGGAAATGAAAACACAAGTTCGTGAACAAGCTGAAGCCCATGAGAGAGGCTTTTACGAAGGTCGCGGGGGAGATGAATGGTTAGGCGCCCTGAAACCTTTAGGCACTGATGCCGATAAACCTTACTTAGAACATGCCCCTTGGCTCATCGCTATTTTCAGCCAAAAAAATACTGAGCAAGAAGACGGTAATAAACAAACCCATTATTACGTACATGAATCTGTGGGTATAGCGACAGGCTTTTTGATCAATGCTTTGCATCATTCTGGCTTGGTAACCCTCACCCATACACCCAAACCCATGAGCTTTTTATCGAAAATATGTGGCCGCCCAGATAACGAACGTCCTTATATGCTTTTGATTGTGGGCTATCCTGCTGATGATGCCACTGTTCCGCACCACGCAAGTAACAAAAAGCCCCTCAATGAAATACTGAGCTTTTTATAAAAAAATGCCATTTAGTTAAAGCAAAATATGATGCATATAGCTTTGTGTATTGCCTGATAAAACGTTGAAGTAGATGAGTTAAATTAGTCATTTTTTTGAAAGTTGGACAGTTTAGCCATATTTTCATTTTTTCTCGCTGGGTATCATAACTATATCGAGTAGTATCAAGTTCAATGACTCATGCTTCACCCATGGTAATTTCGAACAGATTACTTTTGGCGACAATTCAAATCATAAAGGTAAAGTCTTTAATACCGCTTTAAGTGACTATGAAAATAAAGGCGGCGCTTGGGATGCATTTACCGGCCTGCCAGGTTGGAGAACTGCATTTGGTAATGGCATTAATGTTTATTGGTATGACATGGCAACTAATTTCGATCTTGACATGCAAGAAGTTTTTTCGGCTAATTGTATCAGCAGTGAAACAAAAGAGTGGGCAAAACAATCTGTTTCCATTACCGCTCAATCGACGTCAATGGATTTAAGCTTTGCATGTCAGAATACCTTAGGTGAATTAGTCGACAATGTCTTTTTAGGGCAAATAACTTTTGGTATTCCAGGTGGTGTAATTAGCAAAGATTTTTTGATACAAACAACATCTGTGCCTGAGCTCTCAACGTTTGCAATTTTTTTTACTACTGGCTTTGGCTTATTTTTTATCCGCCGACGTAAACCAATCAATTCATAATATATGTTTCTAATGGCTTTCTTGGTTAATTGTTTATCTTCAAAAGCAAATGACTGAGAACGTTCATAACCGTTAAAAACGATTAATTGAATACTGACAAAGTCTGCTTTATTTCACAAGATTTTGAATGTTTAATAACTCTGCTTTTTGTTCTAAGGTACTAAAATCGCAGTGCCTTGGCGCCGCAAAATATAAACACGACAACATAAATAAGACTAAATCATCTTTTTCACTGCCTTTCACACCCAACTGGCTAACTTTATCTAAACGACTAAGTTGTTTAATTAAATTTGCGTCAATATGCCTCATCGATAACATCAATAACGACGCTAAATAAAGACTCATCGCCATAAACTCACGAATATGTTGATTATATGCTGATTGAGTGAGTGTAAATCATCTATACCTTGTAAGGCATGCCCCATGATTTTGTGTTTATATGCACCTTTATGACTTAATAGGAATATCCGTAATAACGAAAACAATAACACTTGCTCAGTTAGGGCAATATCAAACGTAAGGTCTGGCACTAACAACTTTCGCACACGCTTAAATAATTTTGGTGCCAATAAAAAAAGCTTGGCTGTATTGATTAATAATGACTTGATCAACATGTTCTTGAAGTGCATCTTTGACTGCACAAACAACGGCAAAAATTAACAATAGTGTCTATGCCTAAATTTCGACCCACCGCTTCTTGAATACTTTTAGGGGTTATGCCATAAATCGCTTTTCTAGCTTGTCCCACAATACGACCAGAAAAGATAAGGTCCTTGCCAACAATCTCAATCTCAATCACCATCTGCAAGTTGAGATTACCTTGATCTTTTTTTCGCAGTAATTGCTGACAAATGTCAGGCATGGGTGGCATATTATGAGCGATTTTAGTCAGTTTTTGATAACTACTTTTAACACTTCTCACCAATGAGAATTCACGAAATTTGAAGGTGTAATACCAAATCTATGTCTAAATACTCGCTCAAATGTCGCTTTTTCTGAATACCCTAGTGTAATGGCCAAATCATCAATCTTGGTTTGCATCGTTATTAATACTTTAACGCAGAACTCATTTAAAAACTTACTTTGAATAAGTTTACGCTTAAACGTGGTCATGCTCATAGCCAACGCCGATGCACATTGGTCAATGACGAGGGTAAATCACATTTGTCTAATAAACGATTGACCGCCTCAGTCAGTAACAGAGACGGTTGGGTACTATTCATCTAGATAACTTTCTGATTAAAACACTAGTATGAAAGTTAAATACAATCACAACAGTTACTTAACTAATATTTGTTCAGGTAGATTTGATTCTCATTAGCTAACTTAAGACTGTTATAATTTCTATCTAAATGGCGCATTTTTTGTCATGCTAAAGCGTTGCTCAATGAGAAGCGGCCTACTTTTATGAGAGCACTCAAATGAAACTTAATTTTCATAAATCGTTTTGGGAAGCCCCCTGCAATAACAAACAAGACCTTAACAAACTACTCAAACGCACCAACGAAGATGGCTATGTGGGTAGCGAACTATTTTTACCCTTCTTTGATATTAATACTGACATAACTCTAGAAGCTCATAACAAACTTGGCCTCAACATAATTACCGGTATAGCAACCCAAGGAGACAACGTTCAAGCGCATCTAAAAAGCATGAATACTCAAATTGAGCGCGCGGTTGAGTTTTCTCCTGTTCTGATTAATTCGCATACAGGCCGGGATATCTTCAGCTTAGAAGACAACTTGATTCTATTTGAAAACGCCTTAAAACTCGAACAAAAACACAACGTCACGATCACCCATGAAACCCATCGATTCAGACCAACATTCAGCACATTTGATACTGAAAAAATCGTAAAAGTATTACCTGAATTAAAATTAAATTTGGATATCAGCCATTGGATGGTGGTACATGAGTCTGACTTAAGCGACCAATTATCTCGTCTAGAAAGTATTTTCCCACACGTATTTCACATTCATGCACGAGTAGGTTTTGAAGAAGGGCCACAGATCACTAATCCACAGGACAAACTTTGGGAAGGCCACTTAACAAACCATGTAACCCTATGGCAAAAAGTGATTGACCTTGCAAAAAACAGAAGCCAAAAAACCTTTACTATCACCCCTGAATTCGGCCCTTTTCCATACGCACATATTCAACCCAATACACACCAACCTTTGACAGATATCTGGGCTGCTAATAATTTCATGCAACAACATTTAAAAGAAAAACTTAGTTAATGTTTTGTGGTTTGTTAGCAAGCCGTTATTTATGTTGTCAGAGCCAATAAAATAGCCGATTTAGACCCATTACGGAGCAACTTTTGTTCACTTGTATTTATCCACATATAGCTTAATTTCACAGACAAAAGGATTGAACCATTTCAATGAAATTTTTGAAGGCATTAGTTGTAATGACACTAGTTTTTCTTAGTTTTCTAGGCGGCCAATATTCGTCTGATAGGTATGCATTAAAACAGCGAATTATTGACACCAAAGAACACATAGCGGTGACTAAAGTGTTGCTCGAAGAGCACCTTTCAGGTTGCAATAAGGTAGGTTACAAAAGGTTTGCAACGTTTCATGAACACAATATTGATCGCGTATATCGTATGACCCAATACGCAATAGGTTATCCATATTTTCTTGGTGAAAAATTTGCTGTTGAGGTAGGAGATATTTTTGACTCTTACAAGCTTAGCTTAGAAAAATATAAATCCGAATTCAAAAATTCCTGCGGTTCTGTTTATAGTGATTCACCCCCAAATTTGTAGTCACTAATTCGCACTTCATATCCATAGCAATCATTAATGTTCATGCCATTTGACTATTACCGAATTGCGGGGTCAAGTCTTGCTTTTTGCCATCCAAAGAATGCCGTTAGAAACAAAACACAAAACCGGCCGCCGCAGACAGATTCGCATATAATTTAAAAGCGTATTTATTTGTCGGTAATATTGAAACTAGAATTAGGAAGGTCTTAATATTTATAAACTTGGATCAGAAATAGTTAAACTAAATCTACTTTACGAGAGTGTAGATGTTTTGATTCTACTGACTTCAACTTTATGCGTTGGCCGTCAGTCACCGCTTAATTTAAAGCGTAGCTTCACCTCGGTTTTGCTTCGATAGAGAACAGATATAGTGTCTACATTTTCTATATTCACAACTGTATAAATCTAATCGATACTTCATTCACATCGATTCCTAATATAATGTAAGCGCCAAGCCACACTCTATTAGGAATCAATTCGTATCAATCGTTCGGCGTAGAGACACCCTGCCATTATTCATCAAGTTGACATAACCAAGGAGTTAGGCCATTTGGAGTGCGAAAACAGAGCTCTTTGTGTTGATGTAACTGCAGAATGTTTGTAGGCCTTCCCACATTGGCTAAGTAATTGGGAGACGCTAAGGGGATAAAGTAATTGTTCCTTAAATTAATGGCTAACATCAATAATTATTTCAGGATATAGCTGACCAAACTCGTCTAAAATAGGCCCCTAAAACCGACCATCGAATTAATATGTAAGTGCCCCATAGGTTTGGCTTGATAATGACACAGCACAGTATTGCTTGGTTCTAATTGATTAAAAATGTCGCGTATCTATTAGGCGACTATTATCTTAATCGAAGCGGTAAATGTTGTTGATATTTAAACAATAAATTACAAGAATAAACAGGTAGGCGCGCATCACACTTGTAGCAGGATGAGGACAAAAAATACCAGGCATATAAATGGGTAACACTGGCCCCTTTGGTGGTTATGCGAGTTGTTGAATATGCTCAATAAAAATTTCTTCCCAAGATTGTATTCGTATTGTGTTTGGATGCGGAGCTATAATCGTAATATTTGGTCATGATGCATGGGTTAACCTTGAAAAATGAGTTGAAGGTAAACCCTCAATGTCTTCAATAACTAGGTTTTCATACATATTCATTTATCGGTCATCATATTTATGATTTGCAAACAAAATACATACATCAGGTTCTAAAATTCCTATTCCTTTTTGAGTATACAGCCAAATTTCACAATACCCTGTCATATTACGCCTACTGGTGCCCCGACATTTTGCTCAACTCTATTTATATTTGAACATGCTATAAAGTGTGGCGTTCGAACTTACTTAGGGATTGTGCAAGGTTAAAGCAGTTAAATATGTCACCCAACTAAAATTGCAGGCAATGGGGTTGAGCACACTTCGTACTGGGGGAATTGAGAATATTTGATACTTAATGGTGCAGGCGGACTGAAGTAAGGCTCTGGCCTTTGTCAATCCTAGCATGCGTTTGTGGCCTGTGTGCTCACTGCCTATGCAGGTATTGAAGTATTGTTCAAATTCTATAGTTAAATAGCTCGGTGTTGAGGCCGATACGATCTAGAATTGTTTTATGCCAATGACCGATATAGCCTACATTACCATCTCGACTTCATCGGCCAGTGCAGTATACAATCTCACAACTAATACCATTAGCATAATAACCATCAATAACAACAAACCTTAGCAGGGAGTTCAATATATAGAGTTTGAACTATAGCCGTTTGCAGATATAACCCAACATCAAATCAAGATTAAACAGTTAAGCCTAAGACAACTCAAAAACCAAAGCTTTAACACTCTCTTTATCTACTGATTTAAAAACCAGTTGTGCTTCATCAGTAATTTTTAAGCCATCTCCAGGTGCCATTTCAACTCCATTTATCACTAACTTCCCACTGACAAGATGCACATATTGATTAGGCAGCGCGCTGATTAAATGGGTTTGCTGTCCTGTGCTCAAAACCAATTGATGCAAATGCATGTCTTGTTTGACCTGCAAAGTACCGTTTAGCCCATTTGGGCTAATAATATGGGTTAGCCCTTCGGCTTGACCAAAATCTTTTTGTTGGTATCCAGGTATATGTCCTTTTACATTGGGTTCAATCCAAATTTGCAAAAATTTCAGCACCTCTTTGTCTGAATGATTATATTCGCTGTGGGTTATACCTGTTCCAGCTGACATTAACTGGAATTCACCCGCTGGTAAGACTTTGACATTACCTTGGTTATCTTTGTGGGCAATCTTGCCCTCAAGTACATAACTAATAATTTCCATATCTCGGTGGCCATGGGTACCAAAACCCATGCTAGGCTGAACAATATCGTCATTGATAACACGCAGCGCAGAAAAGCCCATATGTGCTGGGTCATAATAATTTGCAAAAGAAAAGCTGTGGTGACTGTTTAACCAGCCATAGTCTGCACTTCCGCGTTGTGATGATTGTCTTAAAACTAACATGATACATTCCTCTTTTAAATTGATGAGGGCAGTATAATTATGTTGTTCGAATAAAAATAACGCAATAAATAGCCTAGTTTGTTCTATTTTTTAGAACATTTAATGTGACATGAAACAGTTAACGACCCTCACACAACACTATAATCTTAGGTTTTCACACTTTCACAAGGTCATTCAACCCCTACAGTTTTTCATGACGCCGATTTTGTCATATGTAAAACCGATTTTACGATACCTTTTTTTGTGCCAATGCATTTAATATAAAGTTAACAATAAGTTAACATTATGCGATGTAATTCACGGTGCTGTGTTTTAGCAAATAAAGGTAAGTTATGGTCAATAAAATTAAGATGGGCATGGTAGGTGGTGGTGCCGGTGCTTTTATTGGTGAGATACACCGAATGGCCGCTGCATTAGACAATAAAATTGAGCTGGTATGTGGAGCTTTTAGTAGTGATCCACAAACATGCTTGCACAGTGGCCTATCTTTTGGTTTAGATGCCTCAAGGTGTTATGCCTCTTACCAACAAATGTTTGCCACCGAATCCACACTGCCCAAAGATGAACGCATGGATTTTGTGGTAATTGTCACGCCGAATCATTTACATTTCCCAGTTGCCAAACTGGCTATTCAAGGTGGCTTCAGCGTATTGTCCGACAAACCTGCCACCTTTAACCTCGCAGAAGCATTAGAGCTTAAAACACTGCTTGACGATTCTAGCTGTTTGTATGGATTAACCCATACCTACATAGGTTACCCCATGGTAAAAGAAGCGCGGCAACGCATAATTGACGGGCAACTGGGAAAGATAAAAAAAGTAGTCGTTGAATACTCTCAAGGATGGTTAGCCAGCCCTGAAGACGAAGCAAGTAAACAAGCCATGTGGCGCCTCGATCCTAAATACGCTGGTATCAGTTGTTGTATGGCAGACATCGGAGTACACGCTGCTAATCTTGCAGAATATTGCTGTGATGATGAAATCAGTGATATCTGTGCTGATATCGCCCCCACTGTTACTGGCCGAGTACTGGACGATGATGGCACTGTGATGTTGAGGTTTAATTCGGGTGCACGAGGGGTATTACTGGCAAGCCAAGTTGCCATAGGTGAAGAAAACAGACTGAATTTGCGGGTATATGGTGAAAAAGCAAGTTTGGAATGGTCTCAATTGGAACCCAACTCGCTGTGGCTTAAGTTTCCTGACCAATCAACTCAGATACTTAGAGCTGGAGTTGGCTCTCTTTCTCCTTTGACTCTTGCTAACCTGAGAACACCAGCGGGACATCCAGAAGGATATATCGAAGCTTTTGCCAACTTGTACGTAAACTTTGCTGGGCAAATTGAGGCAAAAAAAGCCAATCAACCTAGCCCAGAGTTCGCTGAGGATATGCCAGGCATTCACCAAGCTATACGAGGTATGGCATTTATTGAAAACGTAGTGGCTTCGAGTCAATCAAAACAAAAATGGCATAGCTTCACTCTTCAGCCCATGTCTCAAAAATAAAAATACAGGTAACCCATATTTATGAAAAATATTAAAGGACCAGGGATATTTCTGGCACAATTTTTAAGCGATGAAGC
>Ga0209119_1004375_pt1 | contig 11645 bp, 11 predicted proteins | sample COG_03_FD_184747 | JGI IMG/M metagenome (GOLD analysis project Ga0209119, IMG submission 184747) | Pelagic Microbial community sample from North Sea - COGITO 998_met_03 (SPAdes) (version 2) | ecosystem: Environmental > Aquatic > Marine > Neritic zone/Coastal water | place: Helgoland, sampling... | reverse complement strand
CAAGCATCCGTAGGCATCGAGACGAACATCAACGACCACTACAACATTTACTAATATGTATCTACTATACTCAACCGAACAAGACGCATGGGATCGCTCCGAAGAGGAGGGGATTGCACAGGGCTTGGCCTACCACACTGAGGGGAGAGGCTCACGCTACGTGTCTGCTCCGAAGGAGACCATTGACGGCCTCTGGGCATTGGACGTAACTGGATACGATTTGGACGAGCTTGAGGAATCGACTGTAACTCCTGATGTAACTTTTCCACAACCAACCGAAGACCTAATGTAACATGGAAGAAGTAATCACAAAATCACTCGTAGGCACAGGGGGCTTCTTCGCCACATTAGGTCTCGCTCCAATCAGTGAGGTTGTTAGCCTGCTAGTTGGTGTCGCCACCCTTGTTTACATGGTTGTCTCGATCATCAAGATTACGAAAGGACTTATCAAATGATGACACCAGAACTAATAGCAATGCTAGGCGGAGGGCTTAGTGGTTTCGTGATGAAACTAATCGGCGCACAGATGGAACACCAGGCTCGTGCGTTTGACCGTATGCTCCAATCACAAGGAGTGGCGGATGAGAGTGCGGATCGTGCGTCTGCTCGTGGGGGCGTATGGGTTCGTCGTGGCCTCGTAGCAATCACGTTCTTTGCGATTGTAGTAGCCCCATTTATCGTCGCATTTACAGACATAGGGGTTAGTATGGCTAGAGAGACAAACGGCTTTCTAGGGCTATTCAAGGGCGTTAAATGGGACACTGTGCAGGGGTTTGTAATCCTCCCAGAAGTTCGCCAAACTGCCATAGCAATTGTAGGCTTTTACTTCGGCTCTAGTCAAATTAGATAACATAATTATGTATACAAGAAAACCAGCAAATGCAGGCAAGGGTTCATGCGGAGAGCGTGGAGGTTGTGGCTGCGGTAAGAAGAAATAGTCATGCCCAAGGACGCTTGCTACAAGAAAGTCAAAGCTAGGTATAAGGTGTTTCCCTCAGCCTATGCCTCTGGAGCTATTGCCAAATGCCGCAAGGTTGGAGCGAAGAACTGGGGGACTAAGCGTAAATCAAAGTAATGTCAGTTCGTAAAACACAAGAAGGGGCAAACCTCAGACGATGGTTCAAGGAAGAATGGAAGGATGTCCGCTCGGGAAAGCCTTGTGGACGACAAGAGGGAGAAAAGCGCGGAACACCATATTGCAGGCCATCAAAGCGTGTGAGTTCCAGAACTCCTGTAACTGCAAGCGAAATGTCGGAGTCTCAAAAGCGTTCACGTATATCACAGAAAAAGAAACTGGGACAACCAGCAGGGAAGCCCAAGAAAGTTAAACCACTAAAGCGTAAATAATGGCAGATAAATCTAAGATGAAGTGCAACGTCCCCCGCCGTGAAGTTCAAGGTGGGAAGAAGTTTGTTGTAAAAGCTTGCCAGGGTGGTAAGGAAAAGATCGTCCGTTTCGGTGATGCTAATATGAGCATTAAGAAGGATCAGCCTAGCCGTAAGAAAAGCTACTGCGCACGTAGTGGGGGGATCAAGGGGAAGTCTAATAAACTATCTGCTAACTATTGGAGCCGTAAGGCTTGGGATTGCTAATGTCAAGATACTCTACATACGGACAATTAGATGACGTTGTTGCCAAAGATGGTGATCGCGGTTTTATTGGTTTTAATAATCGGTTGCGTCCAGATCAGCTACAGCCTGGTATGCTTGCTGATGCACAAAATGTCCGTTTAGATAGGAATGGTGAAGCACAAGTTCGTAAGGGTGTAGAGCTTGTTTTGGCTCCGCTTGCGGTTGGCGTAGATGCTCTAACCCTTCCATTTGATTTACCTACATTGGCTCAAGAAGGTGATGGTGTAACCGCAATCTTAAATGATGATGCAATTAATGAGATTTATGGATCAACTGGATTTTCCAATCCGAACGATATTAGCAGCCAATACATCATTATTGCCTCTAATGCCAAGGCAATAGCTATTAACGTAGCTGATTCCAGCATAACTGATATAGCGTATCCATCAGGTTTAATTATCAGTCAAAGTGTAGACATGATACAAGCCTTCAACAAGGTCTTTATCTTTCGCAATGGACAAACAGCCCTTGAGTGGGACGGTGATCTTTCTGGAACTCCTGCATTTACTAAGGTGGCTAGTGGAGAATACAGCCAGCCAGTGCAGATTGTTTGCGAATCCGGGGAATTTGCACTAATTCAAAATCGTGGGATTGTTCACCAAGAGGATGGTGTTTCCGTTGGCAGCACTATTACAGTAATAGGTGATAAAACATTAAGCACGGATCAAACTTCTGGTTTGACCATTGGTGCAGAGTTCGTGGTTTCTAAGATCTTTGAAGGTGGTTCTACCACTACAATTACCGCAGCTACTGCAACCCCTATAAGTGGAGGGGAATACGATGGTTTATACAAGGTAACAATTACAGCCGCTGGTCACGGGAAAAATGTAGGAGACCCGATTGATATTGCAGGATTCGGAGATAGTAAAATTGATGGCAGCCGCTTTGTAGCTGAGGTAAATGGTGATGACATTGTGTTTTATGTCCCACAGAACCCAAGCACTACAGTTAATGGCGGTGAAACGGTGGCCTTGGCTCATGGATTTGAGTTCTATGTGGACGCATCCAAGACGGATTCACATGTAACCGACGGTGGAAGCTTCACATCTACACCAGTATTTACTCGGAAGGTGTCCGTGGGTCTAGGCTTTAGCCATATGCCATCCCCACCTTTTGCTACATACCACCAGCGTAGACTGGTAATGCCATACAGGTTCGAGGTTGATGATACCGTTGACAGCTTTACCTCCCGTGGTATTTTGGATGAAGTAATAGCCTCTGACATTCTGGACACGGACACATACGACCGCATATATGCACAGTATAGGTTCAATGCTGGAACGGCTGACTACGTTGTGGGCTTGCACTCATTCGCCGAGGACAGCCTGCTGGTATTTAATCGTAACTCAATCCACCTAGTCCAGAACACAATCAACCTAGAGGCCGCTTCTACACGCCTGCTTACGAATGAAGTTGGTTGCGTGGCTCGTAAGTCCATTACACAGGTTGGTAACCAAGTGATCTTCCTTTCCGATAATGGCATTTATGGAACACAGTTCTTGGACGAATACAACCTACGTGGAACTGAAACACCTTTGTCTGAGCCAATCAATGAAACAATTAAGCGCATTAATAAGGAGGCTTGGGATAAAGCTGTAGCTGTTTATTTTGATAATCGCTATTATCTTGCCGTCCCTTTAGATGGATCTAGTGAGAATAATGCAATCCTTATTTACAATTTCCTAAATAGTCAGTGGGAGTCAATTGATACGGTCAATGACATTAACTACCATACGGCTAACATGATTGTAGTCGGAGATGGGAATGATCGTGGCGTATATACAGTCAATAATGTGGGTGGTGTCCACCAACTTGATGCTCGTGTAGACGGGGTAGATCGAGTGATTGCTCAAATTGGAGGCTCTCAGGTGACCCCAGATATTGCTACGTCTGTGACCACCCGTCAGTATACACTTAATACAATGGATCGAAAGAAGTGGAAGGAGTTTGATTTCCACATCCAGAGTAGTGATAGCAATACTTCGGACTTCGATATTAACATAGAAACTGAGAATCCCGACTTTGTTGGATCAGTAGGTAGCCTATCTACATTCAACGGTTCTGCACTGGCTGTTGACGAGGATGTTTCCATACGTGGTAGAATAGGTAATAGACGAGGTTACGGAATACAATTTACAATCAATAATACAAGTGGACGACCCCGCATTCGAGCTATTGAGGTCGAGGGTTCAGTGTCCATGAGATCAATAACTAAAGCAATATAATGGCAGCAATATCTAAAGGAACTACATTCGCTACAGGCGATCAGGTTACGGCATTAAGTCTAAATAACCTTGTGGACAACTCTACCTTTGCGTCTGGAGCAGTTGACAACACCAGCACACAATTATCTAGCGGAGCTATTATTGTTAAAGATGGTGGTGTTACAACAGCCAAGCTAAATGATGGTGCTGTTACAACAGCCAAGATTGTAGACTCTAATGTAACTACAGCTAAGATTGCAGACGCCAATGTAACCTTTGCCAAGCTAACCGATGTCATTGACGATGATACTATGGCTACGGCTAGTGATACTACATTGGCTACATCCGAGAGCATCAAGGCTTATGTGGATGCTGCAGCTGGAGGCTTTACACCAAGTACTTATGCGGGAGAAGAAAGCGTAACGCTTCCTAATGGTTTGATTATGAAGTTTGGTTCTCAAACAGTTGGTAGTGATAGCACTGCTTCCGTTAGTTTTTCTGAGGCATTTCCTAATTCAATTGTACAGGTTCAACTTACAATTGAAACTATTATCTCATTGGGTACCGATGCTGGTTTATCCGCTACATCTCAGACGACCAGTGGTTTTACTATACAAAACGGATCCTCTGGAACAGTGACAATTTCTTGGATGGCAATCGGATACTAATGAATAACCCTCTCCTACAATCAGTTCAATTAGCCCTGCACAATGGTTCGCAGGCTGAGGCTATTGAGCTTATTGACAAGGTTGTGGATTTCTGTATTAAGCATGAAAATGGTAAGGTTCTGGATGGTTGGCCTCGTGATTTAATCCAACTCCTTGTAGCCTACCACATGGCAAAGGACACAATACTAATAGACCTAGAACAGGACGAAAAGATTCAGGGTGTCTATATGTGGTATAATTGCAATGAGGAGGACGACTGGTCTTTTGTTCAAAGCTGGCTTCCCGACCAAGAAGATGGTGACGCAATCTTTATGGCTTTTCTTTATGCTGCTAACAATGAAGCATTTAAGCGTCTTACAGCTAACTTTATCTTAAAATGCCCAGAGGTTACAACCAAGAAACTTATTGGCATTCGTCATCGTCAAGGCGCACCAACACGAATTACATACACACCCAAACTTTTTAACAAAATACTAGGAATATAATATTATGGGCGGAGGAAAAGGATCATCAAAAGCACCACCACCAATTGACCCAGGCAAGTCCATGGGGGAATACTTGTTTGGCCAAGGGTTTACTAGCTACCAAGGTATTACAGACCCACGGCTGCAGGAGCGTCTGCTTGGTGCAGAGGCTACATATCGCCCACAATACACAGCACTAGAGCTTGCTGACATTGGTGTTATGGCTCGTGGCTTAGAAGAACGTGAAGTTGCTGACCCTCGATATGCACAAGCCCAAGACCGTATCAGTGGACTTCAAGCAGAACTAGCCAAGACTCCAGATACTATTGTTGAAACACGCAAGACTGGACTGCACGGTCGTAATCGTAGCAGAACGGAAACTGTTAGTGTGCCAAATCCAAAGCGTGCTGAATTGGAAAGGGAGATTGCGTCTCAACAAGAGCTTATTGCTGGACTATCTCCAACTAAAATGCAGGGGGCTACCCCTGGTCTGTTTGACCTCCTTGAAGAGCAGTCACGCCGTGCTGGAGTTTTACAGCGTGAGGAGTTACAGTTACAGCGTGAGTCCGACGTAGGAGCTTTACAGGAGTTTGCCCCACAGGTTGTGGAGGCTTACCGTGCTGCTGACCCATATAGCGCAGGACTTGCTGACTTAGCTCAACGCCAAGCCGAAACACTGTATGCTGAAGGAGAAGGGGAGCTATCCGCAGAACGGCGTAGAATGGCCGAGCAGGCCGCCCGTATGGGTTCCCTAGCTCGTGGTCGTATTGGTGACGAAAGCTCCATAGCGGCTGAATTACTTGGCCGTGAGCAGGTTCGTAGTGGCCTACGTGCAGAGGCACGTCAGGCAGGCGGACAAGCCTTTGGTATGCAGCGTCAAATGGCAGGGGACATTGGTTCCGTTCTGCTTGGTCGTCCGTCTGCTGCAATCGGTTTAGGTGGACAGGTTCTTGGACAAGCGCAAGCTGGTGCAGCAGGACCTATGGGGCCACAGTTGTTTGACCCGAACGTAGGGATCAACATGGCCTTGCAACAGCGAGGACAGGACGTTACGTTTGCTGGTATGCAGGCTCAGGCTAATGCAGCTAGTAGTGCAGGCGCTATGGGTATGTTAGGAAGTTTTGCTAAGGCAGGGGCAACAGCATATGCCTGTTGGGTAGCCCGTGAAGTCTACGGCATTGATAACCCTAAGTGGCTAGAGTTCCGTGAGTGGATGCTTAACGATTCCCCAAGTTGGTTCCGCAAGCTATACATTAAGTTCGGTGAAAGGTTTGCGGCCTTCATTTCAAACAAACCACGTATTAAATCAATCATCCGCAAGTGGATGGATACAAGGATTAAATAATTATGGCATTTCAAGCAGGAACACAAATTAGACCAGAACTAGCAAACGCTGACTACAGCGGCTTTGTTAATGCTGCCAACATTCGAGCACAAGCCATGATGAATCTTGGTGAGCAGATTGGTGGAGCAATTACTAAGTATCAAGTCAATAAGCAAAAGAAGGAGGAGCAGGAAGGTTTATATCAAGCCATCCTTCCGTATGCCACACAATACTCGTCTAGTGCGGAAGAAGCTGATTCACTTGCTAAAGCGTTTTCTAAAGACCCCAAGATCGGAGCACAAATCCTACAATTTGCTGGATTAGAAAAAGATACAGAATCTCTTAACCAAGCCATTGCGGTCAATACAGACACAGAGGGTAAAGTAGATTACGCAAATGTAGTCAGGTCATATATTGAACTTGGTGGCAAAGACCCTAACATGGTTGCTGGATTAGTTAAAGAAGCTGAAGGCGAAAGTGATTTCAAGGGAGATGTTTACACGGTAGACGGTGTTACATTTGCTTCAACCAGCAAGGGTGGTGCTCAGGTTATTGCAACCGAAGGTGGCGAAAAACCAGATAAACCTCCTGCTAATGTTATAGAATCCAAATACAAACAAGAACAATACACACAAGCTAAGAAAGCATTTGAATCTGGTAACATAGAAGAGGCCGATGCTATTATCTTTGGTTTAGGGGTAAGGGATTCACTCGGACTTCCAGTAAAAGCGATAGATTTGTTTACTCCAGAGGATAATAATAATAAGAAAAAAGATAATAGTCTTGGTCTTGATTTATAATGGATGAAAAACTTTCACCTCAAGAATTTGCAACTAAGGTTAAATCTAAGTATCCTGAGTATAAGGACATTGATGATGTAACTTTAGCGCAACGTGTAATTGAAAAATATCCAGAGTATGCTGATCGCGTATCAATGGACGAGGGGGGATTGTCCCAGCAACCTACCGAAGACACGCAGGATTTGCCTCCAGCCGAAGAAGACCCACGGTCTTTACTTGAAAAGGCAAACTTTATTGCAGGTGACTTAGCTAATCAGTTTAATCTAGGTGTAGCTAACATGATTGGTGCGCCCGTTGATTTAATTGCTGCGGGATTAAATAAGGCTTCCAATAAAATTATAGGTAAAGACATTGTCCCAGATGATTCATTCGGTGGAAGTAAAAGTATTCAAGAAGGTTTGTCTGCTCTGCCTAGTGTAGAAGTTGTCGACGAAGAACCACAGACAGCCGCAGGTTATGTTGGTCAAACTACTGCTGAGGCTGTTACATTTTTCCTTCCTTCCCTTAAGGCTGCACAAATGCTGTCGAAAGCACAACCAGCGTCAACGGGGGGTAAAGTTCTTCAGCGCATATCTAATCAATTCCTAAATGAAACAAGGGAAAATGTTGGTCGTGTATTAGCTATTGAGTCTGGGGCAGCTACCGCAGCGGGACTGGCTAGGTATGCTGCTAATGAAGCTGATCTTAGTCCAGGTCAAAGCATGGCTGTTGAAATACTAGCTGGTATAGCTGGTGGTTTTGGTGGTGCAGGACTAACTAAAAAGGTGCAGGGTAAGACTGCGACTGAGGTCATGGAGATGGTATCCAATGGAACTATTGAATACAAAGACTTAACTTTTATTCAAAAACCAGAAGTGGAAGGAAAGTATGGTTTCAAACCAGTTGAGTTTGGACAAGCTCGTCAGGAAATTCTAACTAATGTTACTAATAAACAAAAGTCGGAATTAGCTTTAGATGCCGTAAAATTGGAAAGCTACAACCCAGACTCTCCCTTCAACCTAAAGAAAAAAGTAAATAAGCTTCTCTCCGTCTTTGCTCCATCTAAAGTGGTGGGCAGGGAAATTATGGATGAGATTGACAAGGCTAAGGGGATATTAGCTAGGGCAGAAGATGTTGGCGCACGTGTTCATAGAGCAGCTAAACGTCTGGAAAAAGCAGACCCAGCAATCAGAGAAAAGATTGATACGTTTATTAAAGGGGGTGAAATGGATTCCTCCCTACGTCCCATTGAAGCCGAACTAATTACATGGAAAGGTTTGGTCAATGAGATGCAGGCTTCCTTATTGGAAAATATTGATGAAGCCTACTTTGATGGCCTAACAAAAAGTAAACAAAAAGACCTGCGTGATATTGTAGAATCCTCCATGAAGGAGAATAGCTATGTAACGCAAACCTATAAGATTTTCCAAGACTCAGACTACATACCAACCAAGGCTCAGGAGCAAGATGCCATCAAGGAGATACAGACTAAGATTTTAATGTCGAGTGATGCTGGCACAATGACTGTGGAACAGGCGGAAGAAATGGCTATTAAGCAAATTAACCATTTGAAAAAACAGTCAGCTAGGCAAAGAAAAATTGATGGTCGCCCACAGGGGATTGTAAAAGAATCTAAGGGCATTACTAGACAGCGCACTAATCCTGGCCCAGCAGAGCGAGCTTGGCTCGGTGAAGTCACAGACCCAGGTGAGCGTGCGTTCAGCACTGCAAGCCGTATCTCCCGATTAGCCTCTGCTCAAGCAGAAGATATTGCTATTGCTAGGTTATTGTTAGACAAAAAGATAGCCACACGACAAGCCGCTAATCCAGATCAAGTTCAAATGACGTTTAGGACAATTGATGGGGATTCATCTATATGGATTGACCCAGAAGTTGCCCACTCGCTGGATGTGTTACGTTTTAATAATGCAATAACAGAACCGAAGGCTGGTGTAGCAAAATACATTGATAGATTTTGGAACCAATGGGTTGGGTTTTCCAAGACAAGCAATGTTTTGTTTAACCCAGAGTCTTATGCTGTTAATGCTTTTGGTGCAATGTTTGCAACAATGTCTTCAGGAATCATGCCAAGCGCAAAAGGTTTACGCGTTGCCCTGTCAGACTTTGGTGGATTAGATAACATTCTTTCTGGTAAAAATAAAGAAGCACGGCTCGCTTTCCTTAAAGATGTCGGTAAGATGAACCAGTATGGGTTAAAGCCGAAAAGCGTTAATGCTGCTGACATTGAGCAAAATGTTATACGAGGTTTGAAAGGTTTGAATGGAAGCGTTTCTAAGGGCATATCTGGTTTTATGGATTTCTTCGGGAAGGCATACTCGGTTGGTGACACGGCTTTGAGATATGTTACCTGGAAGGGAAACCAAAAACAGTTGGCTGAAATTTTTCCATATTATTCCGTGCAGGAAATTGAGGCTGCTGCGGCCAAGCTAACTAATCAAACCTTTCAGAACTACGATAAACTTAGTGTCATTATTAGGCAATTAACACGGCTGGGGGCAGCGCAGCAATATGTTGCCTTTACTGCTGAACTAACTCGGAACATGTATAACCAAGGTAAGTATGTATCCCAAATGGCAGCGGGTCGTTTTGGTAAAGACATTGGACTTGATCCTGCGCGTGCCAATGTAAACGCTATGCGCATTACTGCTGCCAAGCGTGGGGCAGCTTTGGCTGCTGCGGTTAGTGGCTCAAGTGTTTTGGTTTCAGAGTTTAATCAAGGCAAAGGAATTGATGAGAAAGCGTCGGAACAGTTTGGTTATTCCATTGCACCAGATTGGGACAGTTCTAAAAACTTAATGATTCTGCCAGACGCGAGTGGGCGTAAGGGTCGGTATATTAACCCCGATTATTTAATTCCACAGAATATGGCAGCTCAAGCTTTTGCCGCTGGCACAAGTGAAGCTCCAATTAAAAATATGGCGGAGTTCATTAAGGGGTATTACTTGGGAGAACCTGGAACTTTCCCTGCAAGAGCTTTGGCGAAAATTGCTTTTGGACGAGACTTAAATGGTAAACTGATTAGTGTGGATCCAAGAGGTCTTGAAAAAGCTAAGGATGCTTTTGATATTATATATGAGGAAACTCTTGAGACTGGGGCAGAGCGAACTCTACAGCGGTTTATAGATTCCTCCAAGGGAATTGGGGATAGAACAATGCTTCAAAATGCTATGCGTTTATTGGGCATTCGGGACTACAACTGGGATGCTGACGTGTCTTTTAAGATGAACTTTGCCAATGTCAATGAACCTATGCGTCAGGCTAAATCAAACCACTCTTCTGCTATGCGTAAGTTTGAGGACAACAAGATTTCCGCCGAAGAGTTAGAGTCTGAGTATCAAAGAAACAATGAAGCCCGTAGGCTTCAGCTTGATATTATGCGTAAGCACTATGCAAATATGGGCGGTGGAACATGGAAATACAACCAAGATGAGCGTATTAAGTTGATGAAGGAAGCGGGGGTGGCATCTTCCGACATTCTAGACATTATCTTCAATCGTTATACAGACATTCCCAAGACCAAAACATTAAGCACCGAGGATGTTTATAGCAATCTTGGTGGAACAAACAAAGAAAAAATGAACGGAATTAAGGAGGTTGCTAAGTCTGACCCCTCAATGGGCAGGAAGCTTCGCCTCCATCATAACAAAATGCTGAAAAACATTAGTGAATTTGATAAGCTTTTAATTGGGCTGAGTTTGAATGATCGTGCAGATTATTTGATTTCTATCGGGGCAGATAGGAACAGGGCTTTACTTAGAGAGATGGCTCGAAAGGATATTGCTACCAAAGGTGTGTTGCGGTCCATGCAGATTAAAGGACGGCAGTAGGTCAATAATGAGCCGTAAATGCCCCTAGAAGGGCTTACGTTTCCAACCCTGCCCTTGGTATTCAGACAAAAAGAAAGCCCCTTGTGGGGGCTGTGAGGGCTATTTATGCGTCCACTGATGGGGTTATTACAGACTCTGGCATATATTGTCTAGTTATTCGGGAAACTGTTGTGTGACAGCAGTCGTATTCACGAGCAATCGCTCTGGCTGTAACCCCTTCTGCTCGCTTTGATGCCATTTCTTTAACCTGCTCTACGGTAAATTTAGCATTCGGGTTATTCTCACGGATCATGGCATTACGGAGTTTCGCATTTCTGACCGCCTTTTCTTCCTCCGTAAGATTGTGATAGTGCATCTTTGGACTAAGCTCACCGTTCATGTAGTGCATCCTACTGTGCTCGGATAGTGTCATCACCTCTAAGTTATATGGGGAATTATTACGCTTGTTCCCATCCTTATGGTGGACAATCTCATCGTCCTTAAGTTTTCGGCACAGGATTCCCTGCATGATAAGACGATGCTCGTCGATTAGACTACCATCAGGAAGTTTTATTCTTTTGTATGCGTATGCCATTTAGTTTCTTTGTGTTTGGTTGATAAAGGGAAAATGCCGACAGCTTGGTTATCGCTTACAAGGAACAAAAAATGCTTTCAGGCTCGCGGAGGAAGATGCTTAAAAACTCCCAGCCCTTTCCTTGCCCCTCGGACTTCGGGGATTTTGGTCTAC
>Ga0209119_1004371_pt1 | contig 11649 bp, 10 predicted proteins | sample COG_03_FD_184747 | JGI IMG/M metagenome (GOLD analysis project Ga0209119, IMG submission 184747) | Pelagic Microbial community sample from North Sea - COGITO 998_met_03 (SPAdes) (version 2) | ecosystem: Environmental > Aquatic > Marine > Neritic zone/Coastal water | place: Helgoland, sampling... | reverse complement strand
ATTCAATTGGATATGCCTTTAAGAGGTCTTTTAATTCTTTAGTTGCGTTTCCGGCAATAATAAATTTATCTATTTCAAACATCTTCATAAATGGAGCAAAGTTTGGACCACCTTCAAAGTTATTTGCGTGCAATACCATGTCTGCAGAGGTTAGATATTTCTCTACTAAAAATACACGTTTTCCATTTTCAGAAATAAAGTACGTGTAGTCATAGGTGTTGGGCTCATTAGCTCTTACAAAATCATTTAACTTTTTAACCAATGTTTGCACATCTTCTTTAGTGTTTCCTTTGGTTACTTTAAGTTCTAATAAAATCACTAATTTCTCAGAAACATTGTTGGCCGCTTGCATGGCATTGAGTTCTTTATCAAAAACAGCATTGTCAAAAAACTGTACTTCTCTGCTTATTTTAAGTCCATCCCATTTGTAAGAAATATGAAAAGGGAAACTTACTTTTTGCCCGGTGTATTTACCAGTGGCGCTAAAGGTATTCCAGACATTAGTCCAAACTATTCCATTGTCATAAACTGTTGTTTCTATTTCAGAACCGGTTGCATCTCCGTCTACATCTTCAAAGCTAATCTCGTCAAACATCTCAAAAAGTCCTTCAATACCCGCAATAAAACCTGCTTTGTCTTTTGTGTTGTTTCTAGCGTCTACAAACGTCATGTCATCAGAGAATACCTCTTTTAGGTAGTCTATATTTTCTTCACTTACGTTTTTAAAAAGGGTTTTAATAATTTCAGAGCGTTCATCATTGGTAGTTACCGTTCCGTTTGGGCTTTGGCAAGAATACACTGCCACTAGTAATAATAAAAGTATTTTTTTCATATTTAGTTGTTTAGGGCCACTAATATATAAAAAAACGATGAGTTAAAAAGAGGTTGGCTATTAGATGCTTTTATACCTTAAAGTAAGAGAAGGTATTTTGTTTATTTCTTCCATGTACCACCGTATTTATAAGCGCTGTTATTGGCTTTAACTTTTAGTAAGCAGTCTTCACACACAAACACCCATTCTTTTGGGTTTTTGTATTGTATCCTGTACATAGTAGGAAAATCTATTTTGCAGAGGTTACAGTGTTTGATGCGTTGTGCCATTTTTTAAATTTGTTAGTACTCAATCACAAAAGTAGGGGTATTTTCCTCAGAAAAATCGAGATACAGTTGCGCATCTATTTTTGCTTGCAGCTCTTTTACCAAACAGGAGGGTTGGAGTATTTTTTTTCATGCCTAGCTACATCATTGGTAAAGGTGTATTGGATTACTTCCTGTGAGGCATTTAGCTCATACAAGAAAAATTCTTTTTTGGTTGTACATATTTTCTTGGCTAATAGAATGGGAAAGGTTACTTGCATGGGTATTGTTTTGTTGAAGTAAAAATAACAAACCTCTTTGGGCTTTACTTACAAAAAAGGGCCTGTTTTTGTTGTCTTTTTAGAAAAGATTGTTGTAATAGAAACTTAGTTAAATTTAGTATCTTTACCACGCATCAGGAACGTAAATTTACGTACCAACCGACTTACTCGAAGCACGGTGGTTTAGCATGCGGGAATTCTCCAAAATAAACGAGCAACCCACATTCTTTCTTGTTGTAAGTTATTAAATAATTAATTATTAAAACAAGCACAATGGACAACAAGACGTATTTAAAAGAAATGGCAAAACACGCCCAGAGAAACACATCAAGTAGAAAAAGAGAAGCATCAAATCAAAAGAAAGTACAAGTTAAATTTATTAAAGAAGCCTCTATCTTTGATCAAATAGATGTTGAAAGCTTAGCATTATTTCGTGAAATGATGGCTGATCGGTATCGCTCATTGCACGATGATGAGGATGAGTAAACGATTAAGTCTTAAGTTTATTTACCAATTATTTTTAAGCAACTTTAAGATGGTAGAAGGTTATTTGAACAAGAAGTTTCTTTCTGCTGTTGTTGGCATATTCTTTACTTTGTTTAAATATTTTGTGAGTTTTGAATTTCTCAAACAATAATCATTCAGAAAAAAAGTGATTAATTTAGTTTGACTTGTTTCGGTAACTTCACTTTTAAGAATATCTATATCAATGTATTTATAAATAAATGGTATCATAAATTTATATGAAGGTTTTTTTCTGCTGAAATACTCATTGTCATAGTCCTTTAGCTTTTCTAAAACCACAAAATCTCTGAACCCTATGTATAACTTATCTGAATCTTTCATGGATTGGTTTTATTAAATATTTTTATTTAGTATAAATTTAGTCAAAAAATTATTCTTGGGAATAAAAAGTGGAGCAGAAGGGAGTGAAAATGAACTCCTTTGCAGCGGTTATAGTTGTACATAATATTTTAAAGAATAGAATTACTATCACTCCCCATAAATAGGGAGTAAAAAATTTCACTAATTACAGCGATTGACTGGCTTTAGTTATTTGTAGTAATTAGCATAAGAGAAATATACCCAATAAGAAATTACAAAACACGTACAGATAAATACATCAATCATAAAAATAAAAGATTTAAATAAAAAAGAAAGTTAAATTTATTAAAGAAGAATCTATATTTGATCAAATAGATGTTGAGAGCTTAGAACTATTTCGTGAAATGATGGCTGACCGGTATCGATTATTACATGATGAGGATGATGATGAGTAGGTTGTTTATTTTAATAATTTATAACACTATATTTTAGTTAGTTAAAAAAAATCATATTTTTACTTTACTGTATATACTATGAAAAAAGATAAGAAGTTAAAAGTTGTAGAATTGTTTGCTGGTGTAGGTGGTTTTAGATTAGGTCTTGAGGGTTGGGAAGGCAAGTCTTCCTCAAGTTTATATCAAAAGACTATGAACTCAGCTTGGGAGGTAGTTTGGAGTAATCAATGGGAGCCATCAACTAAAACTATACAACATGCTAATATTGTATATGAAACAAGATGGCCAGCCTCCAATCACTCTGGAGAAAATATTGAAGATGTTGTAGAAAATAAAATTGAAACTATACCTGATCATGATTTATTGGTAGGTGGCTTCCCATGCCAAGACTATTCAGTCGCTACGACTCTAAAAAACTCAAAAGGATTAGTTGGTAAAAAGGGGGTTCTTTGGTGGAGTATTTATAATATTATTTCTAAGAAAAAAAATAAACCTAAATATCTTTTACTTGAAAATGTTGATAGACTTTTAGTCTCACCTTCAAATCAAAGAGGTAGAGATTTTGCTGTAATTTTATCTTGTTTGAATGAATTAGATTATGCAGTGGAGTGGAGGGTTATAAATGCAGCTGATTATGGAATGCCTCAGAGAAGAAAACGTGTTTTTATTTTAGCTTATCATAAAAAAACTCAAATCTATAAAAGATTTAAATATGAGAACCCACATAATATAGTTTTTAAAAAAGGTGTTTTTGCAAAAACATTTAAAGTTAAAGAGGAAAAAAATCTCTTTAATATTTTAAAAGAGGGAGATATTTCATCAAGTAAGGAAGAAGTTTCATTAAACTTTAATAAAGGAAAAACTAAAAGCCCTTTTTTAAATTCTGGATTTATGATTAATGGAAGATTTTATTCTAACAAAGTTAAATCCGATTATACAGGAAAAGAATTTAATTTAGGCCGGATAATAGATTATGACTTAGATAAAATCCCCAAAGAATTTTTTTTAACAAACAAAAAATTAAAGATACCTAAATCGAAAACTCAAATTAATGGTGAAGTCAAAAAGATAGAAACAGAAATGGATTTGTGGAGGTATTTGAAAGGGAAAAAAAATGAACTTAAAGTAAATAAAAAATTAGGGTATGAGTATAAATACTCAGAGGGAGAAATGATTTTTCCTGATAATTTAGAAAAACCCTCAAGGACAATTATTACCGGAGAAGGAGGACAAACACCATCAAGATTTAAACATGTTATACAACCAAATCCCGATTTAGCTGTTTTTAGAAGACTAATGCCAAAAGAGCTAGAATCATTAAATATGTTTCCTCCTGATCACACAAAACACGAAAAAGTTACAGATACTAAAAGAGCTTTCTTCATGGGGAATGCACTTGTAGTTGGGGTAGTTGAAAAAATAGGAATACAATTAACAAAAGAAATAAAATTAAGCTTATGAATTGGATAGTATTATACGAAAAATCTGGGAAGATTGTATTGACATCAAAAAAAGATACAAATTCAGGTTTATTACCTAAAGGTAGTTACATTACTGTGGATATGAGTATGAAAACAGATGGTACTATATCAGATGATGATAGAAAATTTGTTTTACGTGTGGAAGAAAGTGAACAAACTGCAATTTATTCTCCTAGTCCACTCTTAGCAGATTTGAACTTAGGCCTTCAAGAAGCTGATAGAGTTTGTAAAAACCAGATAACAGCCCATAGAATTTTCGATATATCAGAAAGAGAAGATGGTTTAGTTGATTATATTAAACCCCAAGCATTAGCTAGATTATCTAACCAAGATGAAATTTTAAAGGCTACAGATTCTTTAAAAAATAAAGGACCGTATCTCTTTCCTTCAACTGTTCATTCATCAAGGTGCCAAAAAATTAATGATGTTTCTAGAAACCCTGTTAAAATTAGAATACCTGAAGATGTATATTGGCATCAAATACAAATAACTGGTAAAACAGGTTCAGGAAAAACCGTCGCTACTAAGTATCTAGCACAACACTTTATTGAAAATAAGATTACTTCAGACCAAATTAATCGGTATGGATGTGTATTGGCTATAAATGTTAAAGATGTTGACTTCCTTAATATGGATAAACCTACTGAAACTAATAACAGTGAAGTAAAAAGAGAATGGAGTTCTTTGGATTTCACTGCTGATGGAGTTCAAAATTATGAAATTCTATATAGTGCTCATGAAAACTTGAATAACTTAACATCACAGGGAGTAACAAAAGAGTTTTGTAAACCAATAACACTTAACGCAAGCAAAATTGATCCAGAAGCTTTATTGGGAATAGTAGAGGGCTTGACAGAATTAGCATCACAGTCTCTTCCAGATATATACAGATATTGGCAAAAACACAATCCAAGTGGAAAATTTTCTGGATTTTTAGATTTTCTTGAGGATTGTAGAGAACAAGATAACAATTACAACACACTTGATGTCGCTGAAAGAGAGGGTACCACACGATTGAATCCCTCAACGGCATCCGCTATGCTTGGAAGGTTAAAGAATGCAAATAAATATTTTGAAAACAACCAAGGTGTTGAAATTGATGCAAATGATGTTTTACAAGAAGGTAAAATGACAGTTATTGACGTAGCTAGAAGCATTGAGTTTGGATCTATAGTATTAAGATATCTCTTAAATAGAATTGTTAAGGAGAAAACTGAAAATAATAATGATATTCCAATTTTAATTATAATTGATGAAGTTCACCAATTTTATAAATCCTCCGCTTCTAAAAATGCATTAGGAGATTTAGATACAATATGTAGAGTTGGTAGGAGTAAAAAAATAGGAGTAGTATTTTCTTCACAAAACATTAACGATATTCCTGGGGGTTTAACCTCAGTAATTAATACTAAATTGATGTTTAAAACAGATGAATTTAATAAAAAAATTAACGGAATTAGTCCTGATGATATTCAGGCTATGAAGGCTGGGTTCTGTGTCACGAATATTCACGGCTTACCACAATTAAAATTAGCAAAATTCCCACTCTCAAAATCTGGTGTACTATGATAAATAAAGAAAATAAATATAAAAACGAGCTTTTCGAACTTTTAAAAGATGATTTAACTGAAAGAATAGATAATGAAGAGGTTTTAAATCTTTTGAGAGAGGTATTTATAACTGATATAGAAGATATTAAAAACGAGGAAATAATTGAAAAACTCACTAAAATATGAACAATATCAATTATGAGTTAGAAATATTAGGCGAAAAAAAAATATATAAAGGACGTAAAGAATTTATTGAACCTATTATAAATTCAAAAAATAAAATTTTCGAAATAACTGCGGATAACAGCTATGGAAAAACTTTTATTCTTAATCTATTAGCATATGCATTAGAAGCTGATAAACTTGATAATGAAAAAATTCTTCCTTCCATTAAAGAATCTATTTCACGTTACGATGATCATGCTTCTTATAATTTAGAATATGATATTGATTTAGATTTACCTGATAATAAAAAATTGTCTTTAACAAAAGCTAAAGGAAGAAACAAAATTATACAAATTGATGAGGGTGCTCCACTAAGCCATACAATCTTGCATAAAAATTTATCAGTTATTTATGATGTACCAACAAATCCAAGCGAAAGACTAGATGCAGTAATAAAGGATTTAGGAAATTGGAATGAAAACTTAATTACAAAATTCGAGAAAGTTTCTAGAGTTTTTTATGATATTACAAAAGAATTTGATAGCGTTAGGAATGAAGAAAAAATATCAAATTTAAAAGAAAAATCAAAAAAAATTAAAGAGCAGATTCTAGAAAAAAATCAATTAATTGAGAAAAAAACCTTAATTATTAATGATTTGAATAAAATGTTGAACTTAAAAAAATTGAGTTTATTATTCAAAAAAAATTTAGAGCTTGAAGTAAAAATTAATAAAAAGACAAAACAGTTCAAATCCTTAAAAAAGCCTGTAAAAATTGAGAAAAAAGATGAATTAAAGATTCAACAACTTAATAGTGATTTAGCTAAATTCGAGAAAGATTTTAAAGAGATTATATCAAAGTTAATTCATGAAATTAATAATGATTTAGAAATTTATGAATTGATTACTAACGATAGTTCAATGATAAAGTATTATAATCTCATAAAAGATACAGAAATTAAAGATATATTTTCTTCTAATAATTATGTTGTAGCCCAAAATAAATTTATTGAAAGTATTGAATATATCAAGGATGCAATTCTGAGGTTTATTATAGAAAAAAAGAATGGTAAATCATATATAATACATAATTCATATAAGCAACTTATTGATTTGTTAGAGGAATTGATGGACAATGAAATTGACCATATCTTAAAAACAGCTACTACTGTAGAATCTATAAAATTAAAAAACCAGCTCGAATCCATAATTAATGAATATAAGGTTAAGGATTATGATGCATTAAAAAGATTTTTGAATAATGATTTAAAGCTCATAAAAGGATATTTAAGCCAATTTATGAAAACCCAAAATCAATTAAAAAAAGAAAGTAAAAAGAAGCTTGTTAATGATGATGATAGTACATATTATAAGCTTCAAGCTGATTTAAAAGATTTAAAAGACACTTTTAAAAAAGTTAAAAATAATTTTACTTTAACAACTGCGACTTGTGCAAATGAATTAAATATTGACGATTTGAGTAATTTTAATTCCATTGATAAAATTTCTGACTTACGATATAGCTTAGAATCAAAAATTGGTACCCCAAAATTATTAGAGGATATAAGTTCATCAAAAGCAATTGTAGAGAAAGAAATACGAGATTTGACAAGAACAGTGATTGATTTAGAATCACAGAGAAGATTAACGGAAAGGTCTTTTAAAATGGAGGATGCTAAAAATCCGTCAAAATATAATGATGAGCAAAAAATAAAAATAAAAGCATTTTTAAGAACTATTCAGATAATTAACACAAATCTTCTTGCTTTTAGGAAATTGATTTTAAATATTGAAAAAGGTGATTTATCCAGTTTTAAAGATGTTGAAGATATTAAATTTATGGAATTAGCAGGGAAAATTATTGCATATTCAATGGATAATAAGTTGCTGAGAGCTGATGGAATTTATGCAAAACTAAATTTTTATGACATGATAAGGCAAGAATTTCATTGTGATGGAGACCTTATTATAAAAAAAGCTGACGTTTCAACAGGTTTAGCAAGTGCTAATTATTTAAAACAAAGAATAGAGAACGTTGAAGGTAAATATGTAGTTGTATTACTTGATGAAATTGGTAATATGGCACAAAATGCCATTAATAAAGTAATAGAATCAATAAAAAAACTTGAAAACCAAAACAGATTAGTTCTTGCAGTTTTAACAAGGCCTAACTCAAATGGTATAAAAATTATAGAATATTAATGGAAGAATTATTAACTAAATTATATGATAGTCTTTGTGAAGCTTTTCAAGAAAATTTAAAACCTAAAGAAATATTCAAATTTGATGATGAATCTTCTATAGATGTCTTTAAAACTTTAATGTTTTTAAAGAAACATAATAATGTTTTAAATAATCTTATGCTTCAAGGGGCTGTTTCAATAGATGAGATGAAATATCTTTTTGGCACTGATAATTTTAATAAATGCTTGGGTAATAAGTACATAATAAGAGGTAATTCGATTAATAGTGATAAAGTTTTTATAGGGGCAAATGGCTTATTTATGCTTTATTCCATAAAAAATTACAATACACAGGAAGTATTTATAGCTTTTGACTCTAATAATTTTATTTTAGATAAAGCACTTACACTTAAAAGCCAAGAAAAAATATGGTGTATATTTTTACTAATCTTTGGTGCTGATAATATTGAAAATAGCTTCAACACCGAAGGGCTTTCAAATAAAAAACTAAAAGATTATCATGACTTTTTTAAGTCAATTGAGAGGGAAATGGAGGATAAAGATATTAGCCTTGGAAAAAAGATAGGATGGGAAACAGGGAAAGATTCTGTGTTTAGAAAGTTTATAACTAATAATGTTGATCTGCCTAAAACATCTATATATTATAAAAAGGGATCATATCAATATTATTTAGATTTGAGTAAAAGAAAAAATGCTAAATACCTGCTAGAACTTATTCTAGATAAATATGAAGGAGAGGAGAGATTAATAGTAAATGAAATATTTTATGACGCTTTAAAAGAGTTGTCTTATAAATTAAATACTGAATTAGGGGAAATACCTAGTGATATTAACCAATATGTGATAGAAGAACTAAAAGGTTAATCAAAACATACCTCTTTCCTCATTCATATTTTTTGTCAGCCCCATTTTATTAATTTCTTTGTACAAATTTGTTGATTTTAAAATTTCTCTTGCATACATTTCAGAAATTTGAATAATTCTTGGTTGCATATTATTTGCACTTCCATTTGCTAAAAACTGATAAAAGATTTGATCAAAAACATCGTCATTGTACCAATTTTCCTCAAATTCTTTTAGTGGAAATTCAATCCTTACCGGACTCCTTTTATCAAATACCTTCATAAAACACATTGCCTTGCTTCTTCCTTCAATTGTATAGGCAAAAACTGGAGAAACCTCTCCAACTTCAAGATTTGAATAAGCCCAGTGTAAGTCTGAATTATATTCTTTAGCAAAACCAAACCGCTCAGTAATTATTGTGCTTTCACTATTTTTTACGAAAAATATTGGTCTACAGTTTTTAGATAATAATTCATTAATTAAAATAAAATTTCCATTTGTAGCTGCACCAGAAAACATTGGCCCATCAATAAACATTAAGCTATCATTTGGTGCTGCTTTTGATAAAAAATACTTTCTTTCTTTAATATATTCATCGGTTATTGATTTAGCGATATCATTACTTTTTATAATGTCAGATAAATCAGTGGCTTTAGCAGAAATTAAATTTGATTTAGTAAAAAATTTTAGTGATACATATCCTGCAGGTACATATTCATTATTAATCTGAATTACAGAACTATGTGCAATACATCTTACTTTACCCTCTAAAGAATTTAACTCTAAAATTGACTCATCATAAGCAGACAACAAATTAGGTGCAACTAAGTTTACTTTTTTAATCTTTGTATTTTTTTCATAACCTTTTATTATATAGATATCAGAATTAATGGAGGAATCAATAAATTCTCTATTATGCTTTATAACTGAGGCATTATTACTATCTGATTTATTTATTATTTTAATAGAATCTATGGTAGATTGGTAATTTTCTGAATAAATTATTCTTCCTTTGAAATCATTTTCCATTTATTATTTTTTAGCAAAGTATTTATAAATTTTTTGTTTAACCAAAATGATTGTTTTGTTATTTGTGTTTCACCATTTGAATATTCAAGATATTTAAGATCGTAGTCATAACTATTTATCCCGTGTGGTCTTAAATGAATATATTTAGTTTTTGATTGTTTGGGGAGGTTGTTAGAGTTTCTAAAAGATTTTCCAAATTTAACTTTAGTTACCTTAATACCTTTTTTTAATAATTCTTTTGTAATCATCCATTCTTTACCTATTTCAATCAATTCTTCTTTAGTTGGGGTCCAATAACTGAAATCACCTATTTTCCAATCAAGGCAGTGATTGAAAATTCCTTTTCTTTTAATTTTTATAACCGGTATAAAGAGGAAGTTATAATTCAATTGATTTTTAAGAGTTGCTAATTCAAATTCGTCATTTGTATCCCATTTTTCAAATATAATATCATAAAGAGATGTATTTGTGAAAGACATAGCTTCATAGGACTTATAATCTTCATTTACAGAAATAAATTTTAATTTAATATTATGTTCCTCAATAATATCGATATTATAAAAACAATTTTTAGATATATAATTTTTGATGATTTTTGATACAGCAGATTTATTATAAATATTATCAAATTCAAAATCAATTATATCATTAATGCTTTTTTTATGAATTAATTTATATAATTCTTTTAGGATTAAGTCAGATACTCTTTTCATTTAGATTTTTTACTTAAATATAATAAAATTATACTGTAAATTTAAAATTTATATTTATTGATACCCTTTCCAATATCTTTCAATTTCCCATAAAGATGCACCATTAATACCAGCTTTTATCTCAGATATTACATTTTCATATTGCTCTGAATTAAATTTAGACCAAGCGATATTCTCATATTCTTTCCAAAACTTTTTCTTATTGTTATAATTTACTCGGTAAAGTTCTTTTAATAAGACTCTGTCTATAGGAGGGTGTATAAATTTAGCATTTTTATGTTGATGAAAACCACCACATATAATTGTAGACTTCAAATATATGTTAATTAATTTGGCACTTATACCATGGGTTAAATGAAGTTCTTCCTCTTCAGCCAAATCTACTATTTGTTGCCTCCATATTTTATGAGAAAGAGTAAACTCTTTTTCATTATTTGGCAGTGCATCTGGATTTAAAATAAAACTTTTAATTACAGATTTACTTAGTATTTTTTGTGCAATTTCAACCTTAAATCTATTGTTTTTTACACTAGATGCTCTTCCAGCTGCCCAACTAGCATACAGGTGGATATGATCATGTATTTGATATTCGTTCATATTTTTTTTATTTTTTTTAAATATTCAGATATTAATTGAAATGTACTGCAACTATTTACAAATATAATTTAAAGGCTAGTAGCTTTCAATCCTTGTAAATAATGAAATTTCTACCTCCCTATTTATGGGTAGGGGCAATGCTAATAATTCTATTCTTTAAAAAAAATCCAATAAAAAACCCTTACATTTCTGTAAGGGTTGTGTTTTAAAGTATACTTTGTTTAATTCTTTATTGCATAAGATGCAGCAGAACCCAACTCTGTTAATACCTTGTTCACTCGTTTTAGTGATACTAATAATAGTTTCTTCTTCATAGAAATTTTTTATGCAAAGAAATACCAATAATTAGTACCAGTCAATCCCTCTAAATAATGAAATTTTCTCCTCCCTATAAATAGGGAGAACCACAAGAAGTTGATAAACAAAAAAA
>Ga0209119_1004370_pt1 | contig 11649 bp, 6 predicted proteins | sample COG_03_FD_184747 | JGI IMG/M metagenome (GOLD analysis project Ga0209119, IMG submission 184747) | Pelagic Microbial community sample from North Sea - COGITO 998_met_03 (SPAdes) (version 2) | ecosystem: Environmental > Aquatic > Marine > Neritic zone/Coastal water | place: Helgoland, sampling... | reverse complement strand
GCAGCTCTGGACCACGGTACGCATCTTATTGATATAACAAACAAACAGGCCTCTATAGCACTACTGGAAGAGACAATAAAGAATACAAAAGGCGGTATAACTGCCGCACAGCAAAGACAGCTTGACTTAGAGAAAGGGCAGTTGCTAACACTTCAAGCAAAAGCAAACTTATCAGACCAAGAACTGCAAGATAAAACAGCTCTTTATGGCATAGAACTAGACCTGTATAATCTAAAAACAGATACTAAACTTTTAAACTTTGAAAAGCAGTCCTTAGACTTTTTAGGTAAAAAACTAAAGGTACAAGGGGACTTATTAAAGCAGCGCGAGAAGAGTGAACAAAGAACAGTTAATAATGCGAAAAGAGATTTCGCAAATAGCTCATCTTTCAGCGGTATGTTCCAAGAAAAGTTCGATGCGGCAGCTGATTTAAAGCTGGCTGAAAGCTTGAGATACGCTCAAGAAGATCAAGTAAGAAAGGAAGGCGCACTAAAGACTCAAATGATCAACATGGAGTATGATCTTTTAGACGCAAAACTATTACAAACTCAGTTAGAGCTTAAAAGAATAGCGCTCGACCAAAGCCTGACAGCAGAACAACGTACTCAAGCAGGCCTACTTGCAGGTAAAATCGGAACACAAAGAGCACAAATTGGAACAGAGGGTGTGGGCGGAGCAGAAAGCACCGGGCTGAGAGGCAGAGCGGAACGAGCAAACGAGCAAGGGACAGCAGGAAAATTAGCAGATATAGGCGATAATGTAGATAAGTTAAAAGAGGCAAAAACTAACTTATCAGATATTAAAGTTCTTTCAGACGGCATTGCAAATAGTTTTGCCACTAATATGCAGGGCGCTTTTGCGTCTATTATTGACGGTACTAAGAGTGCTTCGGCCGCTTTCGGAGACATGGCAAAAAGTATGCTCGGTAATATTGCTAATATACTAGCAGAAATGCTAACTATAAGATTGATTAAAGGTATGTTTGGTCCAGACTTCCAGTTTAGTGGAGGAGGAATTGCAGACAACGGCAAAAAAGTTCCTATGTATGCAAACGGCGGGGTCGCTTCGGGGTCTACTCAAGGGCATCTAGCTATGCTACACGGAACAGAAGCTGTCGTACCTCTTCCAAATGGAAAGTCAATACCTGTAGAGATGCAGGGTTCTGGCTCAAGTCAAGTTAATCAAATTACTGTAAATGTTTCAAATGATGGACAAACTAGCACAGAGGGTGGGAAAGGTATGGATATGGAAGCTCTCGGTACCGCAGTAGCAAGCGCAGTTCAAAAGGAACTACAGAATCAAAAAAGATCGGGCGGAATACTTAACCCTTATGGAGTAGCATAATGTCAGTAGGATTTATATATACGGGGGCCACTTATGCCGTCCCCGACAAAACAATGAGCAGAAAATCAAACCCCTCTGTTATCCGAGCAAAGTTCGGTGATGGGTATGAGCAACGAATTACAGACGGCATCAATTCAATAAAAGAGGAGTACAACATTTCTTTCAAGAATAGAGAAAAGGCTTTCGTCGACGATGTCGTACTCTTCTTAGACGGCAAGCTAGGCGCTACTGCATTTACTTTCACACTCCCAGATACTAATAATACTACACGTACTGGAGAAAAAGATATAAAAGTTATATGTGAAAACTATAGTACAACATATACTTACGACGATTTCTATTCTTTAACAGCAACACTAAAACGAGTTTATGAACCATGACAGATATAATTGCAACAGATCTACAACAGTTAGAGGTTGATAGTAGATATATAGAACTCTTTGAGTTAACTATTGATTCTAGTAATATACTATACTTCCACCCGGGCGTGGAGGAAGATCTAACAACTATACAATTCAGAGATAGAGAGCCTCCCTATGCGCTTAGAACATATAACGCTATGCCAATTCTTATGGAAGGACTGGAGTTAAAAGCGGAGGGTGCGGCCTCACGACCAACCCTAACAATCGCAAATATACTTGATAAATTTTCCAGCCTTTCTGGAGACTATAAAAACGACGATCTAGTAGGCAAAGATCTTGTTCGTAGAAGAACTTTAAAAAAGCATCTTCATGGAGAGAGAGAGGCAGGAGCAGCCGATGCCGCACCTACAGAGTTTCCTATAATTAAGTACATAATTGATAGAGTCGCTAGTGAAGATTCTGCAACCGTTACTTTTGAAGTGACCGTTCCTTATGACCTTGAAAACATAAAGATTCCTCGCAGGGTTGTTACAGGTAAATACTGTAGTTGGGAATATCAAGGTGCTGACGTTGGAAGAGGTGGATGTACTTGGCCAAGCGACAGCACCGTAAGTATAATAAAAGAAGATGGTAGTGCCTCGCTCGACCACAACGTTTTTTTCAATGTGGACGATAAGCCTTTTATATTTAATAGTTTTGCGACGAGTGTTTCTGCTTGGGCAACTGGTCAATCTTATACTGAAATAACGTATGTATCTGATGGAGGCAAGTACTGGCAATCTCAAGTAGTCCATACTTCCGCAGCTGCAAATAGGCCCACAGGGGCAAATAGGTCTTTTTGGGTTGAAGCACTTCCAATGACTACACACGACTCTACAGATGCAGATTATGCAGTAGGGGATCATGTACTATACTCTAATAACGTTTGGAAGTGTTTGCTTCCCCACAACTCTTCTACAAGCACTGTAGGAACAATTTTGCCAAAAGATGATTCTCCTTACTGGGTTCGAGCAGATTTATGCAGTAAAACTCTTCGAGGTTGTAAATGTAGATTTCAATTTAAGCCAAGAAGCGAAACAGGTGCCAATGCTGCTCCTTCTTCTCAAAAAAGGCGCTCATTACCACTACCTTTCGGAGGGTTCCCTGGAACATTAAAGCTTTAATGATAGAATTTTTAGAAGAAATACAAGAACAATTTGAGAAATATTATCCAAGAGAAGGTTGCGGAGTATTAGCTGTTTCAAAGGGCGAAATGAAATGGATCCCTTGTGACAATGTTGCAACTAATGAAGACGATTTTATAATTGATTCAAGACAGTACTTAGATATATCTAGGAGATACGATATTGTAGGAATTGTACATAATCATCCAGACGCTTCCTGCGAACCTAGTCAAGCAGATATAAAAGCCTGTAACGCAATTGGCAAACCTTATTATATTTTTAGCTATCCAGAGATGGAAATGCAGATATTAAAGCCGAACAAAACAGAAAAAGACTTATATGGAAGAGACTATGAGTTTGGTGGGGCAGACTGCTTAGAGGCAGGAATAGATTATTATAAAACTCAAAACATAGAGCTACCTAATAGAATACCTTTTGAGGATAATTGGTGGGAAAAAGGTCTTGATTATTTTAACGAAGAGTATATTAAGACATGGGGTTTTCACAAAGTAGAAGGAAACTTACAGAAAAATGATTTACTAATCTTCGCAATACAATCCCATATAGGAAATCATTGCGGGGTTTATTTAGGAGATGATATATTTTATCATCACGCACAGAACAGGCTATCTTGTAGGGAGAATCTTTACCCTTTTTGGAAGAAGCATATAATTGGAGCATATCGCTATGAGGCGTAAAGTAATATTAGAAGGAGAACTGGGCGAGAAATTTGGTCAAACCATGACCATCTCTGCGGATACACACCAAGATATTTTGAAGTGTATTGATGCAAATCGTCCTGGCTTCCGTCCGTACCTACTACAATGTATGGACAGCGGTACAGGATTTGTCGTTGATGTAGCAGGAGAGAATATAGAAAAAGAAGAAGATCTACTTATCCCTTTGAAAGAGGGAGACGTAACAATTACAGCAGTCCCTGCAGGCTCAAAGTCAGGCCTAGGTAAAATCATAGCTGCAATAGCCCTTACCACGCTGATTCTTGCAAGTGCAGGTGGCGTGGTAGGAGCAAATATGGGGATGAATACCTCTTTTGCAGCCAAGGTCTCCCTCGGAATGTCTGGCTCCGCAACCTTTAGCACTCTTCAACTAGCAGGACTTAGCCTCTCCGTGAACCTAGCCCTCGCAGGAGTCCAGCAGCTAACGGCACCAGACCCTGCGGTAGACAAAGAAAACCCAACAAACTATCTTTTTACTGGATCCAACCAGTCAACAGTAAGGGGGGACCCTGTTCCAATTTTGTACGGCGAACTCCGTGTCCCTGGAAGACCTATAGGCGTAGATATTCTAGCAGGAGAACATAGACACAATAATGTATCTATAGACTCTAACAATAACTTTACAATAGAAAACCCAACAATGAGCGAGGAGCAAGCATAATGTCAGTGCAAGACGAAGTAGATATCATCAAGGACCAGCAGAAAGAAGACTTTCGAGGCGAAAACCTAGGGATCTTTCGAGGGAATACAAAGCAGACCGTTACTATAACAGACATTATTTGTGAGGGCCCAATCGCAGGACTTGTTCAAGGGCAGTCAAGTGTGTTTCTAAACGACGATCGTGCAGTTCCTTTAGCTCTTGGTAGTGAAAACTACGCAACAGATGAGCAAGGTACTCCATATGTAACCCTTACAAGTGGGTCAACTACTGGTACTGTTGAGAATCTAACTGAATCGCAGTGGAAGGCAAGAGATACCGACGCACTTCCAGATAGATGGCTTATTGTAAAAAGCGTCGCTGTAGTTCCTACTGTAACTGTAAAGACACACTCTGATTTTATGGCCGATGTACTTGATCCCTACCACCTAAGTAGTATGAGGCATGGTGTATATATTAAATCGCCCTCTGCAGATATTCCTAAGGACTCTTTTACAATCAACGGCAATATGTGGCAGAATTATAAACCTGCGCGTCTTGTAGCAAAGACAAATGAGCCCGGTCAGGATGTAAGAGCTACTATTCCAGGTTGGATAGTACACACTCTTGACATTGACGGTGCTACGACTACCGCCCAGAATGGTCCTTCAGTAGACCAGCAAGGCGCTATCTTTTTGCCTGGAGGATATGGAAGATATGCCGGAGGTGCTTCGGGTATACCCCTAGGAGATTATGAGCTGCAACTTGACGACATTGTTGAACTAGCTGCATCAAATCCTATATCGTTTTCTGGAGGGAAGCCAATATTAACACTCAAGTATGCCTGGGGCAGTGCATCGGCCCCGTATTCAACTGGAGACTATGGTTTCAACCTTATAGCTAGTTCTGACTCAAGCAGTCCAGCCATTGAGTCTAGTAAGCTGGTAACCTATACAGGTTCGCAGACTCAGTTTAGAACGGGAACAAAACTCCAGCCTCCTTTTTCCGCGTTGAAAGGAGGAGAGGGATCATCTTCTAGCACGAATTCCAGCCCTGCAGCAGGAGGCTCTCTTGAGTGGACTACAGGATTTGGAGGCAGTCAAGCTCCTAAAGTACTTGTGGCGTCAGGCAGTACAGGATTTAATCTAAGCGCAACACAAATCGAAGAAGTTGATGAGATTCGACTGTCTTTTCAATATGCTGGAGGGCTGTATGCAATCAACGGCGAGGGTACTACACAAAATACAGTTGCACAGTATAAAATAGAACTAGGCGTTAAAAGGAACTCTGCAGATGATTTTGAGGATTATATTGTCGTTGATGATCCAAACGAGCACATCTCAGGATCTAAGAATGCCGTTGTATTCCAGCCTAGTATAGAAATGACACAATATAGACCTTTTGTCGACTTTAGAGTAAGGGTCTCAAGAAAAACAGATCATCAAGGTGATGGGTACAGCGTAGGTGCTACTCGAAGAGAGGGCTGGCAGAATATTAGTTCGGTAACTCTTTCTAATGTTACCTCTGTAATTAAAGAGCCAGTATATTACCCTTATACATCCCTTGCCAAGGTTGCCTATAATACGGCAAGTTTTCAAAGTGTCCCCAAGAGATCGTACCATGTAAGAGGCTCACTAATACGAGTACCTTCTAACTATATTACAAGAGAAGAGACAAGCAGCAATCAGGCTCTGTATAATCGAAATGTTAGTACAGCAGTGCAAGAAAACACGTATCAAGATTGGGACGGAAGCTTCAGAAAACATTTAGTGTATACTAATAACCCTGCCTGGGTATTTTACGATATACTTGTAAATAACCGATATGGTCTAGGAAACTTCTTAGAAAAATCTGACATTGATATCTACCAACTCTATCGTATAGGTAGATATTGCGATGAATTAGTAGACGACGGAACCGGCTCCGGAATTTTAGAGCCTCGCTTCACTTGTAATCTATTCTTAACAAAGCAAGTAGACGCATTTAAAGTATTGAAAGATATGCTTACAGTTTTTCGTGGAATGCTGTATTTTATTGACGGACAAATAGCTCCTCAGTACGACGCACCTTCTGGCCCCGTGTATAGCTTCTCAAAAGCAAATACTATCAACGGAGGATTTAAATATGAGGGCACAGGCAGTAAGACTCGTATCAATCAAGTACACGTTACTTGGAATAACCCAGAAAAAAACTATGAGCAAGAAGTTATACTTGTAGAAGATAGAGCAGATATTGCCAAAACAGGAAAAATTATTAGTCAAGACTCTATGGCATTTGGTTGTACTTCTGAAGGTCAGGCTCGTCGATATGGTCGTTGGAAGCTATGGACTGCAGCAAACCAAACAGAGATTGTTAGTTTTGCAACTGGGTTAAACGGCTCTTTCTTGCGCCCAGGTGACGTAGTGAATGTTCAAGATGCAGATAAAGCAGGCGTGCGCTTTAGTGGCAGAGTGTCTAGTAACATGGAAAAGGGGCTTACTCTATCTCAGACCTTCCCTGCAGGCACTATCGCGGAGTCTGCCACAGGGCTGGCTAACTCCGACTATCAAGATCCTGTTGTTATGGCCTGTGATGTTGTACTGCCTGCCACATTCAGTCAGAATGAGTGCTTATTTGAGAAAGGCGGCACTGGTCGAGGAATGTTTGTAGGCGTGCTGGAGAATAGTGGAGCGCCTCAGCTAGTATATAGATTTAGTGAGGGCAGTTCGACCACACAAGCCACCTCTGGTTTAGCAATTTGTGAAAAGGTAGCGATCAGCACTATTCCTGAGTTTGACGGAGGATCTCATACGGTTACTTGGGAGGCCTACCCTGCGGCTCCGGGTAGAGGACGTCTATGGATTGATGGGCGCCTCATAATAGATGCAACAACTACAGACGCGTCAGGAGTAGAAGCAAATGCCTGGGGAGGCGCTAACTTAGGAGGCTACGGTCTACAAGGTTCTGCTATTGCAGGCGCGTATGCTTCTGTACAGCCTTGGTCTGGAGTCTTGCAGTCTTCTTTGCGTGTATACAATGACCAACAGCTCTCATATACAAATAATACGGTAAACTTGGACTCACCTGTGACTCTGAATGCCACTTCTACATATAAGTTAGGTGTTGTATTTGTTGAGCCTGCAGCATTTCTTACACAGGATACTGCAACTATTGACAGTGTAAATTATGTACGCGGTGACTTAATTGACAAAGCATTTATCGACTCAAATGGAGACGGTACATATACTTTGCAAAAAGTAAATAGCCAAGTAGATTCTATAAACGCTAAAACTACTGCATCAGGTACAGACGCGCTACACCTAAATTGGTCGGAACACTTGCGAGTAGAAGAGCAAACAATCTCTAATAATGGTGCTAATCTTACGCATTTAACAACAAGTTCAGCTTTTGAAAGCGTGCCTCAACGCTCCCATATTTGGGTAATTCAAGAAGTAGACGATAGCGGCAATGTAACTACCTCTTCAAAAGTGCCCTACAGAATTTTGTCTATTGCTGAAAAAAGTGCAGACAGCTATGAAATAACGGGTGTTCGTTACTACGATGATAAGTATTCTGCGGTTGAGGAAGATTTTACTACTTATTTTGCAGATCCGGTTTTCACAGACACTACAGCAACGGACATAGTTCCGACCCCTGTTGGCGTAAACGTAAGTAGTTTTCCAGGACCTGGAGAGAATAGTACAACTGTAATGGTGACTTGGTCCGCTCCGGAAGATTCTAATAATGCAGAAGAAGACTATCGCCATTTATCAGGCTTTGTGATTGAGCACAATATTCCGGGTAGACCTTCGAGTTTCCGCGCATCGCGGGCGAAGAGGCTTGTTACTTTTTCAGATGTTCCTTCAGGTAAGCATACTTTCGCCGTAAGAACAGTGAATACTTTAGGCAATCTTTCAGAAGCTGTCGTAGAGTCAATAACCATTGTGGCTGGAAACGATATTACAGATGGATTTAATGATGGCTACTTCCCTCCAGGTATTAGATATGGAGGCTTCCTATCAGGTCGAACTTTCATCTCTCGAAATAAAGATTTCAGAGTACCTAGTAGCTACACTTTCCAAGCAACGGGCAATTCAAAAAAATACACTGCGACGGTACGTACTGCGACAGATGCTCGCGGAGTTCAAGACGTTTCAGGCATGCCAAGTATTACCTACGCCGGAAATGATGGCACTGGATTTGAGTATGATATTTTCTATATGCTATTTGATGTTAGTGATACTACAGATCCGCTAAAGCTGTGCAAAATATACAGACAAGAAGGCGTTACATATTGGTACAATACCGGAAATGGTAGCGGTACAACTAGAACTGGAAGCAATTTAACAGGTACTATTTCCGGAACTACAAATAGTGCTCAAGCTAGATTGACTGGATCAGGAACCTCCTTCACTACAGAACTTGTAAAAGGAGACGTAATTCATAAAGCATCTGGTGAAGTTATCGGTATAGTTCAGTCTATTTCTTCTGATACTCTGCTTACCTTAGATAGACGTATAACGGCAGACATATCTGCTCTTAACTTTAAGATTCCAAATATACGCATTGATAAAGCTAATGACTCCTTTATTGCCGCTCTTTATAATGATCAAGGCACTATCGAGATGCGCCCTCTGACCTCCTCTGACACAAGTATTCATATTGATCAGGGCAAGAGAACTGCAGGTCTTACATACTATTGGCCTCTTAATAGTGTCATCGGAGGTAAGATGGTAGAGGCTGTTCAAGGTGCTTCTGCAGTGGCTGCAGAACCTGCCCCTACTGTTTCCGCAGACTCTCCTGTAGGTAAGAGCATTCAAAATGATGATGGACAGGTTCTACTAGAGCATGAGGCTGTTGAAGCACTGGAAGAAAGCGCTAACGGTTTTGCATATAGTTTCTGGTTTAAATCGGAAGGCAATAATAACAATGCTCATGCCAGAATGCTTACAAGAGACCAGAGCGAGCTTTGGGGTATTGGAGTGGATCAGTCTGCAGCCAATTATGATGATGATGGATTACAAAATCTTAGAATATGGAGAGCAGGCAGCAGTGTAACTATAAAAACCGATGTCGTAGAGTTTAATACTTGGCAACATATAGGAATAGCTTACGACGGCACAATTCTCCAATTTTTCTTAGATGGTAAACTAATACATACAGATACAGGATATGATCCTACAGCCGTTGATGGAAATACGCTGATTCTTGGTAAAAACCAGGCTAACAATAATAAGTTTACTGGTAAGTTTACAGAAGTAAAAGCATTTAATAGATATCTAACTGAAGACGAACTTTTTGCTGAATATAACAACCCTGGCGGGACTGTGGCTCCGATCATCGATCAAGATTTTCAGCAAGGTGATACAAACGGAAACGTATTCAAAGTAACCTCAGATGGTATATCCTTGGGACACACTACTTTTTCGAGTGCGCCTTTCCGTGTGGATATGGCAGGTAACTTGAATGCTACATCCGCAACTGTTACAGGAACTATCACAGGTGCCAGTGTTATCGCTGACACCGTAACAATTGGCGGAGGCACTGCAGGAGACGTAGTTACAGGTAGCGACATTATTGGAGCAGGATCGGTAAATCAGAATCCAAATATGACTCTAGTTGCACCAGATGGAAGACCTCAAGGAGTTCTATCGGCTTTCGGCAGTGCTAGTATTGGTAATATCTCTTATCAAGACGCGGCTAAGACAGTTTTAAAACTGCACACAGCTACAGGTAGTGATACTACTACTGGAGCAGTTTGGCCAGCATTTAGAATAAACCCTGATGCTAGATATAAAGTTTTAGTACGCTGGAAGGCTACAGCAGCTTCTTCGGCCGGAGCTTACCTGCGTATAGAGGAGCTAGATACCGAGCTGCCTATAGGTAAGACACATATTTCGCATAATAGCGCGGCAAGTGAGGCTGCCGTGAACGAGGACACGCGCGAGATAAATTTGTGGAATAATGATGCAATTGGAACAAGCTATACAGATCAGATATTTGATTACATTCCTACATCTACAGCTAAATGGGCTTCGGCTTTGGCACTTAACTGGGCAGGAATGGGCACTGCAGAGATGCACATTGACTTGTTATATATTGTAGAAGATACTTCCGTTAAGTCTCAAGGTAGTGTTGGTGGTTGGACTATTGATTCCGATGCAATTTTCGCAGGAACAAAGAAGACTACAGATGCCTTCGCAGACTCTGCGGGTGATATCACGATCTCTTCTACTGGAGCGATCCGAGCAAATAAATTCTTACTGAAAGCAGACGGAGATGCTTCTTTCAAAGGTAATATTACTGGTGCTACAGGTACTTTCGCAGGTGAGTTGACAGCAGGCTCTCTTACTGTAGATAAGCTGTCAGGTGATTTTAGTGAAGAGTACATGACAACATTTGTAGGATACTCTTCAGGAGACCACAGCGTCCCTAGTACCTTAAACACAAGTAAGACTATTCACGAGTTTAGCCTGCCCGCTCCTGCTTCAGTGGCAAAAGCCCCAAAAATAAGTGGGGTTATAACCGGTACGGCCTCTAACCAGACTGGAAGCACTCAAACTATGAAATTCAGTGTAACGCTTGAGAGAAAGTCCAAAGCTGCAACAGGCGTTTTGATAGGAGAAGTAGTTGCAGACGGTCTCGGCAGAGGGTTGTCACTAGAAGAAGTATATATTTCAGGCAATGTTTTAAACAAGCTGGGAACTAGTGGGGCCTTGGGCAAAAATACTACTGGGTCTGGTACTCAAGGAGAGCTAATATCTGCCTGGTATGACTCAGCAACTAATAGAACTTATATTGTGCATACAGACGCTTCTATAACGTATTCTGCAGGAGAGGATCTATACTATAGTGAAGGATTTTTTCAGAGTGCAGGAGCGTGGGTGACTGCTACATACTTTAACTCAAGTTATAGTACCATTCATTGTGCCGACCATGTAACTGATACTGTTAAGTCTTTTCAACACACGCTAAACATGACTTTACCGAGAACAACAACCGCGACCGATTTTAGAGTTCGCATAAAAAATGAAATTGTGATCCCTACTAACTATGAAATTGATGTAGGCATCGGATCATTCAGTTTGGAGAGTATAGTATAATGATTATTAAGATAGGTTACACAACGACAGATGGTGTGGATGTAATACATCAAACAATTACAACAGGAGGCTCCCCGGCCTCCAATGTTGCTATAGAGAGCCTGAGGCAGAGTAAGGCAGGAGACGAGACTGTGCTTTACTTTTTTGTAGCAACCCCTAAAGAGGGAAAAGATGTGCAGTACGCATGGCTAGACCCGCTCTAGCCATACCACCTTAAAAATAATTCTTGACATAGAATGTCAACTTAGATATAATTCTGTAATGGAGGAAATCATATGAGCGCAGCCCGCTACAACCTAATCATCGACCAAGGGTCCGACTTTG
>Ga0209119_1004366_pt1 | contig 11669 bp, 8 predicted proteins | sample COG_03_FD_184747 | JGI IMG/M metagenome (GOLD analysis project Ga0209119, IMG submission 184747) | Pelagic Microbial community sample from North Sea - COGITO 998_met_03 (SPAdes) (version 2) | ecosystem: Environmental > Aquatic > Marine > Neritic zone/Coastal water | place: Helgoland, sampling... | reverse complement strand
CCAACGCCTCTGGAAAATCCGTGCGACCGAAGTAGTACTGGCCACCGGCGCCATTGAGCGTCCACTCACCTTCGTCAACAATGACCGCCCCGGCATTATGCTGGCAGGCGCGGTGCGCCATTATGTCAATCGCTACGGCGTGGTGCCCGGTCGACAGGTTGTGGTAATGACCAATAATGACGATGCCTATCGCACCGCGCTGGACTTGGCCAAGCGGAGTGCAGAGGCCGACATCAGCGTCGGCATTGTTGATGTGCGCAGTAATCCTCAGGGGCCATTGGCGCAACGGGCTCGGGCCAGTAATATTGCGATTTATGCAGGGCAGGTCATCACTCAGGTGCACTGTCAGCGATGGGGTAGTGGTGGTGTTAACGGGATTACCATTGCGCCAATTGATAGGGCAGGCAGAGCAGGCAACCATGAAAGCCTGCACCTTGAGTGCGATGTGGTGGCGATGTCGGGAGGTTGGAACCCCAGTGTGCATCTGTTTTCCCAGTCGGGAGGCAAGCTGCAGTACGACGACAGGCAGTGCTGTTTTGTGCCCGCGCAAGCCTTACAAAATGTCCGCTGTGTCGGCGCTGCCCAAGGTGACTTTGAACGGCTTTCTCTGATCAACGACGAAGTGAGCGAGCCGCCCGAGCAGCCGATTCAGGCCTGGTGGCAAAGCCCCCATCAAGCCAGCAGTCAGCAGTGGCTTGACTTTCAATACGACATTACCGTCGCCGATGTGGAGCAGGCCGCACGGGAAAACTTTATCTCGGTCGAGCACTTTAAACGTTATACCGGTACCGGCATGTGTGTTGATCAGGGTAAAACTGGCAATGTCAGCGCACTGGCGGTGTTGGGTGAAGTCACCGGGCGTAAAATCCCCGAGGTCGGCACCACCAAATTTCGCCCGCCCTATCATCCGGTCACCATCGGCGCGCTGGTGGGGCAAACCCATGGCGAATTTTATGCCCCCTCAAGGCAGATGCCCGCCCATGTCTGGCATGCCAGCCATGGTGCGGTGTTTGAAGATGCCGGCAGTTGGCAGCGCCCCTCCTACTATCTACAGACCGATGAAACACCCCAGCAAGCGATTACCCGCGAAGTCCAAGCGGCCCGCCATTGCGCGGGTTTATTTGAAGCCTCCCCTTTGGGTAAAATTGAAGTGCGCGGCAAAGACGCCGCTGAGTTTCTCAACCGCATCTACCTCAACAATATGCTGACCCTTAAGCCGGGCAAGGTGCGCTACGGTTTAATGCTCAATGAAAACGGCATTATCATCGATGATGGCGTATTGGCCTGTCTGGCTGAAAACCATTATCAGGTGGGTACCACCAGTGCCGGCGCGCGGCGTATTCTGTTGTGGATGGAAGAGTGGCTGCAATGTGAATGGCTGGACTTGGATGTGCGTTTAACGCCGGTAACCCAGCAGTGGGCGGTGTGCACCCTAAGTGGCCCCAAGGCGCGGGAAGTATTGACACAGGTGCCCAGTGAGTTGGATTTGTCAGCCGAGGCCTTTCCCCATATGGCCGTGCAGCAGGGCATATTGGCGGGCGTGCCCGCACGCATATTTCGGGTCAGCTTTACCGGTGAAATCTCCTACGAAATCAATGTGCCCGCCCAGTATGGTCTGGCGCTGTGGCAAAGGTTAATGGAGGCCGGTGCATCGGTGGGGATTACCCCCTACGGCATCGAAGCACTGGAAATCCTGCGCACCGAAAAAGGCTACTTACATGTGGGTACCGATACTGACGGCACGACATGCCCTGACGACGTTGGCTGGGGAGGGCCGGTCAAGAAAAAGCCCGCCGATTTTATCGGCAAGCGCTCATTGGCCCGTGCGGCCAATACCGCCACGGGGCGTTTACAGTTTGTCGGGCTTGCCGCCGCAGATAATCAACCACTACCCATTGGTGGGCATTTAATCGCCACCGAAAAGCCCGTGATGCCCATAGAAACTCAGGGTTATGTCACCTCGTCCCATTACAGCCCCAGCCTCAATCGGCCTGTGGCGCTGGGTTTATTAAAAAATGGCCGTCAGCGCACGGGTGAGCAGGTCACGGTGTATGACCAGGGGCACATCCATACCGCCACCGTGGTGAGTCCAGTGTTTTATGATTCCGAGGGAGGGCGGCTCAATGCATAAATCATTATTAAGCTTAAGGCCATTAAGCCCAGCATCCCCCCTACAGATTTATTGGCAGGGTGAGCAGCCCGCCAGCCGACAAAGCGCGTCGCTACAGATACAGGAAAAGCCCAGTCTCAGTATGGTGCTTGTACAGGGTGGCTTTGATTCTGATTCTGATCCTTGTTCTGCGTTAGATGGAACCGCCATCGCGTTGTCCGACGAACCCAATAGCGTCATTGATGTTACAGCCGTGGCGAGTACACCCACCTGTGTGTGGCAAGGACCAAACGAATGGTTAATGCTGGCCAATGGTCCTGAAGCCAAACTGATAGCTGATCTGCAGAGCGCAGTACCGGATAGTTTTACCCTGGCCCCACTAAGCGGCAGCCGTTGTGTCATTGAGATTGACGGCGAAGCCGCCTCTCGCTTGCTCGAAAAAGGCTGCGGTTTGGATTTTCATCCTCAGAGTTTCACAGCAGGCTGCTGCGCACAAACCCTGTTTGCTCAACTGGATGTGTTGATTTACAAGCTTGGGGAAGGTGAAACGGCCGCTTATCGTCTTATCACATCACGCGGCGACGCCGAATACTGTTGGCGTTGGTTGATGACGGCCTCTGCCGAATTTGAATAATAAGTCAATGGGATTATTGTTTTCTTTTGAGGGGTGGGGTTTTTCAGCGCTTTGGAGTCTTATCTTATATGACCTTTCCTTATCGTTAGTCCATCACGCGCGCGTTACAAACACCATTATGGTCAGGACGTCAGTTTATGCACATTATTAATAATATTTCACCGTCTGATAAGCGCTCAGATGGTGCGGTAGCCCATAAGGGTTGGAGCTCACGCTTCGCCTTTTTAATGGCCTCCATCGGATTTGCGGTTGGCCTTGGCAATATCTGGCGTTTTCCCTACATCACGGGTGAAAACGGCGGTGCGGCTTTTGTGTTGGTGTATCTGGCTTGCGCTATTGTTATCGGCGTGCCCATCCTGATGGCAGAAGTGCTACTCGGCCGCCAGGGCAAACTCTCACCGCCCAACACGCTCAAAGTAGTGGCCGCAAGTCAGGGCCGAAGTCATCACTGGCAATGGCTGGGCCGCATAAATCTGCTCGCCGCTTTTATTATTTTGATTGTCTACTGCGTTATTGCCGGCTGGGTTTTACAATATTTATACAGCGCCGTCATCAGCGGTTTTATTGGCGTCGATGGCCCCGCCGCCAACCAGCAATTTGATGCCTTGCTCAATAATAACCCGCTGATGTATGGGTGGACCCTGCTTGGTCTGGCGATAACCGGCAGCATTATTTATGCGGGGGTACAAAAGGGCATTGAGCGGGCGGTGGTGATATTGATGCCGCTGTTATTTGTCCTGCTGATTGTGCTGGTGATTTACAACGTCTTCGCAGGGGGTTTTAACGAGGCGCTGCACTATCTGTTTGCCGCCGACTTCAGCAAAATCAATGGCAGCGTATTTTTGGCCGCCATGGGTCAAGCATTTTTCTCCATCGGGGTGGGTATGGCCGCGATGATGACTTACGGTGCTTATCTTCCTCAATCTGTCTCAATACCCCGCTCCGTGTTATTAATTATTTTTGCCGATACCGCCGTCGCCTTATTGGCCGGTTTGGTGATATTCCCCGCTGTGTTCAGCAATGGCCTCGATCCCGCTGGTGGGCCCGGACTCATCTTTAAAACCCTACCCGTCGCCTTTGCCAATATGCCCGGCGGGCACCTCGTCAGTGTGTTGTTTTTTCTATTACTTTCTGTAGCTGCGATTACCTCGATGGTGGGTTTGATTGAACCCATAACCGCCTGGCTGGAAGAGCACAAAGGATTTGCCCGGCATAAAAGTGCCATGTTAATTCTGACCGTTGTTGCGGTGCTGAGTACCGCCAGTATTTTGGGTTACAACCATCTGAGCGCCTATCAATTGGCAGGTAAAGATATCAACGGTGTGATGGATTATTTTTCCAACCAGATATTGCTGCCTCTAGGTGGTCTGCTAATAGCAATTTTTGTGGGGTGGCGGCTGGATAAAGGCATCTCCCAGGCACAGTTGGGGCTTGGCAATGGCTGGCTGTTTAAAGGCTGGTGGTGGTTGATTCGGTATCTGGTGCCTTTGGCGGTTTTGGTAATTTTTATTTTAGGGCTTACACCCACGTAATGAGCCGATTGGACATTTTGAGTATGGCCAGACGATTTTTTCAAGCCACTGTGAATATGTAATATCAAAACGAGCGATATAGATGTTAGCTGAACTAGAAATAAACCCTTTCAGCATCAAGTAACTTCGATACATATTTGAGCAAATAATGAGAGGCGATAATGAATATAAATAGGATGAAAGTTAGTATTTTGGTATATGCCCGACCATATGATATTCATCGGCAAAGTCTACAATGAAACCTTTGTATCTTCATTACCTGTTCATCTTATTGCTGGCGTTTTTTCACTCCAGCAGCGTTGCCGATGAAAGCCGTTTGTGTCAATCCTATTCAGGAACCCTTGATAATAGTGATAAAGCTGGCTTGGTGCGTATCAACGGCGGTAGTTTCATCATGGGTTCCAACCGGCACCATCCGGAAGAGCGGGCCGAGCATGCCGTAACGGTTTCGGGCTTTTGGATAGACCGCCACGAAGTAACCAATCGCCAGTTTTCCCGGTTTGTCGAAGCAACCAGTTATATCACCGTCGCTGAACGACAGCTCCGTGCAGAAGATTACCCTGGTGCGGCAAAAGCATTACTGGTCCCCGGCTCGATAGTCTTTATACCACCGACCCATTTTGATGAAGGCGGGTCTATTCTACAGTGGTGGCACTATATACCCGGCGCCAACTGGCGTCATCCCTCGGGGCCAAACAGTACGATTGACAACCGGCAAAATCACCCGGTTGTTCATATTGCCTATGAAGATGCGCAGGCCTACGCACAATGGCGTGGTCGCGAGTTGCCCACTGAAGCTCAATGGGAATATGCCGCCCGTGGAGGCTCACTAAAAAATGCTTCCCAAACAGACCGTATCCAGGGCGATCAACGGCAAGCCGATGGGCATTGGGTCGCCAATACCTGGCAAGGTCTGTTTCCACTCAAGAACTCGGCCAAGGATGGTTATCAAGCGACGGCACCTGTCGGTTGCTTCCCGCCCAATGTCTATGGCCTGTTTGACATGATTGGCAATGTCTGGGAGTTAACCACAGACGTCTATACATCACGACATATCCCACGAGACAAGATAAAGCTAGACATTACCTCGACCGTCGCCACAGCATTACCCGGGCGTGTCATCAAGGGCGGCTCGTTTCTTTGTGCCCCCAATTTTTGTGCACGCTACCGGCCATCGGCCAGACAATCCCAGGAAGTGGATTCGGGCTCATCACATATTGGTTTCAGGACAGTATTAAATTTAACAACCTCAACGGGAAAAAAATAATGAACTTCAATTGTAGTGCCAGGGGCAAAAGCTATCTGATGGCAGTGACTGCAAGGTGTTTTTTAGTGGTGGCGGGTTTAGTATTCGCTTCTTTGCCAACAATTGCAGCGGAAAAGACTCATGGGGAAAAGCCCAATATTGTTCTGATATTAATGGACAACTTCGGTTGGGGGGAGCTTGGTGTCTATGGCGGCGGTATTCTTCGGGGCGCGCCGACGCCACGGATTGATCAATTGGCCGCGGAAGGTTTAAGGCTGGCGAACTTCAATGTTGAAACGGTTTGTACCACATCCCGTGCGGCATTAATGACCGGACGCTATGGCGTGCGGACAGGCGCCTTTTTCCCTGCGTATACAACAGGTGCGGGGCTGACTCAGTGGGAAATTACACTCGCGGAAATGCTGGGCAGCAAAGGGTATGTTTCGGGTATTTTTGGCAAGTGGCATCTAGGCGATACCCCTGGTCGCTTTCCAACCGACCAGGGGTTTGAAGAATGGTATGGCATCCCCAACACCTCAAATGAGAGTAGATGGCAAGACGGTAATCATCCGGATCAATATGCGCATCCATCATCGTCACCCAGATCCTCCTTTATCCTAGAAGGAAAAAAAGGAAAAGCAGTCAAAAAGGTAAAGCTCTACAACAATAAAAACCGCCCTCTTATCGATGAAGAAATCACTGATCGGGCGATTAATTTTATGCAACGACAGGTTCGAAAGGGGAAGCCATTTTTTACTTATATTCCTTATACGCAGACCCATGTTCCTATAACACCACACCCCGATTTCGCCGGTAAAACCGGTAAAGGTAATGATGCTGATGTGCTTGCACAAATTGACTATTACACTGGTCGATTACTTGATGCGATAGATAAATTAGGCATTCGGGATAATACAATATTTATCTTTACTTCGGATAATGGAGGGATTGCAAATGGACCTTGGAATTCCAATAATGGTTTTCCGTTCTTTTCTGAAAAAGAAGGTGCACTACGTGTTCCATTTATCGTTCGTTGGCCTCAAAAAATTCCGGGGGGACGGTATAGTAATGAAATTGTACATCTCATGGATATCTTCCCTACGCTTGCCAGCATAGTTGGTGCAGAAATTCCTGCAGACCGACTGATCGACGGTGTGGATCAAACGGACTTTTTTAAAAACAAGAAAGAGACTTCGAATCGTGAGGGTTTTGTTATATACGCTCAAGAAAAAGTACTTGGCGTAAAATGGCGCGACTGGAAAATGACGGAAAATCCTACCATAGGTAATGGTTTTGCGGCTTTCTATAATGTGCTGGAGCGTCCTGCCGAGATTTCCCCGCAGGCGGGGCCTGTGTCGTGGCTGCGATTCCCAATCGGAAAATTCTTGACCGACCATTTAGAAACCTTTGAGCGGCACCCAGCGATAGCCCCTGGCACGCCTGACCCTTATGTGCCCAATGACTGAGCGTTATTAAAGGTTTTATCAATGAATATATACTTTCGGAAATATGCCTCATTATTCCTCACTACTTTTATGGTAGGGCATACCTTTTCATATGAGGCCAATGCTGACCAAGTGCCTTTGTTAGAGACGCTGGATTATTCAGCGCATTACGAAATTATTATCAACGCCACACCCAAAGAGGTGTGGCCTTATATGGTGGACTTCGAATTATGGTTGCCTTATAAGGTGATTCATGTTGAAGGTGAAAAAAATAAAGCTGGCGAGTTAAACCGCTTCGTGAATGCGAAAGGAGAGTCGTTCTATCAGAAGGTGTTAAATGTCATTCCATTTAAACATTTTTCTGAAAAAGTCGGCGTCAACAGACATGGCGTGGGTCCTGGTTCTTATGGGCACCTTAGCCTAACGGCGTTAGATGAAAAGACGAAACTAAATCTTAATGTCTTTATTGAGACGGAAATTACACCAACACCAAAATCAGAGATTGACAACTTGCGTGAAACCTTTGTTAAGAATTTTTTGGAACGCATGAGGAAAAATGTGCAGCGCCTAAAGTTTTTGGTAGAAGATGGATGAAATCATAGTTGACATTAGAGGCAGCGTTAATGAAGAAGTATTATCGAAAATGGTTGAAGCTATTCCTCACTATCTTAGTGGCGGTCAGCGCTTACTCCCATGGAGACAAAGCCAAAGAAACATTTTTTCTGGAATCCTTAGATTATGCAGTTCATTACGAAATTATACTGAATGCCTCGCCTGAAGATATATGGCCTTACATTTTGGATTTAGAGTTATGGCTGCCCTTTAAGGTTGTTCATGTGGAGGGCGAAAAAAATAGAGCCGGCGAGTTAAAATACATTACCACCCCTAATCAATCGGTCTATCTAAAGGTGTTAAACATTATTCCGTTTAAACACTTCTCAAATAAACGCGGTGTTAATAGCGATGGTGTTGGGCCTGGCATTTATGGCCATATGGGTCTAACAGAATTGGACGGTAAAACAAAACTTAACTTAGATGTATTTTCTCAGGTAACTATTGTTCCGACAGAAAAAAATAAGATTGATGTTTTGCGTGAAACCTATGTTGAAAAATATTTGGAAAGTATAGAAAAACATTTTCTACACCTAAAGAATCTTGTGGAAATAGGCTGATATCATGTTATATAAGAATTTTTCAAAGCAAGCTTTTCTATTTTTTTTCCTTTTGTTGGTAGGTGTTCCTCCTTCTTATGCTTATGAAAGATTTGGCATTGACCAGCGTCTATCAAATATTGAGCTTGAAAAGTATGACAGAGAAAATAATATACAGATTCCCATGAGAGATGGGATAGGCTTGTCTTCTGACATCATCTTCCCAGCAGGTGAAAGACAGAATCTGCCCGTCGTCCTTGTTCGCACACCCTACGACTTAGATGGGACCATTTCCGCTGCGTCTGCCTTATATACACATTGGTTGCGAAACGGCTACGCCCTTGTTTTTCAAAATGAACGGGGAACACACTGGTCTGAGGGCAGTTTCGACGAATTTCTCTTTGGTGCAAAAAAGGATGGTTATGACACGGTTGAGTGGATTTCTAATCAGTCTTGGTCCAATGGAAAAGTAGGTACATTTGGTTGCTCATCTTCAGCAGAAAATCAATTGGGGCTTGCAACTCAGTCGCATCCTGCTCACAAGGCTATGATACCGATGGCGCCGGGTGCGGGAATAGGACAAGTGGGTTCATTCCATGAGCAGGGGAATTTTTATCGAGGGGGCGTTTGGCAACCACTTTGGCTGTTCTGGTTCCATCAATATGGTCATCTCAAGCGACCAAAAATCGTAGGTGATTTTTCTATTGAAGAACGTAGTAGGTTAAGAGAGTCCTACAATCTGCAGCCCAATAAATCGAAAGTAGATTATTATTCGGCGCTGCAAAGTTTACCCCTGAGAAATCTCATGCATAGTATTGGCGGCCCCGCAACCCCCTTGGACGACTATTTAGGCTTGTCGCCTGGCGATTCAAAGTGGAGAGAACTGGATTTGGTCGGAGAAGGCGATTCTTTGAATGTTCCCGCACTCTGGATGTTCTCCTGGTATGACATTGCTATTGCTCCCAATATTGAACTCGTTAACTATGCCCGCAGAAATAGGTTGAACAAGAATGAGAGTGACAATAACTTCATGTTAGTTTCGCCCGTTACTCACTGTGGTTTTGGCAGTGAATCGGAGCAGACTATCGTTGGTAAACGCGATGTTGGTGATGCCCGCTATGATTATATTGGCTTGTTTACAGACTGGTTCGATTACTGGTTAAAAGGGACTAAAAACGCTGTTTTGGAAAAACCAAAAGTTCAGGTGTTTACCATGGGGGACAATGACTGGCGTTCCTATAAAAAATGGCCAGTCGATAATACCGACTATGTACGTTACTACCTAAATAGCACGGGTTCGGCAAATAGTAGCGCTGGAGACGGGACCTTGCAAAGAACAAAACCAATTGAAATTACCAGTGATACCTTTATGTATGATCCTGGCCACCCAGTGCGCTCTCCTCATTACACAGCGCCCTTAGGAGATGCCGGGGCCTATGATCAGGCAGAGCTTGAGCTAAGGCATGATGTTTTAGTGTATTCGACCCCAGTACTTGAAGAAGATGTGAATGTCACCGGCCCGATAGAGGTGCTGCTGTATGTTTCTTCCGATGTAAATGACACCGATTTTACGGTTAAGTTGGTAGATGTCCATCCAGATGGCAAAGCGTATAACTTGGACGATAGCATCCAAAGAGCGCGTTATCGAGAAGGGTATGACAAGTCAGTATTGATGGAAAAAGGTCAGGTATACAAAATCACTGTTGGCCCCTTAGTGACGAGTAATGTGTTTAAAAAAGGTCATCAAATCAGGGTGGAAATTTCCAGTAGTTACTTTCCCAAGTATGCTAGAAACCTGAATACTGGCGGTGATAATGTTAGTGAAACCAAGTGGGTCGTCGCTCATAATTCGATTTACCACTCGCCTGACTACCCTTCTTATATTACCTTGCCAATAGTATCAAACAAGTAACTAGGGCGACGCTTGTAAAAAATGAGATCATTTAAGTATGTTGAGCATCACATGGCGATTGGCAGTCGACCTCCGTCACAGCTTTCGCTCGTGGCTTAACAGTTTCTACTTTAACTTCAGTTGATAAAGGGGGCAGGATTCCTCGTCGCTGTGCTCTGTCGAAATTGCGAAGCTTCTACACCGGCAATAATCAACCCAGTGGCAGCTCTCTAGTCAACTTCGATTGCTTCAACGAAAACATAGTATTAATTGATCGTATGCCCTTTACTTGCAGCAGAGTGCCACTCAAAAAACTCTCATAAGATGCCATATCCCGTTCAACGATTTTCAAAAAATAGTCACATTGCCCGCTCACCGAATGGCACTCAAGAATCTGCGCGCAGGATTCGACCATTTGATTAAATGCAGCCAGTGTCTCGCCATGGTGATTATCCAGCGATACTTCCGCAAAAGCCGCCACCTGTAAACCCAAGGTCCTGGGGTTGAGCTCAGCGATATAATCCTGGATATAACCTTCTTCTTCCAATCGTTTGACCCGCCGCCAGCAGGGTGCTGCCGAAAGACCTATCTGTTCGGCCAGGTCTCGATTGGAGAGGCGCCCGTTGCGCTGGAGGGCTTGCAAAATAGTGCGGTCATAACGATCCAATGTCATAAGAAACTTCCTTTCTTGAAAATAGATTTTTTAAAAGATTAATTGCTGATAACTATTAATATAGCCCACAAACGCAATCCTATTTCCTGTTTCTAAGTATATTATTTTCCATTATTAGTGGCTTATCAGGAACGAGAAGGGCGATATGGATATTGTTGCGCAGGAAGAAACGAAAATAATCACTGACACCAAGCTAGATTGGCCGCGCATAAGCTATTTACTGCTGCTATCGCGGGCCATGGATACCATCGAAGAGCGCGATCTAGTCCCTGCCAAGTTGGTGTTTAATCAGTTTTCTGCCCGCGGCCATGATCTGGCGCAAATTCTCTTGGGCTCATTGCTTACTCATCCCCATGATGCTGCAACCGGTTATTACCGCTCTCGTCCTTTTGTTTTATCTCTTGGTTTGGATATTGAAGAGGCTGTGGCTTCACCCATGGCAAAGTCTGGCGGCTACAGTGATGGCCGCGATATAGGTGTGGTGTGCAACTACCCCAATCCTGAGCGCAAGGGCGCGATGTTATTTCCTATGTGTGGTGGCGTTGGTGCGCAATACACACCAATTTCTGGTTGGGCACAGTCGATTATCTACCATCGCGATCAGTTAAAGGATGATCGCTACTGCGGTGCTATCGGCGTTTCCATGGGCGGCGATGCCTCGATGTCGACTAGCGGCTTTTGGTCGGCACTCAATATTTCTACCACCCATCGTTTACCTCATCTTTTCTATATTGAAGACAATGGCTACGGCATTTCGGTCCCCCAATCCGAGCAGACTCCAGGCGGTGATCAGGTGGCTAATCTGGCTGCCTACAAGCAATTAAAAATTATTGACGGCGATGGCACAGACCCGGTCACGGCACCTGCACTAATCGCCGAGGCGGTCGCCCATGTGCGTTCGGGAGAAGGTCCCTGCTTACTCCGTTTAAAAGTGCCGCGTCTCTGTGGCCACACCTTTCAAGATACCCAAACCTACAAACCTGAAGC
>Ga0209119_1004362_pt1 | contig 11672 bp, 6 predicted proteins | sample COG_03_FD_184747 | JGI IMG/M metagenome (GOLD analysis project Ga0209119, IMG submission 184747) | Pelagic Microbial community sample from North Sea - COGITO 998_met_03 (SPAdes) (version 2) | ecosystem: Environmental > Aquatic > Marine > Neritic zone/Coastal water | place: Helgoland, sampling... | reverse complement strand
CCATGGAAGACCCGGCGCGTATTATTAATATCGCTTCCATTAATGGTCTCACCAACCCGGGTGTTGAAAATTATTCCTACAGCGCCAGTAAAGCCGGGCTGATTCATTTGACCCGACATCTGTCGGTAACCCTGGCCCCTGAGCAGATAAACGTTAACAGTATTGCACCGGGTTTTTTCCCCACCAAAATGATGGCCCATGCCGATATTGACGCCATCTCAAAAAGTATTCCCAAAGGGCGGGCCGGGCAGCCGCAAGATGCGGCGGGTGCGGCTATTTTTTTAGCGTCCAGAGCCAGTGCCTGGGTCACCGGTGTGACCTTGCCCGTGGATGGGGGATGGGTGGCCAGTGTCTGATAGGGTTTGGCGTTAGTCAGCCTGTTGATAGGGTCAAACCTGTCAACTTTGTTAAGTTTTTCCTCTCTTGTTGCCATGGTCAGTACCCTTGGCTTTTCGTACGCTACAGAAAGGCTTGTTGGTCTCGCATTGGGTGGGTCTGAGAAGCAAAAAAATTTTCTGATCAGTACGCTGATCACTACAGGAAGGTGTCCACGTTGACGGTGACAAAAGCCCTACGAAAACGGTCTACTGCTGAACTTATGGTTGAGGGGCGGGATTTACCCTGGCTATTGTCCCAATGGCGTCAGCGTCAACCCGACAAGGTGTTTTTAATCTGGTCTAGCGCCGACTCCGAGGACCAGCAATGGACCTATAAGCAGTTTGATGACGCAGTCAGGCGCGTTGCCGCCGGGCTGGCGGCCCAAGGTTTACAGCAGGGCCAACGGCTGTTGATCCATATGGATAACTCTCCGGAATTTCTCTTAAGCTATTTTGCCTGTGCCTACTTGGGTCTTGTGTCGGTTATTACCAACACTCGGTCAGTTGCCCGGGAACTGGTGCAGAATATACAGTTAACCGACGTGGTAGCTGTGGTCACGCAGACGCACTTGCTGCCGGTGATCACCGAGGCTGATGCCTCGCTACCGCTGGTGATTGTGACTGAAGGTGCCATAGAAGAGGGCGGTAATATTTCTTCATACACCCTTGAACCAGACTCTTCTCAGCAGAAACGACTAACATTTAACACGCTGCTTGACCATCCACCTGTCAGCACACAAAGATGCCCCGATCCTCACTCTGATCTGCGTGTGCAGTTTACCAGTGGCACGACCTCCGAACCTAAGGCCGTACTTTCTACCCATGCCAATGCCCTGTTTGCCGCGCAACAAACCGCATTGGGTTATGGCTTAACAGCGGATGATGTGTGCCAGGTATTTGTGCCTCTGTTTCATACAAACGGGCTGTCCACTTTGGTCACTAGCACTCTGTGGGTCGGCGGCACGGTATTATTACAGCGCAAATTCTCTGCCAGCCATTTCTGGGAGCCGGCCATAAAGTACAAGGCTAGTTGGTCTTGTCTGCCCGGCGCGTTTTTTACCCAGGCACTCAAAAAATATTCGGTGCCTGATCATGATTTTCGGTTTTGGATTACAGCCTGCACACCGGATATTGCCGACCATTATGGCGTTGCTACCCGAAACCATTGGGGTATGACTGAGATGATTACCCTGCCGATTATGGATGATCCTCACCACCCTAGCCCGGGAGCCAGTATTGGTCGACCAACGCCGGGGATTGACGTGGCCATACGCCGCGATGATGGCAGTGATTGCGACCCCGGCGAAACCGGCGCGTTATGGGTTCGCGGTATACAGGGCATCACCATTTTTAAAGATTACCTTAACAATCAGGAAGCAATGCTTAGCAGCTTCAATGCCAATGGTTGGTTTATAACTGGTGACCGAGTAAGCATTGATACGCAGGGTTATCTCTTTTTTGAAGACCGTCAAAAAGATCTGTTACGGGTGGGTGGTGAAAATGTGGCCGCCTCTGAAATTGAGGCGGTTATTCATCAATCCGGGTGGGTCGAAGAGTGTGCCGTCGTTGGCCAAAAGCACACAATGTTGGAAGAAGTGCCGGTGGCTTTTGTTAAACCAACTGACAATGCGCCAACAAATTTATGCGAGAAATTAATCAACCACTGCAAGCAGCATCTGGCAGATTTTAAAGTGATTCGTGACGTATATATTGTTGACGATTTCCCCCGTGCGACCTTACAAAAAATTGCCAAGTACAAGCTACGTGAACGATTGCCAGTGATTGAATAAGCAATTAAACAGGTCTGCCTTTTGGACAAGGGCGTCTGTCAGGGCAACAGGCCGGAGTTCCGATAATTTTTGGATGAGAGGAGAATCAATTGAATTCAACGACAGAAGCAGTGTCAGCACCAACAGATGATGTAAGGCTTGATAATGATTCTTCACCTTCAACTCACACAACGGTTGATGGGTCATATGCCAAATACGTACTTGGCATATTGGTGCTGATGGGGGTGTTCAACTTTATTGATAGACAAATCTTTGCCATTTTGGCCGAAGATATTAAGGCTGACTTGAGCTTGTCCGACAGCGATCTGGGTTTTCTGTTCGGTACAGCCTTTGCGGTGCTCTATGCGGTATTTGGGGTTCCGCTCGGTCGATTGGCCGATAGCTGGAAGCGGACCAAGCAGATTTCCCTTAGCTTAGGCTTCTGGAGCCTGATGACCGCACTGTCGGGGATGACGAGAAGCTTTCTGCCACTAGCAGCGTGCCGTTTCGGCGTTGGCATTGGTGAAGCAGGTGCCTCCCCGGCGTCGCTGTCTCTGCTCTACGATTACTTTTCCCCAAAAGTCCGCACCACAGTATTAGGCATTTATGCCAGCGGGCCAATCATTGGTGCAGGTCTCGGCCTGTTTCTGGGTGGGAGCATTCTGGGTGCTTGGAACAATGCATGGCCGGATCCGAGCCTGGCTCCTTTTGGATTGAAGGGCTGGCAAGCGGCGTTTATGGTGGTGGGTCTACCGGGCCTGCTGTTGGCGTTGTTGGTTAGCACATTGAAAGAGCCTGTGCGCGGACAAGCGGAAAGCTCAGGTGCGACAGTTAAAGAATCCCCCAAAACTGTGCCATCTGCAGTACATCCCCTACGTATCCTGCTTCTGGAGATTCTACCTATGGTTCCCGGCGTCAACCTGTGGCTATTGCGGCAGAAAGGCGCGGGAGTGAATGTGCTGATGCTTAACATCGGTGTAGGCCTTGGCATTGCGCTGCTGGCTTTTTTGTTGACGCAGGCAACTGGCGATACTCTGCAATGGCTAGCCATGGGGATAGGGCTATACAGTGTTTTTTCCTGGGGACAGGCATTGCTCTGTCAGGATTCGGTGTGCTTTGGATTGATATTTCATTGTAAAACCGTGCGTTATGTTTATCTTTATATCGGTTTTCAAACCTTTGTTGCCTCGGCGATTGGTTTCTGGATGATCCCCTGGTTTCAGCGCCATTTTGGGGTCAGTGTGGCGGAACTTGGCACGGTCGTTGGGCTGACTTCTGTTGGCGCTGGATTGATCGGAGTCATTATGGGTGGAGTGGTTGCGGACCGCCTCCGGCAACATACTCAACGTGGCAAGCTCTACGTAACGCTGGTTGCTGCGGTGCTTTGGTTGTTGGTGACTGGCTGCATGTTATCAAGCGAGTGGATTCTCAGCGCTTATATATTTGCTGGCTTTCATGTTTTTGCTGGAGCTCTCGGCGCTGCTCCGGCGGTATCGACAGTCAATGACTTGATGATCCCGCGGGTTCGGGCAATCGCGATTGCGCTATACATCATGATCACGAGTTTTATGGGCGCTGCAATGGGACCCTACTGTGTCGGACTGCTGAGCGACAGTCTCACAGCAGCGGGTGCTGAAAATAGTGAGGCCTTGCATTATTCAATGTTTCTTTCACTCGTCATTATGGGCGTCAGCATTGCGTTTCTCCTGCTGGCGATAAAACATCTCCCTGCCGATGAGGACTCTCGGCTGACCCGAGCACGAGCGCTAGGTGAGGACGTTTGACGTTGCTGAATTGTGTTTAAAATCAGCGCAAAATTTGAATAGTCATTTTCAGGAAACAGGAGCAAACCATGCAACAACAGAATGATAATGAAGGTCCGTTAGCTGGGCTTAATGTAATAGATTTTGGACATTATTACGCTGGCCCGATGGCGGGAATGTTATTGGCGGACCAGGGTGCCAATGTGATTCGTATTGTCAGGCCAGGCGATAAGGAATTGCCGGAGCAGCAATACCGTTTGCTAAACCGCAACAAAAAATTATTGACACTGGATTTAAAAACAAATGAAGGAAAAACGCAGGCGCTTTCATTGATTGAAAAAGCCGATGTGGTAATTGAAAACTTTAGGCCTGGGGTGATGAAGCGGTTAGGGCTGGACTACGCGAGTGTCAAGGCGATCAATCCCGGCCTTGTCAACCAGAGCAATGATATGAAAAAAAAAGCGAGGCACAAAAATGACAGATAGTTACCAAGGCCCATTGGGAGGGCTTAATGTTATAGACTTCGGTCACTACTACGCCGGTCCAATGGCGGGGATGCTATTGGCCGATCAGGGTGCGAATGTCGTTCGTATCGTCAAGCCGGGTGATAAAGAATTACCAGAGCAGCAATACCGCTTATTAAATCGCAACAAAAAATTACTGGAGCTAAATCTAAAGACAGAAGAGGGAAAATCCCAAGCTCTATTCCTGATTGAAAAAGCCGACGTGGTGATAGAAAATTTCCGCCCTGGGGTGATGAAACGCTTGGAACTGGATTACGCGAGCGTCAAGGCGAGCAATCCTAGCCTTGTCTATCTATCCCTGCCTGGCTTTGCTTCCACGGACAAAGAACGCGTCCATATACAAGCCTGGGAAGGCATTCTCGGTGCAGCGTCCGGTATGTATGTGGATGTCAGTTATGTGCGTAAACTTCTCAACTTCCCTCCTGTGTATACCTCGCTTCCCGTGAACTCCGTGTTTGGCGGTGTGCATGGCGCGATTGCAGTCATGGCGGCATTGCTAGCGCGGGAGGAACATGGCCTTGGCACCCTGATTGAAACTCCCCTGGTTGAAGCCGGTATGACAGGGTTTGTGCACAGGTTTAGTTTTTCTAAAATAGCGGGAACGCACACAACACCTTTTTTCAGTCTTAGAACGCCCGAAACCCGGACAGAGGGCGTGACGTGGGAAGCGCAAAAAGCCAACCGGTTTTCTCCGGATGATCCCCCCGACATCCAATCAAAAAAACTTTTCAGCGCCATGCAGGCATTTTGGGATCCACTATACCGTTATTATATATGCTCGGACGATCGCCTCGTTAAACTGGCCTGTATGGGGAGGGCAGAGAGAGCTATCCGCTTGCTCAAAGCGTTGGGATTGTACACCCAACTATGCAGTGAAGGTTTTGTTTGTGATGGCCCGAGCGACAGTGCATTAGATAACAATATCCTGAATTATGCGTCGATGAGCGAGACGCGCAAACAACGTTTGGCGCAACTGATCAACGACGCGTTTCGGACAAAAACAGCGGATGAATGGGATGAGCTGCTGGGAGAGATTTTGCCCTTTTCGAAAGTGCGCAGCAAAGCTGAATATCTGGCTTTGGAACCTATGCTAAGGTCCGGCGTGTTAACACGAATGGATAATGGTGAATCTGTGTTAACGGTGCCTGGCCGCTTTGTTGACGTTGGCGGTTCAGACGAAACAATAGGAGGCTCCTATCTGGAAGCAGACGTCATTAGGGCTGCTCAGGCAGATACATTGTTTAGGAACAATGCTTCCCTGCCAAGGATAGGGAGTATAGAGCAGAATAAGCACTCCCCGCTGAAGAAAGGTGACTTATTGAAAGGTCTGAAAGTACTCGACCTGGGTACCTGGGTCGCCGGTCCCATGTCGGCCTATGTGCTGGCACAGTATGGTGCCGATGTTGTTAAACTTGACTCGCCCGCTCATGCGAGTTCGCCGCCACCGCATTACAGTTTAGGAAAACGTAGCATCCTGACGGACTTGCATACTATGCCGGGGCAGGACGTTCTAAAACGTCTGGTGTCCTGGGCAGATGTGGTCGTGCACAACAAAATTGATCCGGTTGCCGAGCGCCTCGGTGTGTCTCAACAACAATTGCAGGCCATCAATCCAAGCATAGTTGTCGGTCAAGTGTCCGCCTTTGGTGGCACATGGCGTGGTGGATGGGAGAGTCGTTTTGGGCTGGACCCCATACCACAGGCTGTCACCGGCCTGATGGCGAGCTATGGCACAGAGGAAGAACCCCATGATTTTGAGGGAACGATGATTGCCGACGCGCTCAGTGGTTTTGGTTTGGCTTTTGGTGCTTTACTTGGCACCTGGCAACAGCGTAAGACCGGATATGCCGGCGAAGTGAGAACCTCACTGGTACGCGGCGGCAACTATTTCCAGCTTCCCTACATGATTGCGGAAAATGGCCGTAGCGATTGGGGCGAAGCGCGTGGTCAGAGCACAGTTGGCGAGCACTACTGGCAGCGCATGTATCAATGCAGTGATGGTTGGGTTTATGTGGGTACAGACGAAGATCGCGCGCAAGTGTTGACAGAAGCCATGGGTTCTCGGAACTCCACTGAATCCGCATTGGAAGCGGCGTTTGCACAACAAAGTAGTTCGCATTGGCTGAGCAAATTGGAAACGGCGGGTATTGCCTGTCACAAGGTATTAGGTATCGATGATCTGTGTACCAGGGCGATGCGGCGGGTCGATAATCAGGAGGCAGACGAAGTAGCCTGCGGTAGCGGTGAAGTGATTTATTGGAAAGATCCTCCCTGTGGCCACCCTCTGGTTCTGCAAGCGATGGATTGGGTCCGCGTGGGCGAAGATCACTCGTGGAAACGAGTGGTGCCGGCTCCGGTTCATGGCCAACACAGCAAAATCATCTTAAAAGAAATTGGCTACAGTGAGGATGAGATTGCACACCTGATTGACATCAAGGTGGTTGCGTGAGCAGCCTATCGAAACTGTTTGATGTTGCTGGTAAAACAGCGATAGTCACAGGTGGATCCCAGGGAATTGGTATCATGATAGCCCGAGGTTTGGTGGAGAACGGTGTTAAGACCTACATCACTTCTCGAACTCAAGAAGAATGCCGAGCCACGGCGGAAGCACTATCCGAATACGGCAAATGCGTGGCCATCGCTTGTGATCTGTCAACTTCGGAGGGAAAAAAGGAACTGGTTCAAACCTTTAGCACAAGGGAAGATAAGCTGGATATTCTGATCAACAATACTGGGATTGTTGAAGGAGGGCCTTTAGAGAGTTTTGCAGAATCCGAATGGGACAAGGTGATGAACATTAATTTGAAATCCCTGTTCTTCCTTACCCAGCAGTTGCTCAACAAGTTAAAACAGGCCGCCAGTGCTGATACACCTGCTCGCGTGATTAACATTGCCTCCGTGTTCGGTATACAAGCGCCAGCAGCAGACAGTCTGTATGCATATGCCACCAGCAAGGCGGGCGTGATTCATCTGACCCAGCATTTGGCCACCCGACTTGCCCCTGACCATATCACCGTCAATGCGATCTCCCCAGCGCTATTTCCCAATCGGCGAACCGCCGGCAGCCTGGAAGCTGACGCTAGCCCCCTGGGGCGTATCGGCACGGCGGACGATATTGCCGGTGTAGCGATTTTTCTCTCATCTCGCGCTGGATCCTGGGTTACAGGAGTGAATATCCCTGTGGACGGCGGGTTTTTACTGAAATCGTAACTCTCTGATTGATTGAAAAATACGGCAATCCCCTTCAAATATTGATAAACAATTGAGGACTTAACGATGAATACAAATAATGACTTTCATGGCCCTTTAGCGGGTCTGAACGTGATCGATTTTGGCCACTATTATGCTGGCCCTATGGCAGCTATGCTGCTAGCGGATCAGGGTGCCAATGTGATCAGTATCGTCAGACCCGGTGAACCGGAACTGCCGAGCCAGCAATACCGGCTTCTCAATCGCAACAAAAAGCTGTTAACGCTGGATTTAAAAACAACTGAAGGCAAAATGCAGGCAGAATCACTGATCGAACGTGCCGATGTGGTCATCGAAAACTTCCGGCCCGGCGTGATGAAACGGCTGGGGTTGGATTATGCCAGTGTCAAGGACAAGAGCCCTAGGCTGATTTATCTATCGTTACCAGGTTTTGCGTCTACTGATAAAGAACGAGCCCAACTTCAGGCCTGGGAGGGCATCCTTGCTGCAGCTTCGGGTCTGTTTCGGCATCTTAGTCTGTTTCGTGAAACGTTGAAATATCCTCCGCTTTATACGTCAATACCCCTTTGTTCCGTTTATGGCAGTATCAATGGGGCGATAGCTATCATGGCTGCATTGATTGCACGGGAAACCCACGGACTTGGAACAGTGATCGAAGTGCCTCTGGCATCGGGTGGTTTATTGCCCAATTCCGGACATTTTTCTCTATTCATGCCAGCAGAGGAGGCTTTGTCTGACGAATTGCAGGCACTTACTTACAATCCGCTAGATAGCCATGCTGTACAAGAGGAAAAGATTGAACAAGCCCGATTAGCAACGCTGCCATTTGGGTACACAGACTACCCCTGTGGTGACGGCCGTCGGATTAATTTCACCCTCGTCAGTCGCTTTACCGATCGTCTAATTAAAATATTGGGCATCGACAAACAGCTTTACCAGGAAGGTTTTGTTAATGCGGGCGATTGGATATCAGGCCTGGATAACAATATGGGAAATGTTATGGGTAATCTTGCTGGGAGTGGATTAAGTACCGAACGTCAACAGCGCTTTGCTGAATTGGTTTCTCAAGCCCTGCAAACTAAGGGCGCCGAAGAATGGGAAGCCCTTTTTCAGGATGCCGGTATTCCCGCCGCAATGTTGCGCACACGGCAGGAATGGCTGTCGATAAAACCCTTGCAAACTTCCGGTGTGTTTACCCGAATGCTGGATCAGGACTTGGAATGGACAGTCCCCGGCCGTTTGGTCGATATCAGCGGGCCAAAGGATAGCTTGCTTCCTATGGAACCGAAGCAAGCCAAGCCTGTTACTTTCGCACAGGCTGAAACAGTGTTTCATCGCAACAGGCCGTATCAGCCTTCAGCACCTGAACCCGCCACCAAGTCTCGACCGCTCAAAAAGGGCGATTTGCTAAAAGGGCTTAAAGTTCTCGATATGGGTAATATTCTAGCCGGACCCATCGCCGGTCACCTGTTAGCGGAATATGGCGCCGACGTCATTAAAGCAGATTCCTCCGGTACCACCGCGTATTTCCCCTGTCTGGTTCCCGCGATAATGGAACTCAACCAAGGCAAACGCAGCATATTGACAGACGTTACCACAGCCCCAGGTCGGGAGATCTTGCAACGCCTGGTGTCCTGGGCAGATTTGGTTACTCACAATATTCTTGATGATACCGCCAAGCGCCTCGGCGTGACACAACCACAGCTACAAACCATTAACCCAGACATTGTCAGTATGCAAATATCAGCTTACGGGGGCACCTGTCGAGGGGGTTGGGAGATACGCGCTGGCTTTGACGACCTATTGCAGTCGGCCTGCGGCATTAAAGCTCATATGGGTTCATCAACAGCGCCACACTGGCATGGTTACATTGCAACGGGTGACATCCCGGGAGGTCTCAGTTCCGCTTTTGCCGCATTACTGGGTGTTTATCAGAAGCGTAAAACCGGCCATGCAGGTGAGTGCCGTACGTCGCTTGCCAGGACGGTGAACTACAGTCAGCTTCCGTGGATGATCGCGGAAAATGATCGCAGTGACTGGGGTGAACCCCGTGGCCAGTTTGCCTTAGGTCCGCATTGGTGGCAACGCCTGTACGAATGCAATGATGGTTGGATCTATGTCGGGACCAGCGAAGAACGCGCCAATATACTTGCCGAAACAGTAACAAAGCAAACAATTACCGAGCAGCAAAGCAGCAATAATGAGCAAGCCCTAGAAGCGGCCTTTGCTAAACAGGATTGTGACACATGGTTGAAAAAGCTCGGCGAAACGGATATTGCTAGCCACCGCGTATTGAGCATGAGCGATATTCGTGCTGGAGCAAAGGTACGTCCTGTCAGCAATGAAGAAGCGGACGAAGTGGCGGACGACACACTCGAAGTTTTGCGTTGGGAGCATCATCCCTGTGGCTCCCCGGCCACCATGCTGGCACCGGACACTGTACGAGTAGGTGAAGATCATAGCTATAAACGCCCAACACCAGCGTCGAGACTGGGTGAACACACCATAGCAATATTACAGGAACTCGGTTATCAGGAAGGTGAGATCGCCGAATTGATTCGTCTCAAGGTAGCCCATGAATACTATCCTCCATTGGGTAGTATCCATGCTTTTTTTGAACCGGAGCAATGATATGAGAAACAAGCGAGGTAATATTAATGATCAATAAAATCAATTATTGAATCTTGGCGCTAGCATTTTCCACACCGGCCATAACCCTTGCCCAATCACCCTACTCGTCCCATAGGGAGCTCGATTATCCGTTGAATGTTTACTGGGGCGACACCCACTTGTATACGAACCTATCGTTCAACGTTATTAGTTCTGGGGGTAACAAGAAACTTGGGCCAGGTGGATCCTACCGTTTTGCCCATTGAGAAGCAGTAATCTCAAACAGTGGCGTGAAGACCAAACCCCGTCGGCCTCTCGATTTTCTGATCCACGCAAGGCGGATTCTTGAACCCAGATTCCTAGGAAGAAAAAAAGTCTATGCGCCAACAGACGCAAGAGTGCATCGCCATCTCCGTTGGAAAGGTAAACAAGTCAACTTTGTTAAGTTTTTCCTCTCTTAATGTCATGGTCTGCACCGTTTTCTTGTCGTACTCTACAGCATTATTTGTTGGTCTCATATTGGTGAGAATCATTCTTGCGGACAGTTTAATTTATGGCCAATGATGGTGGATTACATCAAAGGGAGCTTGCAATAATTGGGTAATTAATAGAGTGGAATCGACGACTTTGTCAGCTTTAAAATATCTTATAAATATATGAATGGGCTGGGCATCAAGGATGCTCATTTTTTTGCGTTGGACAAGTAATTATGATGCAGGTAAGCAAATATAAAAGGCGGGCTTAGCGGTATGATGAAACAACTTTTTAACATTAAAGAAAAAATTGCACTTGTCACTGGAGGCTCCCGTGGCATCGGCGAAATGATTGCCCGCGGCTTCGTGGAAAACGGAGCCAGAACCTATATCACGGCCCGCACAGAAACGACCTGCCGGGCTACAGCGGAGACCTTGTCTCACTATGGTCAATGCATCGCCATCCCCGCTGACTTGTCGACACTGAGTGGCATCAAAACCTTTGTCCAAACGTTTAGCGAGCATGAGAAGAAACTGGATATTCTGGTAAATAATGCCGGTGTAATGAAAGGGGCGGCTTTCGAAGACTTCCCTGAATCGGATTGGGACCAAGTGATGGACATCAACCTGAAATCCCTGTTTTTCTTGACGCAACAACTAAGCCCTATGGTAAAAAAAGCAGCCACTGATGATGACCCTGCGCGGGTGATCAATATTGCTTCCAACGCAGGCATACTGCCGCCCCACAGACATACCGATTACGCCTACACAGCTAGCAAGGCCGCAGTGATCAACCTTACCCGCCACCTCGCTATGACTCTGTGTCAGTATAATATCACAGTCAACGCTATTTCCCCGGGCTTGTTTCCCAGCGAGATGACAAAAACGATGATTAAAGAATACGGAGAAAAGTTTGCGCGTTCTGTTCCCCTTGGTCGTATCGGTG
>Ga0209119_1004357_pt1 | contig 11690 bp, 13 predicted proteins | sample COG_03_FD_184747 | JGI IMG/M metagenome (GOLD analysis project Ga0209119, IMG submission 184747) | Pelagic Microbial community sample from North Sea - COGITO 998_met_03 (SPAdes) (version 2) | ecosystem: Environmental > Aquatic > Marine > Neritic zone/Coastal water | place: Helgoland, sampling... | reverse complement strand
GAAAATATTACTAGTGAATAGTATTTTCATTTTTAGCTATAAAAGGCATTGGACAAAATTAGAATTATATGTTAAATTTGTATAAGGAGAATTTTAAATATTAAAAATGGAAGAATTAAATTTAGAAGACTTGAACTTTGAGTCTGTGCAACTATTCGATGAGGGTGGAGCTGCAGAGATTGTAAAAGAGGAGGTTAATGATAATGTTAATGCTAATGAAGCTGAAGGTGCTTCGGGTGAAGGATTAACAAAAGATGACAATAATATTGTTAGTGATGGTCAAGGTGATAAACCTGATCAAGAGAGCGTAGCTAATAAGGAAAAAGATAATCAAGTTCAGACAGGTGAAACTTCAGAAAAGGATAAGGGTAGTAATTCTTCCTCTCCCAAACTGAATGAGACTGAACAGCTTTATTCTAACTTAGCTGCCCAATTTAAATCCGAAGGGGTTTTGCCTGGACTTGAAAATATTGAAGACATTAAAGACTTGACTGCTTTGAATGAGGCAATTCGCAAAGAAGTAGAATCAAGATTTAGTGACGAACAAAAGAGAATTGATGAAGCAACAAAAGCAGGTGCAGAACCTACAGAAGTTTCAGAGAAGCTCTCAACCATTAGTAAGCTAGAGAGTGTTACTCCCGAGTTCATTAGTGATGAAAAGAATTTAAATTTTAGGAAGCAAGCAATTGCACAAGACTTTATAGATAAAGGCTATAATCCTGAAAGAGCCCAGACTCTTGCACAAAGAAGTGTAGATGCTGGAACTGATATTGAAGATGCAGATTTTGCAATTAAAAATATCATTGCTCATGAGAAGAAGTCTTTAGATAATATCATAGAATCAGCAAAAGCTAAAGAGGCTAAAAGCTTAAATGACATTAAAGACTACATACAAAAGACACCAGAGGTATTGCCTGGAGTACAATTAACAGATTCGCAGAAAGATGAATTGTACAAAGGAATTACAACTGATGTAGGTAATAAGGATAATGCATTCGTAACTTATCAGAAATCTGACCCAGTTGGATCTAGGATAAAATTAGAAGCATTTTATTACTTAACAAAAGGAATGACAGATTTCAGCGTATTCACAAACAAAGCTGAGACTAAAGTTTCTAATAAGATAGAAAATTTATTAAGAGGCGCTAACTTTACAGAAGGTGGAACTATAAACACAGATGTTCCAGATGAAAATTCAACTTTCAAGTTATCGGATCTTAAAGATTTAGAAATAGAATAATAACAACTTTTTAAAAAAAATTAAATTATGCAGTTAGGAAAGTTTCAGGTAACTGATGCAAAATCTTTTAACGGAATGATTAATCCAGAAAACACTTTAGGTGCTATTTGGAAGACAGCTCCAACAAAGATTAATGATGCAATGATCAAATTGTTAGCAATCAATAGAGGTAAATCTTTAGAGAGCTTGCTAGGTAAATTTGATACAAAACAAGTAGAGAATGACAATGAATTCTATTGGGAATTAATTGGTAGTTCTCGTAGAAATTACACTTTAGTAGAAGCTTCTTTTCAAGGCTCAACTGTAACTGACTCTGATAGTAATATCGGTGAAGGTGGACAAGAGTTTGAATTAACATTCGATGAGAATGCATTCTTCAAAGGTGAAGTTATCGTAGGTGATAAAAATGAAGTATATCCTATTAGAGTTTTAAATGATGGTTATGCATCAGGATCTCAGTATGTATATACTTGTGAAATTGTTGGATCTGACAGATCAGGTATTCCTGGTGAAGAGTTGGTATCTGGTAAGAAATTCAAGCAAGAGTTTGCTCCAGTAGGTAAAGGTCTTTCTAGAGAAGTAGGTGGTATCCGTAGAGTTACTCCAGTTTCTATGAGAGGTGAATTAACTACTATTAGAATTGACCACAAATTACCTGGTGATGCTTCAAACAAGCAAGTTGTAATGGGTATTCCTGTTGTAGACAAAGCTGGTAACAAAAAAGTATTTGGTGCATTAGCATTATATGAAGACTGGTTAGTAGAGCAAGAATTTTCTGAGTACAAAAACAAGTTTTTAATGTATGGTAAGACTAACAGAACTTCTGATGGACAATACCATAATACTGATGTATCTGGTCGTAAGATTAGAATTGGATCTGGTATCCGTGAGCAAATGGAGCAGTCAAATACATTCTATTACAATGACTTCTCAATTGAGTTGTTAGAGGAAATTCTTTATGGATTATCTGAAGGTAAATTAGGAATGGATCAAAGAATGTTTATGTTAAGAACTGGTGAAAGAGGAGCTGCTGAGTTTCATAAAGCAGTACTTAAGACAACTTCAGGTTGGTCATCTAACATAGGTACTCCAGGAACTAATCCTTCTACTGTTAAAGGAGTTAGTTCTCCATTACATAGTAATGCATTTTCTGCAGGATTTCAATTTGTAGAGTATTTAGCTCCAAATGGTGTTTGTGTTAAATTAGAAGTTGATGACTTTTATGATGACAAAGTAAGAAACACTATTACTATTCCAGGTAAATCAGGTGTAGCAGAATCTTACAGATATGACATCTTTTACATGGGTACAACTGAAAGTCCAAACATTCAGAAAGTAGCTGTTAAAGGAATGGAAGAAATTAGAGGTTACCAATGGGGCTTCAGAAATCCATTCACAGGTGCTGTAAATAATGGAAACATGGGTACTTTAGAAGATAGTGGAACTATCACTAAGTTTTCTCAATTAGGAGTTGTATGTTATGACGCTTCTAGAACTGCTTCTATTATACCATATGTATTAGCATAGTATAAAAGTAATTATTACCCTCGTGTGTTCAACGAGGGTAATTCTTAAAAATATAGTTTGAAGGTATCTACAACAACCTTCACAAATAGAGAGAGAAGAATTTAAATAAGAGTAAAATGGAAAAAGTAGATACAGTGAGAACTGATTTCTTAGAAGATAAGATTGTATCAGTTAAATTTATTACTAAAGAAAATAATGGTATCCAAGATCCTAAGCATGTAGCTTACGGAGGTTTATTAAATGGAGCCAGCATCACAATCCCAGCCCCAACTTTGGACAACAAGAAGATGAAAAATATTTTATCTAAAGAAGAAAAAGAAGGTCTAGAGCACATATTAGGATTAGATTTATCTATATATGGAAGCTTTTGGAAGGAAGGTGGTAAAGCATATGAATTAGGTATATTACCTATCAAACTTACTAAAGAGGAATCTAGACTAAACATGTCTGACCCTTATGACTTTATTAAAATTAAAGTTTTAAAGGCCTCGCCAATTGTTGCAAACAGCTTAAATGATGTTGGTAGAAAAGCAACTTACAGATTTGTACTAACTTCAGAATCTGAGAAACTTCAAAAAGAACTTGACAAAGCAGGATACAAGATTAATGCTTACAAATTATTTGTACAGTATGAAAATGATGCTGATGTGTTAAGATACTCTTTAAGAAATCTTGGAAGGAATACTAGCAAGACTCATAAGCTTGAGTTCTTACAAAGTGAATTCCACAAGGAGTTAGAAAAGAATCCAAGTTTAGTCACATCTTTATTAGGTGACAGTTATATTAAAACTAAGGTTTTATTAGAAACTTGTTTTGAATATGGAGCTGTAGCAAGAAGAGACAAGGCATACTATACTTTAGATGACGAGCCAATTTGTGATGGAGGAATTCCTAACTTACAAAATGCTTCAGAATTTTTAGCAAGTAATTTAGGGCAAGATATGAGATTAGGCTTAGAAGCTAAATTGAAATTAAGTAGAAAATAATAGATGACAGAAAATGAGATTATAGAGGGATTTAACCTTAGGTACAACAATGCTTTAGAAGGTGCTCCTGAGATAGATCTCTACGAGATGAGCTTATACATGACTGTATCTCAGATTGAGATTGTTAAAGAATATTATGATAAAGATAAAGATCCTAACAGCTCTTTCGAATTAAAAGAAAGAGCTAGAAGGGTTTTAAATGAGCTCGTAAAAATTGAATCTATAAAAAATAAAACTAATTCAAATAGAGGAGTAGTTTCAGAATCAAAGTTTTATGAAATGTCTGCTGAACCTATGTTTATAGTATTTGAAAATGCTGTTCTAAAAAGTTCTAGTAGTCTTTATGATGGCAAAGTTATAGAGGTAATTCCTATTACGCATGATAATTTCATGACTGATTATTATAATCCATTTAGGAAGCCTAATAAAAATAAAGTCTGGAGATTAGATATATCAAAAGAAAATGCTAAGACAACATTTGAAGTTGTGTCTGTAGAAGATTTAACTTCATATAATGTTAGATACATTGCAATGCCAAGTCCTATTATCTTAACAGATTTAAATTCTGATGAAGACTTCTCGGGATTAGGATTAACAATAGAAGGCAATACTAATAAATCAACTTGTTTGTTGAATTCAATGGTGCATCAGGAAATTATAAATAGAGCTGTAGAACTAGCTATATTAGATTATAACAAACCTGAAACATTGCAAGCTAGAGTAGGTTTAAACAAAAGAGTATAAGGATAATTAGGATTATTGATACATAATCACTAAATTTATAAAATAGTATCAAAAACAATTTATTAATTATAAAATAATTTTATTATGGGATTAGCTGGAATAAACCAGAGTAGACAAATGTATGTAGGTCAAGCAACTGATGCTGCTGCAGGAATCGCAAACTTATCAAATGCAAATGATATTGTTATATTAGCGTCAGATGGAAGTGAAGCTTCTGCTGGTGATGATATTGCGGTATTTGTAAAAGACGCTTTAGGGAATGTAACTTCTTCAGGAGCAATTAAAAATGGTCAGGTTACTGACGTAAGAGTAATTCCTTTTGAAGCTAAGACTTTAAAAGCTTATGAAATTTCAGGATTAACAGTTGATGCTAACAGTCTTTATTCTGTTAACATTACAATTAGCGAACACGGATCTTTATCTCCAGAAGATGAGTACGTGAAGCAAGGGTTTCACCAAGCAAAAACAGGTGATACTGATTTAGTAATTTTACAGGGATTAGCTGCAAGTTTAAATGCAAACTTTTCTAAAGAAGTTGGAGCTAACGCTTCTGCAAACCCTTACTTTTCATTTGTAGTTTCAGGAACTGCAGGTTCTGCAAAGTTGACTATTACAGAAAAGAATGACTGGTTAGTTGATTATGACCCAAACAAAAAGACTAGACATCAATTAAAATTTACTGTTGATGTTGTTGCTACAACTTACCCTACAGTAGGTGTTTCTCAAGCTCAAAGTGCAGGTAAAGGTACAGGATACCAGATTCAAGAAATGGAATTTTATTTACTTGGTGCAAGAGGAGACTCTTACAGAGAAGGTGGATATCCTCACAACATTTCTGGGCCAGGATTAGTTTCTACTGCTTCAGGATCTTACAATGTTGTTGAAATTTCTTACTACAATGAAGGTAGAGATGAAGCTAAAAAATCTAAACAAGCTATTACTTTAGCATTCTTAGATGACAATACAGCTACTGGATCTAATGATGATGTTAACACATCTATTATTGCACCTTTAGTTGAAGCATTAGGAGTAACTTTAACTGACTTGGACGTAGCATAGTAGTTACAAAGTACCTAAAAAGGAGTAAAGGGGGCTGGAATTAATTTCCCAGTCCCTTTTTTAATTAAAAAAAAATTTAACGATGGCTATTACAATTCAAACATACAGTATATCAGCTGACTTGAGTGAGATAACATTAGAATTTGAATTAAATTCTGGTGACACTGCAAGTGGTTTACTGATGTGGACTGAGAACACTTATAAAAACTCAGATAAATCTATTGATTTGTTAAGCGTACTTGATGGTACGGGTAATACTGAAAGTGTAACAATCTCCGCAAGTGATGCAGGAGTTTCTGCATTTGACGGAATATATATCATAGAAATTCAAAGTACAAATGGAGATGCAATAATGGCTGGAGCATCAGACTTTACTCAGTATTACAAAGTAGCTGCTCAGTTACTTGCTACATTAGATATGTCGTGCCTAAGCTGTAATGATGATTTCCAGAATGCCTTATTGTTAGACTTGTATTTGCAAGCTACAATAAACTCATTGCTACTTGGTAGATATCAAGATGCTATAGAGCACTTAGCAAAAATAAAAATAGTTAAAGAAAGCTACATTGAATGTGAAGACTGTTTTGAAATTAATATTTCAGCATCAACTTCTACAAATATTGTTTCTGTAGGTATTATTGACTGTCAACTAACTGATTATTAACTATGAAAGATAAAGATGCAAAAATATTTGTAATCTCTATGAAGAATATTTCAAAGGAGCTGCAACATTATGGAGAGTCAAATTTTAATAACATAAATTTACTCAAGCTTATTTATAAGTATGCAAAGTATTTTACTAACTACAAACACCTACAAGCTGTTGACAAGATGGTTAACTACTTGCAGAGAAGTGACAGGAGAATATGCATGGAATACACATACACTAAAGGATACAGTGGTGAATATAGTTACAAAACTGTAGATGTATCTACAGATTCAGAAACTAATATTGCTCCAACTCTTAGTAATTTTTCATTAAATATGGATAATACTGGAGAAGATTTAGAAATTACACAAGCAGACATGTATGATGGGTATTCTGATTCAGAAGGAACTATTCCTGGAAACTTAACAATAAAAACTATTCCTGCAAATGGGACACTTTATTACGAAGGTGAAGCATTACATGTTGGATATATCATTCCTTATGATACAAGTCTTGAAATATTGTATGAGAGAAATTCTAATGATGCTTATTCAACTTCATTTACTTATACTTTGTTTGACACTAATGGCCAGGTTCCATTAGAATCTAATATTGCTACAGTATCTATAATAGTTGAAGCAATTGTTCTAGAAAATGAGCCTCCTACAATTGGTGATTTGGCATTATACGCAGACAACAGAGCTACAATTACAATAACCATAGCTGACATTTTATACAATGCAAGTCCAGAATATTCTGATCCAGAAGGAAATCAGTTAGACGCTATTAGAATTGATGCAATTGGGTCTTCTAACGCAGGAAGGTATTTATACTATGGAGCTGAAATAGAGGTTAATGCAATAATAAGTTATAATGATATAGTAGGTGGTGCATTTACATATTCAGCTGCTGATATAAATTCAATACAAACAGATGTAATAGAAGTTTCAATTAGAGATACAGTAAATTTAGAATGGGTTTCATCATAAAATTAATATTAAAAAATAATAAAAATGATTATATCAATAACCACGAGTTCACACAGCAACTCTAGACCTAGTTCAATAGGTTCAAATAGCATTGAAATTAATTATGGTGTTACATATACTTTTAGTGTAAATGACTTTACTACAGATACTGTTCCTGCATATGCAGATCCAGAAGGTGATCAGTTATCCTATGTTTACATATCAACACTTCCTTCTTTTGGAAGATTAATTGTAAATCAAGTTGATGTTGAAATTGGGGATGAAATATCTTCAGGTGATATTTCAACTGGGAATTTTACATATACTCCAGATAATTTAGTTGAAGATGAAACTGTTGTTGCATTTTCATTTGATATTGCTGACCAGGGTTCTGAAACTGTAAGTGGATTAAGCAATGGGGTAATGACTATTCTAATTAATGAATTACCTAATGGTTCTCCAACAAGTATTGATGATAATGCAGTATCTGCTAGTTATGCTGAAACAATTGTATTTCAACCATTAGACTTCCAGCTTGGTTATTCTGACCCCGAGGGTGATGCAGCTTATTCAATTAAGGTGTTAGACTTACCTTCTTCAGGACAATTAGAGTTAGATGGAGTAGCAGTATCTGTAAATCAGGAAATATTATTCACTGAAATAGCAGCAGGATATCTTACTCATGTTCCGGACACTAATGTTACAACTGCAGTTTCATATACATTTAACTTTGCAATTTCAGATGCAGGCTCTAAAGAATTTTTGACATAATGGCAAAGATGACTATGTATTACTCGCAAGAATATATTGCTCCTACTGGGTCAATAGAGGTTATTCAAAATTCTGAAGGAATTTGCACTACAACTGTTTTTCTTGAAATAACTCCAGTAGGTACCGGGTACGTTGAATTGGTAACCAGTGATACAGATGTGATAGAAATGAGCCCTACTGATTCGACAATAAATATAACAACAACATTTGCTATAGTTATATCTACATATCAAAATGATGACGCTGTATGGAATACTGTTAACAATTCTTTTACAGTAAATTTAAGGACTACTGATGCTTCAGGAGCTATAGAAGATTCATTTAGTACGGATAGATATTCCAATGGAAATAAGTGTAAAGCCTTTGATGTCAACGTATAATTGAGTGACACTATTTATGTATTATAGGTGTATTTGACATTTCATTTTTTTTTTAGTAACTTTGAATAATTATTTTTTAAATAAAACATATGAATAGTATTGAAATTATTAAAGACTTCTTGAGGAAGAAGAGTAGTTATTTAACCTGGGGTAATAAAGGAATACAAGGAGCATTAGATAAGAAATTTGCTCAAATGTTTGACTTAGATGAAATTAAGAAAGCTAAGAAAGAATTAAAGAAGGAGGCTAAAGCACATCTTTCAGCAACTGCTACTGAGCCAGTATTGGGTACAGGAGTAGAGAATAATGAGGTTCTATCTGAGTTATCTAAAATAGCTTCAAAACTTGGATACCAATTAGTTGATAACAGTATGGACATTGCGGCCCAGACCTCTATCCTAAAAAGAAAGAAAGCTTTAAAGGGATTTCATACTCCTGATATTGCTGATCAAGTTGGAATGCATATATTAATGGGGTGTAATCATGTTCCTTTTCATCATGCTCAATTACATAGAAGTGTATTAGCTCTTATTCAAGACTATCCTGAATTAATTAAAGGATTTCATTTAATGGGTGATTTCTTAGACATGAATCCGTTATCATCACATGATAGAGGTAGGTTCACAGTTATACCTGGATTAACACTTGATGATGAATATTCTGTAGGTAATGAATTGTTAGATGACTACGATAGGTATTTACCTAAAGGATGTTGGAAGACTTACTTGTATGGTAATCATGAAGACAGGTATAACAGATGGATGTCAGTAATGGATAATGCAAAGACTCCATTAGATTCTCCTGAAGATGCACTTAGACTTTGGCAGAGAGGATACAATGTTAAGACTAAATGGAGTCAAGATATCGTTACAGTAGGTAATGACTTCGAACTCTTTCACGGAATATATTTTAACATACATAATGCTAAGAAGCATTTAGATACATTTGGTAAGAATTGCGCATATGTTCATACGCACCGGGTGCAAATGTATAGAGAAGGAAATAAAGCTGCACACAATATAGGTAGTTGTGCCAATCTTAAATCTAATGTATTTGGATATGCAACTAGAGCTATGAAGGAGAGTTGGTCAAATGGATTTGCTATCAACATAGTAGATGCATATGGATCATCTCATATAACACAAATAATTCCTGACGAGACTGGAAGATTCTGGTTCGGAGGAAAGTATTACTAATAACAAACACAATGGATAAAAGAACCATAATATATACTGTTCTTGAAAAATTAAAGATACACTCTGGAGATAGTAAAATAACTCCGGAGTTAATCTCTTCTATGATAGATACAAAAAGGGCCATGTTACTTAAGTCTAGATTCTCTAGAAATGCATGGAACATTCCTATAGAGATTAAGCAAGAGATTTGTTTAGATATTGAAAGAGTAGATACTATTGATGGATTCTCTTTAGCTGGTAAAACTATCAGAACTTCATCAAGCATTCCTAAATCTATCAAGATTCGAGGGAAGGATGGGCCCCTTTTAGTTCGCCGTGAAGACGGAACAGTTATCCCAATAAATATCATACCTATTGAAAGATTACCATATGTGGGTAACAATAGATGGACTGCAATGCTAACGTATGCTTGTATTGATTATGACGGAAGATTAATTCTTACATCTACAAATGACAAGCTTAAGTTCTTAAAAAGTATTAAAGTTACAGAGATCTTTGAGATGCCTGAGGATGTATATGAACTAGAATGCAGAGACAACAATGACTATGGAGATATAGAGCCATGGGATATGGAGTATCCTGTAGAACTTTCAATGATTGATGAGATTATTGAAATGATTGCTAAAGATCTATTCAATACAATAAGATTACCTGAGGATAAAACAAATGATTCGCTAGATGAAAGAGGATAAGAGAAATCATAAGATTAAAAGTGATTACGGGATAAGTGATTACTACAGAAGGTATAAAAAAAAGAATGGTGAGAATGCTGTGAGTAAAGCTACTTACTGCGCAGTAGTGAAAGACTTTAATAATCATGTAAGAAAGAAGATGTCTCTAAAAGGAACTGAGTATGTATTTCCATTCAGGTTAGGAAAGATGGAATTAAGGAAGGTAAAGACTGAAGTTAAAATTGATGAGGACGGCAATATCATTAATAAGCTTCCGGTGAACTGGAAAGAGACTAATAAGTTATGGAAAGAAAATCCAGCGGCTAAAGAAAAAGGAATTAAAATAAGATATACAAATGAGCACACAAATGGCTACACATTTAAAATATTTTATTTAAGATCTAAAGCTAATTACAATAATAAAAGTATGTATCAAATGCAATTCAATAGAGATATGAAAAGAACTTTATCAAAGTCTATATTTCAAGGAAAGATTGATGCATTTTTAAAATAATAATAATGGCAAATACAGGAGATACAGTTAGCATTAAGTTAATAGCTGACAGATTATATAGGAATCCAATGATGAAAGAGATTACCTATGAATTTATTATAGACAATGCATTAGAAGTAATGAGAATAGTTGATGCTCCTGCTCTATATGCAAATAGAAGAGAAAAAATTAAAGTAGTAAACTACAGAGCTTCAAAGCCTGCTAACATGATGAAGGTATCAAGTATAGCTAGAACTGATAGAGGGTCTATAGAAACTATGACTAGTACAGAATTTATTAGCCAAGAGTTTTTAAACTCAGGAGATCATAATGTATCAAGAACTAGTATGACATACAGTCTTAATAGTAAATACATTAACGTAAATTTTGAGGACGGCGAAGTTGAAGTTATATATAAAAGCATAATGACAGATGAGGAGTGTTATCCTTTAATTATAGACAGCCCTATCTTGTTAAGGTGTATTGAATCTTACATTAAATGGAAGTGGTTTGATATATTAAATGATATGGATATTGTCTCTGCACAAAAACTTAATAAAGCTGAGCAAGACTACATGTTTAATGTTGGACAGGCTCATGCAGATATGATAATGCCTAGTGAGGCAGAGATGGAGGCTCTTACTAATATGATTACTCAAATACTACCTAGTAGAACTGAGTTCCAAAAGAGATTTGAATTTTTAGGCGAACAAGAGTACATGAGAATCCATTAAAATAATACATTATGATTAGAGAAAGAACATTTGATTTTAATGGTATGACAAAAGATGTATCTAAGAATAAAGATTCTAAGAGATACTACGATGCTAGAAACATCAGAATACTTGCAACAGATCAAGAGAGTGCCTACGCTATTACCAATGAGTTCGGGACGGAACTTATTTTTTCTATTCCTACACCCGAGTTCAGTTACTCTGATACAGAAATATCTTATACAGTGAGTGGCGAGGAGAAGACTCTTTCCTATACAGCTGACACAGCAACA
>Ga0209119_1004345_pt1 | contig 11708 bp, 10 predicted proteins | sample COG_03_FD_184747 | JGI IMG/M metagenome (GOLD analysis project Ga0209119, IMG submission 184747) | Pelagic Microbial community sample from North Sea - COGITO 998_met_03 (SPAdes) (version 2) | ecosystem: Environmental > Aquatic > Marine > Neritic zone/Coastal water | place: Helgoland, sampling... | reverse complement strand
CTGGTTTTGCCGGTGAAGTCCCGACGGCGCAATTGTTTTCAGCCAACATCACCCTGAAGGGGATCACCGTCGGCTCAATGCAGGAACAGGAAGATATGATCAGCGCCATTGAAACCCACGACATCAAACCATTAGTGAGCCATGAGTTTCCTCTCGGTCAATTGAAAGATGCGTTTGAGCTGCAAGTAGCACAGCAACACTTTGGCAAAATCGTCGTGACCGTTTAGCCACAATATCGGGGTCGGAGTAAAGTGCCGGGGTAAACCATAAGATCCATGGCACTTTACTCCGGCACTTTACTCCGACCCCAGTTATTCGACCCCAGTTATTAATAGATTATAAACCAATCGCGGATTGCCTACGTAACTGCTGTGTATCATGCTAGCACCTGTACGAGCGAAATTTTTAGCATGGTGCATCCCTTCAAAACGAGCGGTACCCAATGACAGTCAAAACACAGAGCCTGAAAGACGATAAAACAGATTCGTCAGTGACAGGTCGAAGCTGGATGAATCCTTCGGTGATGCGCTTCATTGGCTTTCTGGGTGTCGCGATAGCTGCACCATTTTTCCTGTGGGTACCCCTTGGGTTGACAGGGTTAACGCCATCCATGATCGATGTTTTCGGTGTTGTTGGGCTGCGTTTTCCCGCGGCTGTGACGATAAGTGGGCTGTTGCTCGCCTCAATCGGTTTTCACCAGCTATAGAGGGGAGCGTCCGGCCCCCTCTCCGGACGAAATTTAACCACCAGGTAAGGAGATCAGCATGTTCAAACTGTCCGATTTATTTATATTACTCGCGGTCGGGGTGTCCTTCGCGATTTCCGGCTTACTCTGGTTCGAGGGCTTTCAGAATGAAGGCTTATTCACCGCTATCTGGGTACCATCCATCCTTTCGTTTGGAATCTACTTCAAGCTATCGAGCCTCGCGGCTAAGGGTGGACAGTCATGATTGCTGATCATTTGCTCATATACGCCATCGTCATATCGGCCTTGATGGTCACTGGCCTTGTTCTTACGATCTGGGAGTTTCGTAATAATAAATAACGCGGGAAGGCGCGCGCCGAAGAAAGCGCGATGCCTGATCGACTCATAACCGAGTTGATCACCCCTACCTGACTAGAAGGCTATGTAAGGCTATATAGCCTTACAGACCCTCACGATCAATCATGGTCTCTTAACTAGTCACGGCCAGACAGTCAGAAACGTCACACTTAAGATATCGTCTTGAGCGCCTTCTTGCGCAGGACAGTCCTTTTAGAGGGATTGTTCAGCGTGTCGGGAGCATGACCACACTCATGACCACGCTCACGACCACACTGAGGCGCAACCCCCTTACCGGGTAAGAGACGACGAACCCTGTCGCCGGGCTCTAAACCAGTAACACGGCCATCAAATTACGCGCCGTGCATAGCCACCATTATAATTCCAACGTTGTGCCGTCAAAGACTTAACATCACAACCTTTAAGTCTGCTATCGCAATCTTGACCCATTTCAATGCCCAACTAACAAGCCCATCCAACCATCTCCATTCCTTGCGGCGCTGACAAGAACTATGTGTAAGTTCGCCGGCGTTTTGAAGCGCGGCAGCTAGCCAATGCGCTGGCCGATCGTTTGAGCAGCGTTCGAATCACCAGATGTCGGCGAACATCAACGATATCGTTTTTTAGACCATGGCGGTCGCATCTTACCCGCGCTACTATGTGGCCGTGATGGGCATTTCAGCAGTGTGGGTAATATTCGAGTGGGCGTAATGGAGCAAGTGAGTGATGGCAGAGTCTGACGGTAGCGTTCAGCTGGCTCATGGGCAGTCGGCCTCATCAATTCTCTTTGAGGTATTGGCAGCCACAGTGGCGCGCTTTCCCAACGCGCTTCAAGATGCGCGTCTGCCGGTAAAGCAGCAACAGTTCCGCACCGACTATCCGCGCTGCCTGCCGGAGTTTGAGGCCGTGCGGCTGGCCAGTCCTGAGCGCCTGGAAATTGCCAGCTACCTCGTCGAGTTGGCGCGGGCGCGGGTGGTATGGCGTGTTGATAACCAGGACCAGCCCCTTAAACAACTGTTCGAGACGCCTGGCGACCCACTTGCCCTGCAGGCGGTTCACGCCACACCCCATACCGGCTGGTCTCCGAGCCTGATCTACCGCGGCAAACGTTGGCCTGTCGAGGCATTGGCCGACTATGCCGATCACCTGGTGTCTCGCAACATGATTACGCCCGCGGCAGGGAGCGCCCTGAGCTGGCTGCACCATAATGCTTTGACTCATGGCGCTCTGCGTCTCGATGACCGCAAGATCGTGGTGATGGGCGCTAATGCTGAAATGGCGCCCACACGGTCGTGGCTTGAAGCTGGTGCGAGCGTGTTATGGCTGGATGTCGCCGCGCCACCGCCGGAATGGACAGACCCCAAAAATCCTATCGGCAACCTGCACTGGTGTGCGGCAGGTGCGGACCTCCTGCGGCAGCCCAAGGAGATTTTCAACACGATACGCGCCTTTGCCGGTGGGGATCCTGTGGATCTGGCCCTGTATGCCTATGCGCCAGGACAGGCTCGAGAAATGCGCCTAACGGCCAGCATGAGTGAGATCGTCAACGCCCTACCGCAGGCGCTAATCAATAGCATCACCATGCTTGTCTCGCCGACAACCCCGACACAGCTCGGCACCCAAGACCTTGAGCTGATGCAGGCACGCCGCGCCAAACGTCCAGGATGGGAAGCAGCGCTAGATCAACTAGGTCTGTTAGGCGGCTGGGGCAGCGAACAATACCAGAGCGCTGCCACTACCCGCACGGTGGTCGACATTCAGGGCGCGAGCTACCAGGCCGCCCAGTATCTCGGCAAAATATTAACGGCCGAATGCTGGGCGAACCTGGGCCAACCCGAGTCAGACAAACCCATGCCGCTGCGTGTGTCGGCGAATACTGCAGCTATCACCCGTACCCGATCCCTCGATCACCCCGTGTTTGCTGCTGCCTTCGGCGGTGCCGCCGCATTAGGCGTCGAAACCTTCACGCCCCGGCAATCGCGACAGGTAAACGGTCTGCTGGCGGTCCATGACTGGCTGCATCCAGCGATGCCTGTACCCGGGCAAATCAGAGTGCACGGTGGCATTCACACCTTGCCGTACCCCTTGTCGTCAGCCCTTAAGGTAGCGGCTGCCATTGGTTTTGCGCGCTCGCCTCGACTGCTGCTGCGTCTAATGTCAGGATCAGCATAACCTGTAGCAGGTACCCCGCACTTTACCCCGACCCCATTTCTTTATTTTGTAAATTTTACCTCGACCCCATTTCTTCTAAATTTTACCCCGACCCCATTTCTTCCCGACCCCATTTCTTCATACCTCCACAGCCAGGGGAATCAATTCTCCCCGGAACCGTTTCAATAGTATTTCTTTGCGAATGTTTACCGCCAGGAGGTTGTTCGACTTCACATAACCATAGCCGCGGACAAGCATGGGTAGTTCTGCGATTTCCAGGGCGGTGCGGTAGTTATCCGGCGTCAGTGCATCGCGCAAACCTGCGAATATCTGGCGGAACTCGGCAAGCGTTTGGCGTTCCAGCACGCGATCCCTGGTGTACCCCAACAAATCAAATGGTGTCCCGCGCAGGAATTTAAAGGGCGCAAGTAACTTGAACAGCCCCAGAACCAACCCGGGAAATTTTCGTTTTCGTGGTTTACCGGTAGCTCTGTCTCGCTTGCTTAGCAAAGGCGGCGCGAGGTGAAAATTGAATTTGTAATCGCCTTCAAATAGGTTGCCAATATACTCCGCAAATTGACCATTAGTGTACAGACGGGCTACTTCATATTCGTCTTTGTATGCCATTAATTTATAAAGTGATCTGGCTATGACACGGGTTAACGCGAAGTCCCTCGCCGAGTCATCAACAGCCCGAACACTCTCAATAAAAGCCACATACTCAGCGGCATAGTCACTGGACTGGTAGTCGGTCAGGCGCGCCGCCCGGTCTGCAATGATCTCGTCAACATCCGTCAGTGGTTTAAACGCCTGACGTAGCCCTGCCGCCTGCTCTACACCGTGCAGGTCGAGGGCGGCCCGCCGCCCCCACTCCAGTGCCTCGAGATTGAAATCAATCGAGACGCCATTCAGTCGAATCGCTTCTTCAAGGGCACCTCGCGACACTGGGATAAGGCCGTTTTGCAGTGCATAACCGAGCAGGAACATGTTACTGGCGATCGAGTCGCCCAGAAGTCTTGTGGCCAGGTCCGTCGCTTCAAGAAAACAGGTCTTGGTCAAGCCCACTTCGGTTTCGATAAGAGCTTTCATGGCGGCCTTCGGGATCTGCGCATCGGGGTCAGAAATGAACTCAGCCGTTGCCGCAGAAAAATCGTTAACCACCGCGTGTGAACGCTCGACATCCACTTTCGCAATCGCTTCATCGCCTGCTGTCACGACCAGGTCACAACCCAATAGTAAGTCTGCATCTCCGGCAGGAATTCTCACTGCATTGATCGATTGTTGATCAATGCCAACCCGAACGTGACTGACAACGGCACCAAACTTCTGGGCGAGTCCGGTCTGGTTCATTGTGGCGCAACCTTTACCTTCGATATGCGCGGCCATAGCAACCACCGCAGCGATGGTCAGCACGCCTGTACCACCAACACCAGTGACTACAATGTTCCATGGTCGCACCTGCATAGGCGCAATGACCGGCTCTGGTAATGTTGGCCAGCTAATTGATTGGTCAGCCTTATTCTTTTTCAACTGTCCGCCAGTGACTGTGACAAAGCTCGGGCAGAATCCTTTCAGACAGCTGTAATCCTTGTTGCAGGCGCTCTGATCAATCTTGCGCTTGCGGCCAAGTTCAGTTTCATGGGGAATCACAGAGAGGCAGTTAGACTCAACGCCGCAATCACCACAACCTTCACAGACCTCCGGGTTCACCACGACACGAACCGGCGGATCCTCAAGCTCCCCTTTTTTCCTGCGCCGTCTTTTTTCAGCCGCACAGATTTGTTCATAGATAAGAACGGTAGTGCCTTCGATGTCTCGCAACTCTTCTTCGACGGCAATCAGATCGTCACGATGATCAATGCTCAGGCCCTTGAATCGGGTCACGCCACCATGTTTTTTTGGATCATCGCTCACAAGCGCGACCCTGGTGATGCCTTCACCTCTCAATTGCAGAATCATCTGATCGACAGACAAGGTGCCGTCAACGGGTTGGCCACCGGTCATGGCAACGGCATCGTTATACAAAATCTTATAAGTGATATTAACTCCGGAGGCTATCGCCTGGCGGATCGCCAGCAGGCCGGAATGAAAATAAGTGCCATCCCCCAGATTCTGGAATACATGTTTCGTTTCAGTGAAGTGCGCCTGGCCAACCCAGGTAACACCTTCGCCGCCCATCTGGGTAAAGGTCTCAGCACGTCGATCACCGACTTCCCAGGTAGCCATATAGTGACAACCAATACCACCGAGGGCCCTGCTTCCCTCCGGCACCCGGGTGGAGGTGCTATGGGGGCAGCCCGAACAGTAATGTGGAGTACGCTGCAACCGCTCCCGTTCAGATGCGAGAACAGTTTCCTTGCGTTCATAAAATTTCAGGCGCGCTTCAATGTTTTCATCTTTATAGAACCGGGATATTCGGCTCGAGATGGCCCGCGCAACCATGGCAGGTGTTAGCTCCGATAGATTGGGAAGCAGATCACGGCCTTCATGGTCAAACTCGCCAAAGACGCCGGGTCTTCTATCCGTTGGCCAGTTGTAAAGCTGCCCGGTGATCTGATCCTCAATAATCGATCGCTTCTCTTCCACGACCAAAATCTCTTCAAGCCCCTCTGCAAATTCGTGAGTAGAAAACGGATCGAGTGGCCAGCTCATACCCACCTTTAGCACTCTAAGACCTATTGCGCCGGCCTTACGCTCATCGATCCCCAGATCTTCCAGCGCCTGCATCACATCAAGGTAAGCCTTGCCCGTAGTGATAATGCCAAGCCGAGGTTTGCTGCTATCGAGAACAATCTTATTGAGCTTATTGACCCGGGCAAACTCACGCGCTGCGTATATCTTGTATTTGTTAAGTCGCAGCTCCTGTTCCAGCGCACTATCCGGCCATCGAGCATGCACACCATCAGCGGGCAACACGAACTTGTCAGGGATTTTGATGTTCACCCGGTCGGGGTTAATCTCGGCGGAGATCGCTGAGTCCATGTTCTCGGTGATGGCTTTCAGCGCAACCCAGGCGCCGCAGTAACGGGACAGTTCCCAGCCAAACACACCAAGGTCCAGTACTTCCTGTACGTTCGCAGGATTCAAGACAGGGATGGAAGCACCGATAAACATATGTTCCGACTGATGCGGCAGAGTTGAAGACTTTGCCGCATGGTCGTCACCGGCTACCGCCAGGACACCACCATATTTAGACGTACCAAACGCGTTGGCATGCTTGATGACGTCCATACTACGGTCAACGCCGGGGCCTTTGCCGTACCACATACCGAACACACCATCATATTTAGCGCCCTCAAATAGATTAACCTGCTGGCTACCCCAGACAGCGGTGGCAGCAAGGTCTTCATTCACACCGGGCTGGAAGTAGATATTGTGTTTATCGAGGAATGACTGCGCACGCCACATCGCTTGGTCGACACCGCCCAGGGGTGAGCCACGATAGCCAGAGATAAACCCGGCGGTACGAAGACCCCGGTCCAGATCTCTCTGGTGCTGGAGGATAGGCAACCGGACCAGCGCCTCAATACCAGTCATGTAGGCACGCGTGGTATCCAGCGCATATTTATCATCAAGGGAAACGGATTTAGGCGTCAGGCTCATATCTCTTCCGGTTATTTTTTTCGATCGGGTCTAATATTTGGCTATGTTAGACCTGAAATTGCGGAATTCTTATGCTATGAAACCCATTTATTGCATTTTTTGGGTATATTTTAACCCTTATTTATCTGTATATTAACTATTACAGACCTAACAGGAACTTCAATTTTATGGCCGAGATTAATCGCACTGATATCCAGATCCTGGATTCACTCCAGCGTGACGCCAACCTCACCACCCAGCAAATTGCCGACAGGATCAATATCTCGCAATCTCCCTGCTGGCGCCGGATCAATAAACTGGAAGAACAGGGACTAATAGAAAAGAAGGTTGTGTTGCTCAATCGGGAAAAACTCGGCATGGAAGTTGTCGTATTCGCGACAGTAAATCTAACCACCCAGGGACGCGATAATCTTGAAGAGTTTGAAAGAGAGGTTGAGATACTCCCAGAAGTCATGGAGTGCTACACCATGGCAGGAACCTGGGACTATATGTTAAAAATCGTCGCGAAAGACATCCGCCATTATGAGATTTTTGTCAGGCAGAAGCTAACCAAACTCGACAATATTCGGGAAGTGCATTCACACATCGCTGTAACGGAAATTAAAAACACGACGGCCTTGCCACTCGACTCGCTACTCTAACGTCTATTGTAAGGCGCGGTATCGTTTCGATAGCAGCCAACCAGAGACCTCAGATTGCGCCTGCTCATCGACTGTGCGCGAGATTTTGTCGACCATCATTTTGCATGAGGCTTCAGGAAAAGGTCGTGAAAGTTAGCTCACCTCGTCACCGTAGATCCGCGCACGCCTTTCGTACCCGAGTCTCTAAGGATATGAGCACGAAGCTTTTTGCGCACGATACCATCAAACGCCATGGGACGATCACCCGGTTTGTTCCGACTAGAACTTAGTCAAAACAGTCTGCGGGGCCAAATTCAACAGTGCCTTGATTGCTTTTCCACAGGTTGGAACAGGCCACAGGCGTGACATAATCGAAGGTTTCAAACTCAAGAATTTTGGTCTCCACCAAGTCATACTGAACGTTACCCCGCACGACGTTTGCCTGAATAGTATTTCCGGCTGGCATCGGCAGTCCAAAGTCGGGCGCGCCTACGAGCACAATACCACCAGGAAATAGGATATCGAGGTAACCATTATCGTTGACTTGATTGCCGCGAATCACATTGTCACTATTTTCAACGACCAAAATAATGCCGGTATCACCATTCCGGTTCATTTCGTTGCCGATGATCTTGTTAGCATCTGATCCTTCCAGCCAAATGCCACTCCAGATATTGTCATTAGACCGGTTACCGCTGAAGGTATTCTCAACAGACCCAACAATGTACATTCCCACATCGAGGCTCTCCGCCATTCGATTACCAGCAACCTGGTTATTATCGGAATAAAAGAACGCAAGGCCTTGCACGTTGCGCATCATTTCATTGTTGACGATATGGTTGTCGTGAGACTCAAGTAACTCCAATCCCCTAGCGAAGCAGCTAGTCAGCATCGCTCAAGTTGCCTGACAACTCCATATGACTAAACTTTGAATTCACCGTATGGTAGACAAAAATACCATCATGACAATTAGTCACCGACCCGTTGCTGATCTGGACGTTGCTGATATTGGGTACCGAAGAACCAAAGGTGTCCAGACGGAAATTCACCTCAATTCCACTAATCCACTTATTGAGATCATTTGTCGGAGTGCCGGCAGATGCAGGCGGGAATTGCCATAGCTCAGGACTGCTGCAACTTAAGGTGTGACCGCCAAGATCCAGATGGACGCCTGAGACGTTAATTTTCAATGGCTTGTCACACGTGAGGTCACTTTCCAAAACGTATTTCCCTGGCACCGATAAATTATCGCCGCAACTCACGGGCGTACTGGGGCTCGCGTTGGCTGTCATTGCCAAACATTGCCAACCCAGCCAAAATCGTCAAACAGCTGATGCTTCGCAGATTGTTGAAATATTTGAAGTCTCTCATTGCGTTGACCTTCCCGATACTTCTGTTTTTCAAGCCCGTATTGACTTGATGAACCCAAGTATCGTGCGTCGCAGCCAGACGCATCCTAAGTGATCAACCCGCTCACTTGTAAGACATTGGCTACCCTTTACTGAAAAACGTGGTGTAAACAGCGATTCACAGAACCCTTGCGCGTCGATCAAATCCGCGAGCTTCTGTGGCGAGGGGATTAGGGAACGGATTAGGGAACGGTTACTTGATCCGCTTATCCTGCCTTCCCATTTCGATCCAATCAACCCACGAGACCCTCGCAACTCAACCTATGCCCGAATTGCCGCATGGTTAAGTTCCAATAGCGCCCTTGGAGCTGTGCTTGCAGTGTCACTCGCACTCCCTGATTGATGTCGACTCGGCAGCTTAAGTACACTATTCTCGACCGGCGCTTACTCCCTCTGCGCGCTCGCTCAAGTACACCAGCCCGCCGGTGATTGCGGCTACCTGGGCCGCAATGCAGGTCTCCGCCGTGACCTTGGAACTGTCGGGATAGACTTCGGTTGTTGTCACAAATTTCGCTGAGGTGATACCGACACCTAAACCTAAAGCCCCCACGTTATAGTTGATGACGCCGTGCTGCTGCAACGTCTCGCCGATAATTTTGCCGTCGATCGGTGGCGCTATATGGGTGACCTGCGCCACCGACTTAATGATCGCCGCTTGGAACTCAACAGCCGGTCTGGCGGTGTCGCCCACTGTATAGAAGCCGTCAGGGATGTCCCAGTGCTTTTGCGCAACAGCATCTCGAGCCGCTAGCGCGGGGCGGAAAATTGAATTGTCGGATTCAGTGGTTTCGTGTAAATCAAAGTGCGCCAGAAAAGTCATTGAAGCGCTTTGCAGATATGCCATTACCGCGGCTGCTTCTTCTGCCGGGCTATTTTTGACGAATGATCGGTTCGGGTCTATCGCCAGCGGATTCCAGCGGTTGATCGTCTCATAACCCCAGGGGCTGATACAGGGCATAATCACAAAGTTGAACTGCTCAGAAAACTGCTGCGCTGGCCTTTGCGCGAAACGAATCGCACCTTGCACACCACTGGTCTCGTAGCCATGCACGCCGCCGCTAATCAGGATGTTAGGCTTATGACTAGCCCATGATCGAGTCTTCAACAGGTAAAGCGGGTAGCGCTCAGGGGCATAAGATAATGCGCCATACCTTGTGATCTCAAACGTGTCTTGTAGCAGCTCAAGTTGTGCCACCACCTCATCTGCATAGGCGCGTTTTACCGATTGCTGAGCAAGCCAGGTAGCCTTATCATTTTCATCCCAGGGCCTGCCCGGTGTTCCTATGGTTGTTGGTGGCATGTTGTGACTCGTCCAAAATTTTTCGTTACTGCAGCTTACTGCACCTTGTGTTGAATTGCTGAACCCAGACAAAGGGGTCAGTTTTCCTGTTTCAATTAATTCTCGTATTCATTGCCGATTAAACTCGCAGCAGGTCTGCTGAATCAATAAACAGCCTCCATCTAGCGGATATCATAGACGTCGAGCATGACCTGCTGCGGCTGCAGAATCAGCGCGATAGCGCTTCAACTAGTCGAGTCTGGCGACAAACCAGCCCAAGCAACTGGGTTTTCCCGACGGGTTGAATATCTTTCGCGCCGCACAGCCAGAGTCGGCGACAGGCATCCAGCCAGCAAACGCAAGGAGAAGCAGTAATGAGCGACCTTTACCATTCGCTACCCAGTCTGTTCGAGCAATTGGGGCTCGGCGACACAGACCAGGAGATCCAGGATTTCATCAGGCAACATGCGCCCCTGCCTGACCATATCAAGTTACACGAGGCCAGTTTCTGGCGCTCATCTCAGGCCAACTTCCTGCGGCAAGCTAAGGAGGAAGATGCTGACTGGGCTGAAATAGTCGACCGGCTGGATGTCATGTTACGCACGAAGCAAACAAAACAACACGAGTAACAGGTGGCACAAGCATCAAGATTCCGCCAGTGCTGACCATTATCTCAGCGCCAGGATTTTTGAACTCAGCGGACTTAACGAGCCCTGCGAGAATCTTTCTTGAATATCGGGGCCTACTGTCCCGGTATAGCTCGGGATTTGCCATAATGCCGCTCTCATTGGCTGTCTCATTGACTCACATTACCGGTTAACCGTCTCATGCCAGGAATTATCTTGCGTTACACCGCATTTGCCGGACTGCTAGTTATTGCCTGCGGCGGTCTGGCTTGGTACAAGATGCCCGACTTAGTGATAGTGCTTGGTCGCGAATTACTGGCGGGCACTGGCATCGAGTTAGTCTCGGCGAGCCTGGCCCGGCACGCGCGGTTGCCGCTGGTGATCGATGAGCTGATGCTACGGTCATCCAGTCAAACCATCCATATCAATAATCTGCAAATTTCCCCGCTGAAAGCCTGGAACAATGTCTGGCGACTAGATCTGGAGCAGCTGAAGGTTGCAAGCATAGACCAAGAACTGAACGCGCCCGCTATGACCGTTGGTGAATGGCAGGACGAGCTCACTGCTGTTTTACCCGCACTACCCGAACAAGGCCATATCGCAAGTTACAGCTACTGTGACAATGGCTGTCTGACCGGCGATTTACACTGGCAGCGGCAGGCTTCAGCGGCTCAGGTCAATATGACGGTTCAGCAATATGGTGTGCAGGCGGAATTGCTGATCGCGCCCGATGAGCTGAACCTAACGGTTGTCGCCGACGTCGCAAAAGCCACGGCGACCGATAGCTCGTTGCCTGTCAATGCGGCATTTGGGCTGGCACTGCCGGCGCTATGGAGTCTGGACGGGCGTGTGCGCACAGCCAATACCGAGACACCGTTACTCACCGGCACCATCAACCTCGGCCGATTAACCACAACCCTGCCCCTGGAACACCTGCCCGCTGGCACCACAGGCTCACTTGCCCTGTCTCAGGCTCAA
>Ga0209119_1004343_pt1 | contig 11708 bp, 4 predicted proteins | sample COG_03_FD_184747 | JGI IMG/M metagenome (GOLD analysis project Ga0209119, IMG submission 184747) | Pelagic Microbial community sample from North Sea - COGITO 998_met_03 (SPAdes) (version 2) | ecosystem: Environmental > Aquatic > Marine > Neritic zone/Coastal water | place: Helgoland, sampling... | reverse complement strand
AAGCCCCGAATGTATCAACAGTTCCAGTTGCAGCAGCATCGGCTGGAATAAATGTGTCGGTTGTTACGTTAAATGTTGCCATATTGGTTATTTTTTGTTAAATACAAAGATACTAAATTTAAAATTATCACTCCGCTAATTTATCTAGCCCATCAACTAAAGCTCTCTTGGCTTTTATTACATCTCTATTCTTATCGGCAATTGATAAATATTTCTCTATTAATTCAGACTTTCTCTCTATGTTAGATTCCTTGTAACTAGATTTACTCATTAATTTATCCATCATTTTAGCCCTAGACTTGCCTAACACTGCTGCGTATTCATTATATAAAGTGTTATGCTCTTTATCTTTTAATACCTTGTATTTCTTCCCATTATAGGATATTATTCTGCTGGGTAAATTAGGCACTACTTTAGTGTTAAGGGTTTGTCTATATACATTATATATCTCTAAAGACTTTTCATCGTGCGGTACGGTTTGAGATTTAGATACGTCAAACAATTGATGAAATAATGGGTTCTTACCATCAGGAGTTCTCTTTATTTTCTCGCCCCACATATCTACTCTCACAGGAAAGTCTTTATATATATCAATTCCAACTATCTTTTTAGGAGGGTATATTTTACTAACAATAAGTGATTCTAGCATAGAATGAGTATTATCAGAGCGCATATCGTGTAAATACGTTTCCGTTGCTCTGTCTATGGCGGAAAATGTGTTTGGCGCACCAATTACTGATACAGCTCCAAGCGTTTGTTTTACCCATCGCTTGGTTTCATAATCACCTCCAGTTATAGCGTCTAGTAGTGATGCTGTACCCGCTAAAAAAGACTGCTCTGTTGCATATTTTGTGGTTGCTGGTACTGCGCCTAGATTTATATATTTTCCACCTTCCTTACTTACCTTATCCCAAAAGCCTAAATCATCTTTTATGTTTACATATTTTGACTTTTCAGCTTTATAGGTATCTTCGCTTTGAGAAGACCTTATAAGGATAATAGCGCCTAATATTCCTAGCTTTTTTAAGTTTATAACTTCATCGCCCTCTTGAAGTTCCGTTCCTTTACCGTTTAGTAATCTTTTTAGACCAGATAAATTTAAATGGTCTGGCGGAAAGCCAACTGCCCTTTTTATATTCTGCTCATCTTCTGGGTCATCCCCAAAATCAAAAGGAGAACTTATCAAGCCCTCTGCTATTAACATTCCAGCTACTTGACTCATTATTATTCCAGTTGTAAAAATTCCAATATTTTTATTACCCTGCTTTACATCACCCTTAGAGTATGCGTGTACAGCTTTACCCAGAGCTACTGGCGGCAGTACAAAGTCTATCGTTTGACTTATTATATTTGAAGGAGTTTTAACGTATGGTATCGTTGTTCTGAATAAGAACGATAAAGCGCCACCTATTCTTGGTACTGATTTAGCTTTCTTCTCTATAAAGTTAGTAATATCTATTGCTGTTTTTGATAATAGACCCTCCTCCATAAATACAGCCTCAGCAGCACTTTCATTAACATCCTCTAATGTTTTAGCGTCTGGAAGCATTACAAAGTTTCTTAACTGCTGACCGCTCAATCCTTTCCTTTTACCCTGCGTGTAAAGTTGCTTGTATTGAGTGAAATAATAGAACGGCTTATCGCCTAATGCTAATAACCTAAACATTACTTCTGGGGCAGCGCCAAAGAATGATTCATATATTTTTTTCAATCTATCATTCCTATCTATTCCAGACTCAGATAAAGCCCTATCTCTTAATTCAGAAGACTTCTCTAAGTCGCCATCCATTAGCGCTCTCTTAGACTCCTTCATTAATTCAATACCTTTCTTACTTAATGTCTTTGGAAGTAGCCCAGATTCTATACCAAAAGCATCTCCTAATTTAGTGTCTGATATTGCTTGAGTAAATGCTGTTAATGGTCTGAACGACTTCTTTACCTCTCCCTTAGCGTAAGAACTATCACCTTTTAACAAGATTCCCCAAGCCTCTTTAAGTCCTTTTGCAGCTCCAATCCATCCAGCCACATATTTCATAGGGTCTAGCGAACCCGTTCTTTTACCAGTGAATATGGATTGAACTAAATCAGACATATTAGATACTATATCAACTGGAATCATTAGTCCTTGCTGCGCTATATTTGCTACTATGTTTGTTGCTTGCGACATAGGCGTAAGTAAATTACCTTGTAGTGTCATTTTAGTCATATCACTCCAACTCATAGGTATGAATCCTGATGACTTATCGTAAAATTTCTTGGTGTCTTTTTCTGCTTGTTTCTTTAACTCATTTAAAGTTTTTATATCTTCTTTTGTTGCATTACCCCCTTTATCTTTTATAAAGGCATCTAGCTTATTATTCGATTTAAGCATTGATTCGGCTAACTTAGTTAAGTCTGCTTTCTGTTTTTTAGTGAAAGCCTTACCTTCTTTTTCGGCAAACTTTTCTAAGGTCATCATTATTCCTGCTGGTGTACTGTTTTTAAGTGTTGCAAATTGAGCGATTAACTGACCCATTCTAGTACCCTCTTTAGCAAATCTCTCTACTATATCATCTATTGGCTTACCTTCCGCTAACCTTCTGTTTATAACTTCAACAGCAGCTAATACAGCGTTATTATTATTACCATCTGAAACTATATTAATACCCGTTTGATTCATTGATTCTATCAACTCATCTTCAGATAGATTATCTAAATTTTCTTGTATCTCAGCCCAAGTTTGAGGGTCGTAATAGTTTTCTGGATTTTGCTTTATGTTTTCCCTTAGCTTACTTAGTGATTTAACTCTCTTATCCCCTAAAACGCTTTCAGCGAAACCTCGTAGTTTTCCTTTTTTACCATCAGATTTTTGGGAATCCTTATTCTGTTCTTTAGATTGAGTGCCTTCTTCATCTATATTTTTATTCGATTCTAGCGAAACCTTGTCGTATATATTTTTAAGTTCAGGCTCTATGTCCTTTCCTAATACTTTTATCATTTCTTTAGAGAACTTCTTAAAGTCTCCAACCGCATCCTCTAGCACCATTCCTGCGTACTCATAGAACTCTGGGTCTGCTAATAATGTTGGTATCCTACTAGCGTCATTAAGCGTATTAAAGAATTTATTTCTAAGTTCTTTTTTTCTAGCTTTTCTTGACTCCGCTTCCTTAGCCTCTTCTTTAGGTTTACTTTCTTGTTTTGCTCCTGCTTCTTGTTCATCCACTTTTTGTTCTGCCTGAACGCCTTGATTTTCTTGTGTAGCAGATTTAGAAGGTGTTGTTGCTTTGTCATCTTTTAATTCTGATAATTTATTATACACGTCTACTGCTGACTTTCCTGAAAAATCTTGCATAGAAAGAGGGCTGTTTTCTCCTAATGCCTCTTGCACCTGAGACGCTTGCTCAAGTGTTAGTTCTTCTTCTCTCTGTGAAGCTAACGGCTCTATAATGGCTAACGCATCATTAAATTGCTCTTGTGTTACTTCTTCTTGCTTAGCCTTTACTTCTAAGTCTTGAATAGTTTTTAACTCAGCCTCTACTTCAGCTTTATTGTTCTCGTAAAATTGAGCATCCTCTTTAGCGGTTACATCTTCTCCGTTAGCTATCCTTTTAGCGAATGTTTTTACTTCGCTGTCTTCTTGCTGTACTTCTTTACCGCCTTGTTTAGATTTTAACTCAGCTATTTTAGCATCGTATTTTTCATTAATTCTATTAATATCATCTTTCCCTACAAGATTACCATTAACAGTAGGAACTTCGCCAGTCTCATTTGATTTAGCAATGGCTAATTCTATTGGCTCTAACTCTGCTCTACGCAGCTCCTCTATATCTTCTTCTTGCTGTACTTCTTCACTATCTCGTTTACCCTCTTGCATATCTGCTGTGGGTTGCTCAGTTGCTTCTTTTCCATTTGTTTGCCCGAAATTTTTAATTTGCTCATCTAAGTCGCTTAACTTCTCTTTGTTTTCTGGAGAGATGATTTCCTTTCCAGCTAACTCATTTTGCAATTCATACTTTTGCTTAACCAAATCTAAAGCCTTCACTTTATCTTCTTCCGATAGATTCTCATCTATCTTAGACGCATAATCAACATCATTGGCTAATTGAGTTACCCTTTCTTCGTATTCGGATTGAGTTAGCTTACCGTTTATTTTTTGTAACGCTATCTGTTCTTCTATATTTTTTAATACTTTATCATCCTTTGCGGCTTTAACAAGCATATTAACGTTCTCGTTATTTATCTCTCCTTTTGACGAATATGCACTAACAGCCGAAAAGCCGCCAGCACCAAAGAACGTCTTAGCTGCAATATTAGCAATTTGTCCACCAGATACAGACTTTATTCCCTCAATAAATCCCTTAGCGCCCTTTCCTTTTCCAGCTTCCTTTCCGCCAACTTCAATAAATTCTTGAGATATCTCAGTAGCCTCCTCAGTAACAACACCTCCAGCAAATTTCTTAACTCCGTTTGTCTTTATTGAATTTGCAAGCATTTTTTTAGCCGTAGCTCTACCTAACCCACTTAACAATGAACCCGCCCCTATTAAATCTAAAGAAGCGACACCTAAAGATGCTAGAGAAACCGAAACTCTATCAATTTCATCTGAATTTACAGCTTTTTCAAATGCCTCGCCCTCAGACATTCCCTTACCTAAGTTCTCTCTTACCTTTTCGTTTACTATCTCACCCATTATAGAACCTGATGTCTGAGAGTACGTAGATGCGCCTAGCGTTGTTGCGGCTAATGGTATTTGAGGTAATTGCTCAAAAGCCGCTGTAACAGCGAAGTTAACGTAATCCAATGGTGAAGCTAAATCAATCTGCCCTAGTTCATTAACTAAGCCGAATTTTACTGCCGTTTCTCTTGCACCCTCACCCATTTCATTAGATGCCTTGAATAATTCCTTTCTACTTTCAAAGTCTCTCTTTTTAGCATCCTCTAAAAACTTTTTCAACTCATCAGGAGCATTATCTATTTGTTCTTGAGTTATTAAGTTTTTTTGCGTTGCAGAATACATCATAAGAGTTTGAGCAATATCTTGTACGCCCTTTTTAGCAGCGCCAATAGCCCTAAATCCAATTGACACTGGAAGAGGTAAATCATCTATTACTTGCTTTGTAAATTCAGCAACCCTAATATCGCTATCTAATTCGTCTTTTGCCTTTTCTTGCTTATAAGCATTTTCACCTAATAATAAGCCGTATCGCTCATTACTTAGTGCGGTTTTTTGATTGTTTAAAGACTTCTCCTTTTCTATTATCTTACTCCTTAGAGCGTTAACACTATTTACTTTTTCATTATATATGTCAACTTCATCTTGAGTTTTAGGTTTAAGTGATTTTAACTCCTCTGCATTAGTATTAAATATATCTACATCTTTCGTAAGCTCTTCACGCTGCTTATCTAAATCTTGTATAGCTAAGGTAGCATCGCTTATTGCTTTATTGTAAATTGATATGTTTTCATCTAATTTAGCCTTCCTTGTTGTTTTAGCGTATTCTGGAGTATTATCTGGTCTAAATGACTTATCTATACGGATAGGCTCTACGACTTCCTTATTGTCTTCTGTACTCTGTTCTGAAGTAGGTGATGGCGTTTCCGATGAAGATGTTGTAGTAGTACCTTCCGACTGCTCTAATGGCTCTACGGATTCTGTTGTACCACCTACCGTTGATTCTTTTTTTTTTAATGCATCGTCAAATTCAGAGAAATCGTATTTGCTTGACTCAGCTTCAAATTCAGAGAAATCGTATGATTGCTTCTTACCCATTATTTATATTTTTCTAAAAATTTCTTCTTCAAATCATCCGATAGCCCATCGAACTTTTCTTGACCAAACGCCTTAATTGCCGACTTTTGATTATTACTCCTACCTACTTCTGATTCCTTTGTGCCATTTTCCTTTTTAAGCATCTCTCCCACCCTACTTTCGCTTAAGTTGTACTCACCTAAAAGAATTGCTTTATTTTTCTCATACGGGAGTAATTCAGTCATCCCGTCTCTTGATACTACTATTTCTTTGTACCCATTAGGATATTGGCGAATTTCTCTTATACTGCCATTAATCAACTCTCCATCTTTATCGTAAAATGGTATCTCTTTTACAGCGATATCTTTATTGTCCCTAGAGATAACTACGTTTTCGTACCCTATAGTTTCTATTATAGTCTCTCCTTCTGCGTTCTGCTTAGATAATTCGCCAATAGCGTCTGGGTTATTAGTCTCCGAAGAGCCACTTCCTTTAGTATAATTATACACGCCATCAGCCCATCCGCTTCCAGTAGCCCTAAATCCTTTTGGATTAGAGTCTTGTTTATATGGTTTATCAGATACAACAGCCCCTTTTGAAACTGTCGGGAGTAAACCTTTTATTTGCGCCCTATAGTCCCTAGTAATGCCGTTAGCTTTATCGTTCTCACTTAAAATCCTATAAAGGTTAGAGTTATTAGCCATAATAATGTCAACCGAAGCCTCTCTAGCATCCTCAGGGACACTAGACTCTGTTTGATACCATTTTTTTCCATCTGGAGAACTTCCTATCTGATTAAAGGTAGGGTCTTCTTGTTTTGCTAATTCCTCTAGCTGCTTAGAAATTCCTGCTATTTCAGTCTCATCTAATGTATTAGCATAATCACTACCTAATACACCCCCACCGAAAGCTAACATACCATCTAAATCTAGACCCTCCATCTCAAGAATCTCATCTCTATTTAATATTGCGCTGCCTAATCTCCCAGCCACAGTTTTACCGCTAATTAATTCAGTAGCCCTTTTAGCGTATTCCTCACTCTGAGCATTATACGCTGCCACTTGAGAATTATATTTAGATAACCGTTTCATCAACGGTATCCCTGACAGCCCGTCTCCAGCATCATTATATATGCCTTTTAAACCATCATCTAAACTCTTAGTTATTTGAGGACTGTAACCATCCTTAATATTAGATACATTAGATAATAATTTTAGATTAAATTCCTTATCCCTCTGAGCAAAGTTCTTTTGTTGAGCCTCTTGTTGCGCTTCTATACCTTTTTTTTGGTACATACGCCTGTTTTGGTCATCTACAAACGATGTATCTAACTCTACCTTAGGGTCTTGCGCTAATCCGTAACCCCTTAAATTCTGTGGTTTTCTTTCTAATGCCATATCTTATTATCCTCCAAAGCCTTTTGATGGTGTTTGATACTGAGTACCCCATCCTTGTTGCAGCCCACCAAATCCTTGTGTTTGCGGAACTTGAAAATAACTACTTTTCTGTACGGGTGGTGCTTGATTAGGGACACTCATCTTAGTCATATTCTGTGGCGCTCCACCACCGCCTGCTGCAAATGAAGATGATTGACCTAGCGTACTTACTATCTGCCCTGCCCCTGAGTACATCATCTGCTCTCCCGCACCTTGTAGTGCCATTGCGTAGTCTTGGTCAAAGTAATTGCTGCTTAAATCCCTTGCATAATTTTGTTGTTGGTTTCCTATCTGAAAGTTTAATCCTCTATTCGCATAAGTATCCATTTGACCTATCGCATTACCCTGAAAGCTCATCGCTGTTCTTTCGTTAGCTAACTTCTGACTAGCATCCATAGAAAGTAATTCCTTATACGCATTTACAGCATTTTGGTCTGCTTTTGCTACACCAACTAATCCACCTCTACGGCTTGCGTTAGCGTTTAATGTTTGTGCTTGTGAGCCTTGTATGTTCTCTAAATATTGTTCCTTTAGTTCTTCTGGAATACCCTCTTTAGCTGCTTCATCATACCTAGCTTGTAAAGAGGATATTTCAGACATTCTTTGATTAGCAAGCGCTTCCATTGTGCCTTGCTGTATTTTCTGCTCCCTTTCGTTCTGAAGGTTTAATGCCATTTCTTGAACCTCTGCTGTATTAGCCGCAAGTTCTCCTTCTTTCTTTTTCTTTCTTCCTTGAATCATTTTAGATACACCGATTCCTGCATTACCAAGTAATGCTGCTGTACCTAAAACTCCTATTGCTATTCCTGCCATTATGATTGTTTTTTGTTATGTTCGTCCATTGTTATAGAAAAAAAGTTATCCTCCACTTCTTTCATATCTCTTGTGTCTGTTGGGTTAGCTATAACATTTATCCAAACACAATCCTCAATGCACTTTATTAATCTTTTAGTTCCTTTATTTGAGTGCGACCAACAAGGGGCTATATGCTCTATAACACCGTTATCATCTTCCACTAATACCCTTCCTGATAATAAAAACCAAAAATGGTTAGTATTATGAACGGCACTAACAACATATGATTCCGCCTTCATTTTCATTTGTCGCATATAAAGACCATCGGTAAAGTTATTGGTAATAGGAAAATCCTCGTTATTAACTAGGTTTTTTCCATCACCATAAACGCCATCCAAGTTATTGTTACTTATAATAGCCTCTTGCAACTGCTCAAGGCTATCGTTATAAGTAGTTATATCCGATGTATTTTTTGTAACCGCAAAGTCCATTAAATACAAAGATACGTTAAATAAAGCTTTTAATATATCTTAATGTAGAGCTAAATACTTTTACTAACGATGTAGCTGTATTATTGATTTTAGCAATAAAGTATGTGCCTATCATTAAGTCCCCTTGTGTAATAGGATTTGTTATGCCGCCAACAAGAGGCGTATTCTCATCCATTAGTATGTTAGCCCATTGCCTTCCTTCTTTTTCCTCGAAATCTCCGTTGATTAAGCTAGTGCTTTGTCCTCTTTCGTTTGTTCCGCTGTCCAAGTAGAAGTTAGTGTCTGTTGATTCTATCTCTAATGCCCTAGCGTTCTTTGTGTTAGTAGGCTCTACGGCAAAAGGAATGGTGATATATGATTCGTGTTGAGCACCGTAAAAGTTTCCATAAGAGGAAACATTAGGGCTGTTATGTAAATAGAATTTGCCATCTTTACTAGAGCATAATCTACTTCCCGCACTACCGAATGCATCACCTTTGTAATCAAAGAAAGACATCCATTTATTATTCTTGGGGGAGTAATTAAGAACGTATTGCTGTCCTTGTATTACCTCTACGTCAACAGCGGGATTGTATGTCCCCGAACTTGTTACGGTTGCTTGTATTGTAGTTCCACCGCCAAGCTTAGACCAATCTCCACTACTAACTGTTTCCGTTACGAATGGAGCGGCTGTAAATGTTTTTAATACTATATCTTCACTTAGGTCAAGTTCCGTTACTTGTGCTTCTGTAAGCGTTATTACTACTGTTGTAGGTGGCGTGGTTTCAACTGTTCCCGTTGATGTTGACTTATTGTTTATTGATAATATAAACGTATCAAACTCTTTATCGTAAACGCTTTGTATTACGGGTTTATTGATTAACCTTTGAGAGCGTATAAGAACTTCATCAAAAAAGAATCTCATTCCAGCATCACTAATAGGTTTCACTTCTAATCCACTTGATATTAGTACTGTGTTTTTGTTTCTATCTACAAACATTGATGCTCCGCCAAAATAGGAAAGGCTCTCTGGATTGTCTGATATACCATAATCTGATACAGAATATCTAGGAGTTCCGAATACATCAGTAGTTTTGCCTACGAAATTATTACCGTCTAATGAGTTTATTTCCGTTCTACCCATTGGTAAAAGCCCCATCTTTCTGTCGAATAATACTTTTAGGTATTCGTTTTCAGCAAATATTTTTCTTATTGTTCCGTATTCGTTCTTTAATTCTCTAAAGTTTATATCATAGAAGAATCCTAGTCCGTTTATGTTAGTATTCTGTATTAACGGGTCACTCCACCTTAATGTTGTGTTAAGCGCAGGTAGCCTATTGTCTTCTAGTGCTACTAATGGTCGCTTTAAGCTAACTGACCTAGATGGCGTTCTAGCGTCTGCAAATGGAATTTCTATAAGTGGTGCGCCCACAGGAGTTCTACCTGTAGATGGTATTGTTTTACTTGGTGGATAATTAACATTGTCAGTGACAAAATAGACTCTACCAACATACATATCGCCAACATCATTTGCCTGATAAACCAGAGGGCTATAGACAGATTGATTTAAACTAGGAGCTACAGGGTCTAGGTTGCTTACCAATGAATCAAGCCCATCATGTATTAGCTGCCCAAAACCGCCTAATCCTATTTTACACGGATAGCCAAATTCCCTCCATAATGCACTACCTTCATCTGTGCTTTTTTTATACACTTCTAATATATCATTTGCCGCAGGAGGCGTAGTCCAACTACTGTAATCTATCTTTATGTACTTCTTGTAGTTCATTTTAGACACTACGGCTCTACCGCCCGCTCCCGTTACATCTCCGCTTTTGCGCTCTACAATAATTGTAGGTGCTGAAGTATATCCGCTACCTTTCTTTGCTATATTAGGTGTGGTTAATGCGCCACTACCAATTGATGACGTTATTTCAGCACCACCTCCCCCTCCTCCAATAACTTTTAATGTTGGGTTTCCAGTGTATCCAGAGCCTACTGCTGTTATGGCTACTTCTTCTATCTCTCCAGAATCAATAGTTTCTATAACCTTAGATTCATCGTATTGAGCCCAAGTTGCGCTAGCACTATTATCATACACTCCCCTTACATAGTAATCATCAGAGAAGTCTAGCGGAAATTGACTATCACTATTATCGGTATTGAATGTTCTTAATGATTGCAGGCTTATTAATGCCTGTCCATTTGCATTTGCTGGTGTATCAGTTCCCGCCACAAATTGATAAGCCAATGGCGTTCCTGCCTCATAATCTATTCCCACTGGTAAATAACATAATTGCCAAGTCTTAGCCCAAGATGGGGGATAGTGACCGATATTCATATTTAAGCTTGTTACGTTATCAGTTGTTCCAATTACATCAAACCAATTTACAGGTTTCTCTAAATCAACGTCAGTAAGAACGGAAGACAGCCTTCCTTTATCGTCAGAGTATCTTATCCCCCATTTGTAAGTAGCCCCTGCCTTAAGACCTTTTTTATATCTATCTTGTGGAACACTAAGTCCTACTGCATTATAATCATAAGAAGCGGTCATATTTAATACCACACCACTAATATCTAAATTTTCTTCTATATCTCCAAATACTAGTCTATTATCTTCTGTTATTGCTAATGTTCCTGCTTTTTTAGGGCAAAATGAATACAGTTGATTAGCCTCGTCTTGGTCTAACGGAACTTTAGCTGAATTATTGTCGAATATTACTTCGTAGAATGATTCATACTGAACGCCACCACCTGTTAATCCCCAATTACCTACAGTAGCACTTGTTGTTGTATCGAACTTAGTGAATGTGTATTCGTTAGATGCGCTTATATCAGAGCCGTCTATATCGGCAAACTTATACCAATCTCCAGAGTTACCATTTCTACATTCTCTATATGCCACCTCTATTCTCTTTAACCTATTCGGTATAGATGAATTTCTATATACCCTAAGCCTTAATCTATAATAGGATTGAGACGGTTTGGCAAGAGTGGTAGTATTGTAGGTATTCATTTCCGATATAGGCGACCAAGCACCATACATATCATCATCAAACACCCATCTGTATCTAAACTGAAAATATTTACCGAAAAGTGAATTGTTACCCGTTCCAAAATCAGCGCCATTTAAAAGTATCTGATGTAACGGTTGTAACGGGCATAAATCAAAATGCTCTGCTTGTAATGCAGTAGGGTATTCAGACCCAATTAATTTATCTACGTTAATATATTTAGGCTCGTTATGATTGTCAGTCCAAAACAATAACGTTTGACCAT
>Ga0209119_1004340_pt1 | contig 11713 bp, 9 predicted proteins | sample COG_03_FD_184747 | JGI IMG/M metagenome (GOLD analysis project Ga0209119, IMG submission 184747) | Pelagic Microbial community sample from North Sea - COGITO 998_met_03 (SPAdes) (version 2) | ecosystem: Environmental > Aquatic > Marine > Neritic zone/Coastal water | place: Helgoland, sampling... | reverse complement strand
TTGGCCAATTTTGTTATTCTTCCAATGGACTTCCGTACTCTTGGACGGCTCCGCTGGAAGAATTACAAAATTGGCCAAGGCTTGTACAGTTAGCTTGGTTGGTTTGTGATGAGTCGGGTGAAGAAGTGAATAGAGGAAATGAAATCATCTACCCTGTTAATTTTGATATCCCGGATGAGGCTGCAGAAATTCATGGGATTACAACTGCACGAGCCATGGAAGAGGGAAAATATATTGAGGATGTCATGCCGAAATTTTTACAGGATATCAAAAGATCTAATCTATTAGTCGCACACAATATTGCTTTTGATGAAAAAATTATGGGGGCTGAGTTGTTGAGGTTGGAGATGGATCCTAATTTGATTGAGATATCTAAATTATGTACCATGAAACGGACGACTCGTTTTTGTAATTTACCTGGAAGGTATGGTGGTTTAAAATGGCCAAAATTATCAGAACTTCATCAGATATTGTTTAAGGAAGATTTTGATAATGCTCATGATGCATTGGCAGATGTCATCGCTTGTGCTAGATGTTATTGGAAATTAAAGGAGTTACATTTAGTCTAGTTAGGGTAGTAATTGAAAAGTCAAATTTTCCTTACAATGGATTGTCCTATAATAAAGTCTAAATTAAAAGTGGATAAAGAGAAATTTTCAAAACTTATTGTTGTAGGTGACCGTGTTTTGATCAAGCCCAAAGCCTTCAGTGGTAAGACCAAAAGTGGATTGTATTTGCCACCTGGTGTGGAAGAGAAAGAAACAATCATGAGTGGTTATGTGATTAAGCTAGGACCTGGGCATCCAATACATTTAAATTCTGAAGTAAAAGAAGATTGGGAGCAAAATAAAAAAGAAGACGTGCAGTACTTACCACTTCAAGCAAAAGAAGGAGATCTGGCTATTTTCCTAAAAAATGGGGCCCATGAAGTCGATTATGATGGCGAAAAATATTTTATTGTGCCCCAAAATGCAATTTTATTATTAGAACGTGACGAAACACTTTTTGAGTAATATGCCGTCATAACAGGGGTTTGGATGGGCTTTGGGACCTGAAATCCCATAAATTAGAAATCAATTTTTATTTCAGACACAAAATATATTGTTTTTTACAAACAGTATTTTAAGATACCCCTAATCTAAAAGATTGGAGGCGAAGTATGGCGGTCCACCAGAAGCTTAGCAAAGTGCTAAAGCAAAAGAAGGGGGAAGATATTAACCTGGAAGTTTTGAGCTTTGAGGAATATCTAGACCTGGTCGTCAAAGAGCCTTGGGTAACTCGTAACTCCGTGCAGTTACTGCATGATATGATGTTGTCTAAAGGTGTTGAGCACTCCATTGTTTCGGGTAAGCCAGTTAAGCATAAGTATAGTTTCTTTGAATCTAAGGAGCTGGTAGACAAATACATTGTTTTTGGTCAGCAAAAAGCAAAGGAGAACTTAGTAGAAAAAATTGATAATGCTTCACGTGGTGCTGAAGCTTCAAAGCGTTTGTGGATATTGTTAGGGCCCCCTGGGTCAGCAAAGTCTAGGTCTATGGATGCGATGAAAACAGCTTTAAATAGATACTCTAGATCTGATGAAGGGAAAACATACTGTTTACTTTTGCCAACGGTAGATGAGCGATTAAAAGAAAAGGCTCTTTTTGAAGAAAATGGTATTTGGTATTTAAGAGCACCTCTGCTAGAAAGGCCGCTACAGGCCATTCCAAGTGAAGTTAGGAAGGATTATATTGAAGAGTTGAACGGTTTGGTCTCTGGCGAAGCCTTAGAAGGTTTTTACGATAAAAACCCACACTATGACAGAAGTTTCAAGATTGATGTAGATGGGCGTATGTCACCTTTTGCAGAACAAGTTTTAAAAGACTTCATGGCAACTAAAAAGTTAGACTTCAACGGTATCGTTCCGTTTTTAAAAGTGCAAAGAACGGTTTATGATGCTTCTAAGAAGATTGGTGTGGGGTCATATACGCCAAGAGACGAAAAGAGTCAGGAGTCAGGATCATTAGTCGGTAATATAGACTATAGCTTATTACCTAGGTTTGGGAGTGAGTCTCACCCTCTTGTTCATGATTATCAAGGAGAGTTGTGTGCTGGAGCAAATGGGTTTGTTGAAATACACGAAATATTAAAGCTTTCTGATAAGTTTTTGTATGAGCTTTTATTTGCGACTCAAGATAGGTTTTTTAAGCCAGAAGGACAGCCTCCGATTCCATTCAATGGTGTCATTATCGGTCATACCAACTTTCATGAGTACAATATGTTTCAGGAGAAAGAGTCTTTTGAGGCTTTGAGGTCCAGGACGACCTTTATAGAAATGCCCCTTTCTGTGAATTTTAAAGAAGAGGAATATATTTATTCTCATACTTACTCAAACAAATCTAGAGGCTGGAGTGAGGATATGCAACATACCGCTCATGTTGCTCCACATAGTTTAGAGTTGTTGAGCTTGGTAGCGGTTATGTCTAGGCTATATCCATCGAAGCAAAACCCTAACCTCTCTCTTATTCAGAAAGCATTGATCTACGCAGGGCGTGCTGATAGTGGAGTGGATAACAATATGGCAAAAATGGTTTTGGAGGAATTCGCCTATGTAAAGCCTTCTGAAGGAACCTTTGGTTTAGACCCAAGATTTGTTCAGAATACATTTGAGAATACAGAACACTTTCAGATCAGTGAGTTTATGGCAAATATTGCTAAAATGAAACAAGATGGAGATGAAAGCTCCATGCTGACCTCTATTGCTTTGCGTAACCCTTGTATTACTCCTTTGGATTTACTTGTGAGACTAGAGCACTACATCAAAGAGTTATTCGCAAATCAAAAGTCTAGAAAAAATCAGTACATCGAAAAAATTATTCCACAAGCAAGGAATTGGATTCTAGGCCAAATCACAAGTGATGTCTATAGTGCCATTTTGAGAGATGATTCTGTTTTAGAAACGACGTGGAAAAAATATACTGATCATGTGAAGGCTTACGTCCATAATACAACTGTTAAGCATGAAGTGACGCATGCCGATGCCCAACCAGATGAGAAGTTTATGCAGGCTATTGAGCAATATTTAGGAATACCTGAAAAAGATGTCTTTCGCAAAGAGTTATCTGACGCTATTTCAAGTGTGAGTTACACTGTTTTATTAGAAGACGAGCCTTCTTATCAAAGTGCGATAAAGAAGTATGTTTTCGAAAATGAGTTCAAGTCATCTGAAAACATGAAACTCTTGGGTTGGATAAAAAGTGGTTCGAGTAGTTCCAGTTCAAATTCAAAAGAGCAAGAACAATTAAATGAAACAATAAAGTATTTGATGAAGGAAAAACATTACTGTGGAAAATGTGCTTTTCAAGCCTTGGCTGTGACGGCCAATGCTACTAGTATAAGCTGAGAAATAGATGTTTGAAGATAAAATATCATCGAATGATAGTGAAGGTGCTTTCAATGAGTTTGTCGAAGATCAAATAGACGAACTCATTGAAGGCATTCTAAGAGATGGCCAGCTAGAAAATATGGCAGGTCGAGGTAGTGATGTCATTGTTGAGGTAGAAGGTATTGAGCCACCAAGGTTCATGCATGGAGACGAAAGTGGAGAAGGGCAAGGACAAGGAGGTGCCGGACCAGGGTCTGGAAGTGATAAAATAAGATTTTCTCTGCCCTTTCAGTTCTTGATGGAGCGCTTGGCTAAGAAATTGAATCTACCTAATCTTAGAAAAGAAGGTGAGGGGAAAATTCATGCCTATTCCTATGAACACAAAACTTTTGGTCCAGTTGGAGTCGTACTAGATAGGCGAAGAACCTTTAAGAGAGCTTTGAAAACGAGTATTGCTTTAGGCGATTATAGACCAGCAGATGGTGTTTATGAAATTAAGATCAGAAGAAAGGATCGCCGTTATAAACAATTTGAAACAATAGAAAAACCAAAGTATAAAGCGGTCGTGTTTTATATGAGCGATATTTCTTATTCGACTTATGGTGAAAGAATTGAATTAGAAAAAAAGATGGTGGGCTTTATTCAGAATTGGTTAGATTTTAATTATGGTCCTAATAATGTAGAGCATAGGTTTTTTGTTCACGATTCAAAAGCACATGAAGTTGTCGAGAGCGATTTTTACAATGTAGGTAATGCTGGGGGAACAAGAGCTGCCCCTGTGTTTGATCTCGTTTCAAGTATTGCTGTCAGTGAGTACGACCCAAATAATGTCAACTTTTATGGATTTTATTTTGGGGATGGTGAGCTGTTTGAAGATGACCCAAAAGAAATCATGCAAATCATGTCTGATAGGATGCGTCCATTTTTTAACCGATTAGGAGTAGTAGAAGTGATGCCTTCTAGTTATTCTAATTTAGTCAAAAAACTAAAAGCGAGGTACGCAAATGACCCTATCGTTCGATTGAGCGAAATCAAAAAGTCAGAACAACTCATTCAAGTGATTAAGAATCTCTTTAAGGAGGTTCATGCGCAGTATTAAATATAACCCAGAGTTGTATGAATTGTCGAAAAGGGTGATTCATCATGCAAAAGCATTTGGGCGGACTTTACCTGAAATAAGGTTTTTTGTTCTGGATGCGAATGAATTTGCTTCCTTGCTCGAGAAAAAGGTTTATCCGACCAGTCCCGTAAACATATGGGAGGGTCGAGATATGGTTTCTAGGCGACATAGGATTGAGTCTGGTCAAGAGTCTTCTATTTATTATGAGGTTGTTCAGACAGGAGATCCATCGTATGCTTATTTAAATCACACGAACAATGCCATGATGCAAGCTTCTGTGATGGCTCATGTTGTGGGGCATTGTGAGTTTTCTGAGATCAATGTCATGAAGGACTCGGACCCTGGTAGAACTGAGTATGTGATGCACTTAGTTAAAAAGGTTGATTTAGGGCGTTGGCAAATGGGAGATGCGCAGTATCGACAATATTGGAATGCCTGTGAATCATTGACATCACTTATTGCTGTGAACTCACAATATAATTTAAAGAATACGGTGGATACCGATTCGAAAATGTCGTTTAGAGTGAAAGATGAAATGGCAGAGGAAGAAGGGGCTAAGCCATACGAAATTTATTCCTCTACCCTGTCTGAGGTTTTGGGTAATAACTCTTCAGAAGATGCATTACAGCAGGAGATGAAGTCGAAAGTTCGTAACGAAACGATCTCTAGAATGGGCTATAAGTTGAGAGCTCCCTGTCAGGATGTGATGGGTTTTTTAAGAGAGTTCTCTCCTGCTAGCGAAGCGGAAAAGTCTGTGTTAGACTATTTATATGTGGTGCATAAACCTCAAGATTTTGTGATTCGCAACCAAATCATGAATGAGGGCTGGGCTATGTATTGGGAAAAGAAAATCATGTTGGAATTATTTAAAGAGAAGGCGATCAAAGGCATGATCGATTACTCTAAAGTCTTCTCTGGTGTGTGTTACCCGAGACCTTTCTTTCAGAGGAATCCATATCACTTAGGTTACCACATGTGGTGTCATATAGAGGAGTTGTTTAAACAGGGGCGTGTTAGCTTAGATTTTCATGAGGAAATAGATTTAGATAAAAAGAAAAAATGGGATAAGCAAGACCAGAAGGACCCAATTGAAAAGATGACCCATTTAGTAAAAACTATTACAGACTATGAATTTCTAAGAAGGTTTTTAACACCTGAATTGGTGAAAAAGTTTCATTTAAATAGAATTGACCGTAGGATGGTTAGAGACTTGGGGATTCAGCCAAATGATATTGTTGAAGATGATGAACAGTATGTTTGGTTACAGCCTGAGCCTGTAAAAAGTCAGATGTTAGAGTTTTTTACGCATCTCTACCGACCTAGAATTTACGTGTTGGATTCAGACTTTCACGATGGAGGCTTGCTCTTGTATCATCGAAATGATGGGCAGAAATTAAAGAAAAATTGGATAGAGCCGACTTTAAAGAATATTAACTTGATCTGGAAGCACCCGGTGTCTATAATGACTCAAGGTACACTGTGCCAGTATGGCGCAGGGAGGTACAAAGAAACAGAAGTAGGAGAATTGCCATTTGAGGAAGTGGTCGATCGTATGAGACGTGGGGAGAAGCCTTTAAGAGGCTGAAATAATTATGACAGAGAATTCTTTCGATTTACGGCATCTTCTAAATTATACTCGTCGAAAAACGATGGGTTTCTCAGAGTATGTTGATGTATTGATTGATAATCCTGATCAACATTTCTATACCTCGTCCATGTTGATTGCTGAAGCGGTTAAGCACTTTGGGTATAAAGTGGCTATTCGAAGTGGTGAACCAGTTATTAGTTATAATATTTTTAGTGATATTTTCAGCAATGGTGTAAATGCTGTTTATGGACAAGACATTAGTATCAGGAAGCTGGTGAATGTCATTGATTCTATCTCTAAAGAGTCTGGGCCAAATAGAGGGATCGTTTTGTTGGGGCCTCCAGCATCAGGTAAAACTAATATCATAGACTTAATCACCATGGCCGTAGAAGAGTATAGCAAGGCTGAGTGTTTTAAATTATACTCTTTTTATTATCATTTTGTAGATAGTGACAATCCCGATAAAGTAGTAGAGGTAAGGTCTTCGTTTACACACAATCCCGTGTTACTCTTTACGACAATTTTGCATCAAGTGAATGGGATCACTCGACCAAGACAAGAGTTATTAGAGCACATTAACAGTAAAAGAGCTGCTGAGGATAAACTAAACATTCCTACCTATTATCAAAATGCTTCACTAGATAAAAGAAACTTAGATATTATCGAAAGCCTTTTAACGAACCCCAGAAATAAAGGGAAGTCTCTTTTTGAGATTTTTGAGGAATATATAAGAGTAGAGGAGATTGAGTTTTCAAATGCCCAAGCATTGGGGATCTCAAATATTGATAGTATGAATAAGCTTGAAACTCATGTGAAAGCCACAGCTATGAGAGATGAAAGTATTCGAATTGTGAACCAACATGTCTCTGCAAATTTACTTCAAAGGTATGAAGGTGCCTTAGTTGCCGCTAATAGAGGGATTTTGCATATTCATGATTCCTTTGCTGATGGCACCCAGGAGTCATATCGTCCTTTGTTGATGCTATTGGGGAGTGGTAGGATTTCACTAGAAAGCTCTCAGACATCTGTCGATACAGTCGTTGTGATAACCACAAACTTAGAGGATATGGATAAGTTTGATCATGAATTGACAGCGACGAAACTATTGGATAGAATTGAGAAAATTCCTGTTAATTACTTATTGGACGCGACCTCTGAAGTTGAAATATTAAAACGCGATATGTCGATCATTAAAGAAAAATATGATGTAGATCCAAATTTATTTAAAATAGCTTCTTATTTCTCCGTGATGACAAGACTTTTGCCTCCAAGTCGTAGTCAATTTCCCGATACTTGGTCATCGGAAAAGAAGGCTTTCTATTTAGGGTTGAGTCCGGAGCAAAAAATGTTTATTTACGCTTCCCAACCGACAGATCCAATTGCAACGATCAGAAGTTTGCCGTTTTGGCACCCTTTTAGAAATCAAGCATCTAAGCTAGGGCTGGATTTATATGATGAAGAAGAATTGAGGCGTGTGTTAAGTGTTTCTGACGAAGCACCAACTTTAGAAACCTGTGGTGTCTTTACGAGTGAAGAAGTCAATTTAATTGATGATAGCTTTAAGCGTGAGTTAAGGATGGAGTACGAATTAGAGGAAGGGCGTTTAGGTATATCTATTAGACAGCTACAAAATATTATGAGAAACACCATTAGTAATTCTGATGGACGTGCCATTTTAGTTGGAGCCTTTTTGAATGAGTTGAGCAAAGTGGTGGATGAAGGGAGTAGCCTACATCATTGGTTAAAAGCATCTAAAGATTACAAGAGAAGGGCTACAAAAATAGAAGCTAGGCACATAGGAATAGATGAGTATGTGCAGGGTGAAGGTGACTTTGGTGATTTTAAGAATTTAGTTAAAGTCGTTAAGTCTGTTTATAATTTGAGAATTGAAAATGAAATTATAACGGCGACGGTGGATAGAGATCCCGCACAAACAGAAGCAGATTTAAGGAAATATATTCAAAGTGCTTTGTTAGCTCAGGCTGTAGAAAATAGAGCTTTCTCTCATATTATGGTGCCTAGGTATGCCTATGTCGATCCAGTCACAGGTGACAAAGTAGAAAAGCCAGATGTAAAATTTATGGAAACAATCGAGAACATCCTTTGTCCGGGAGATGATAGAGATGCTTTTAGGAAGGAGTGCTCTCAAGCCTACTTTGAATTTACTGATTCTGGTAAATTAAAAATTGAAACGGGAAAGAATTTGATGAGTTCCTCTAAAGATACATTTTTAAGATGTTTTGAAAAAGAATATAATAATTTGTTATCGCACAGAATTACAGATGGAAATATGGATGGCACCTTGCTGTCAAAAGCCTTTTTTCATAAGCGGTACAACCCGGAAGATTATTTGAAGTTAGAGCCAGAAACAAGGACCTTCACAGAGACCGTTTTACATAACATGACTAAACGTTATGGCTATTCAAATAAGATTGCACTAGAGACAATCGTTCTTGCTTTGAGAGATAAAATCGTTGATTTAACTCAAGTATTAAACTGAAAGCGGTTTTTCCCCTTTCGTCTGACCTTTTGAGTTAGCATTGGTACTTTGTAGGAGTCTGAGTTGTCTCGAAAACGGGATTCTCGTCGGTGGCTCTTTGGTTGACTTTTCGTCGTTTGTTTTTTCTTAAAAATTTGGCCGAGCATCGCAAAAAAGCTACGTTTTTTTGGTTTGGCAGTTGGCTCAATTTGTTTGTCTTGTAAAGAAAGTTTTTGTGGGTCTTCCTTGGAGGCAAGCGGTGTGGCTTGTGGTTTGTGGTCGTGGCGACGAAGGCTTTTAGCTGATTTTGGAGCTTCTTTTAATTTTAGAGTCGTGATACTTTTTTGAGTAGAAGGGGATGCCTTCTTCTCTTTTTTTGCGATTTGTTCTGCCTCCATTTTCGAAAACTCTTTATTTAATTCTATTGGCGCACCTTTTTTTGGAGTAGGTGTAGCTATTTCAACTGGTTTTGGAGTGAGCTCGGGAACGTCGACGACTTCAGTTTTTTGAGTGTAGGGGTACTTCCACCATGGTTTTTTAGTTTTATTTTCGGAAACAGTTCTCTCTTTCTTAAGTTCTGTTGTCTTTTTCCACCAAGGCTTTTTAGTTGTTTCTGCCATAGATGGCAGCATACAGACAAGAAAAGATAGCGAGTAAATATGAGCGTGCTTGGTAATTTTCATACAGACCATCTTATTCATAAGAAAAGCTTAGAAAGATCATAATATTACTTGAGTTTTTTGGGGGCAAGTACAAAATGCCTGCTTTTCTAAGTGAACAAGCGAGGACTGGTATTGTTTTCTTTAAGTTTAAAGCAAAAACTAAGTATTCGGCATAGATTTAATGCCCTAATTATTTCGTGTTTTGTTCTTAGTTTTGGGGTCCTCCAATCTGAGGAAATAGACTTTTTTGCTTTGCCTAGTCCAAATGAGATTATGGCCGATGCTGAAAGTCAGGGGCTGAAGGTGAAGCTGTCTAGAGGCAGTATTGGAGTTATTAAGTTAGATTTAGACACGATGGTTACTGAAAACCCTGTGTTAACCTCCTATCACGTTGGACGAATCTTTTCTGTGACTGGTTATGGATTTAAAAAATTAAACAATGAAATGATTCTTAAATTAGCTGGAAAAGTTTTGAAAGCTATGAAGAAAATGGATTTACCTCAAGTTATTTTGAATGAAATAAATGACTACTATGATTTGATGGTTTCTAAAAAGCAGTGGGATAGAAATGAATTGATGTTATCTTTCACTTCTGCTAGAGCATCTTTGCTATATTTGTTGAAAGACTCAGATAAAATTGGAAAAAAAGATCAAGCAAGGGTTCAGTCTTATGCTACAGCTCTTGAATATGGGATTTGGTTTCAGAGCCTTGAGTTGGCCTTAGACAGTCTTGAGAAAGGGCAGAATGAAGCTTTTCAATCTGTCTATTTAGATGAGGACTATTTGACATATTTTAAAGACCAGGCCAAAGGAGAGGACTCAGCTTTATTTAAAACTCTGAGTCATTACAATCAACAATGTCTTGATGTTATAAAAGATGAAGTGACGACAGATAAAGAGTTGGAAGAGCTCAAAACCGAACTCGCAAAAGTAATTGAGGGAGGTGTTAAATAATGAATTTTAATATTAAACCTCATTTAGTTGCGTTGTTTGCGATATTAAGTATCACCTTACTAGTTTTTGCTGGTGAAGATGATGCGACAGAAAAAGCGATGTCTTTATTGCTAGAGAAAAAAGAAGCTGGATTTGTGAATGTGAGAGGTGAACGACGTGGCTTTTTACAAAATGAAGGAGTTTTGAGTTCTAGAATTAAGTTGTATGGCGATCAGGAATATCTAGCCATTATTGCTGGAGATAAAGATGTGGAGACCATTCAATTGGTCATCAAGGATAAGAAAGGTAATGTTGTTAGTAAAAGTGAGGGAGATAAAAATTATGTCTCTTTGAGTTTTAAACCTTCTGCTAAAGATAAATATACATTCTTATTTGAAACACCTGGAAAAGGTGGTTATTATCATTTCTCTTTAGTTACAAAATAAGTGTAGGAGGCATTACTACTCATTTTTGAGTAGTAATTTTATATGAAACGGGTAAAAATACCTGATATTTTAAAAAACACTCAAGCTTTAGCTTGGGTGGGCTCTGAAGCTAGAGAGCATTTAGAAAAAAGTTCCGAATTAGTTATTTGTTCGGCTCGAGAAATGCTGGTGCAGAAAGTGGAAGAGCTTGAATCCATGTATATTGTGATTTCAGGTAGTCTTCAAGCCATGAAAGGCGTTAAAGAAAGCGAACGGTTGTTGCAGATTTATCAAGAGGGGACAGTTATTGGCTTGAATGAACTGTTTGGAATAAAAGTAGATGCAGGCGTGATGCTTGTTGCTCAAACAGAGTCATTGCTCTTGAGTATCCCTAAAGATAAATTTATTGCTGCAGTTTTAAATGCAGCTGATACCAAAGATACCTATAATTTGTTGAGAAATAGTTATGATGCTTACCACTTCATACGTTATTCAACATACTTGGGTGAAATACTAGAGCCTTTATTTTTGATTGAATTTGTTTCAGCTTTTGAAAAGAAACTCTACCATGATGGTGATATCGTATTTAAACAAGGAGATGACCCTGATGGCTTTTATTTATGTAGTAATGGTAAAGTGAATGTAAGTGTTGTTCATGGAGGAGAGGAGGTTTTTAATGCAAATTTACAAGCTGGAGACTATTTTGGTGAGTTAGCATTAACCACTGATTCGAAGCGGTCGGGAACTCTATCCTCTATTGGAGAGTCTAACTGTTATTATTTATCCAAAGAATCATTCAGTAATTTAGTCAAAATGGAGCCTCGGCTTTTAGAAGGTTTTCAACTATTGGCCAAGCTAGCTTATGGGTAGGTTTATAAATTAAGCATGAGTCATAAGTTACAGAGTTTCTATCAAGAAGTCATGTCCCTAAGTGGACTTGATATTGAAAGTTTAGATCCAAATTTACATGTTTTGGTCTCTTCCTTTAAAGTGAAAGAGTCAAATGTAGATGTCGATACTCTTGTATTGCAGTTATGCAGATACCTAGAGCAATTTGATGTTTCAGAGTTTAGGCTGAGCATGGAATGTTTAGAAAGGGTGATGAATCTAAATGAATACCCTTCATTTCCAATATTTAGATT
>Ga0209119_1004336_pt1 | contig 11716 bp, 11 predicted proteins | sample COG_03_FD_184747 | JGI IMG/M metagenome (GOLD analysis project Ga0209119, IMG submission 184747) | Pelagic Microbial community sample from North Sea - COGITO 998_met_03 (SPAdes) (version 2) | ecosystem: Environmental > Aquatic > Marine > Neritic zone/Coastal water | place: Helgoland, sampling... | reverse complement strand
ATCTGCCGCTCCATTGGTTTGAGAAACGTCCAAATCGTCACTTCTTGTATCTCCAACAATTATATAATTACCATCATTTGTTTGACTAATGGCGCGCGCTTCGTCAATTTCACTACCTCCAAAAGAATTTTCCCATAATAAGCTGCCTGTGTTAGAGATTTTTATCACCCAAAAATCATAGCCACCATTAGTGTTTGAAATATCGATATCATCACTATCAGAAGAACCCACAATAATATACCCACCATCGTCAGTTTGAATAGCGTCGTAGGCAGTATCCGTAAAGCTTCCGCCGTAATAGTTGCTCCATTGCCGTTCGCCACTTGCATTTAATTTAATCACCCAATAATCACCTCCAGCATGTCGTTGATTTACAGCTGAGTGTCTATCTCCTTGTCCATTAGAGGCAGAGACATCCAGTACACCTGATAGTAAAAAGCCATTGTCACTGGTTTGGATAATAGAATTTGGTGTATCACTTCCTGCAAAACCGTAAGTTTTCTCCCAAGAAATTGCCCCAGTTTCAGTAAGTTTTGTGATCCAAAAGTCATCAAAACCCGCATTTGCTGACACATCTAGGTCATTGCTTTTGCTTTTTCCAATCAACGCATAACCACCGTCAGAAGTTTGGACCAAATCTACGCCACGATCAGCATCACTGCCGCCGTATGTTTTTTGCCATTGCAATTGATTTTCGGTGTCATATTTTAGAAGCCAATAGTCGTACGATTCATTGGATTTATTAGTGACATCGCCGTCTCTACTTTGGGTGTATCCAAGGATAGCATAGCCCCCATCCGTTGTTTTAGTCACAGCTTGTGCACTTTCGTTTTTAGAGCCTCCTAAGGTTTTTACATAATCGATCTCAACAGCTGATTTTTGTACCGTAGGAGTGTTTGTGTCTTTAGAACAATTTATAAATAAGGAAGTTATAAAAAATACAATCGATATATAATATATAGGCTTTTTATGCATATAAGTTTAATCGCTTTTTCGAATGATAAACAAACCACGTTCGATATCACTAATTATAATATTTCCACTCGCAAAAAATGGGTAGACATTCCATACGCCGTTAAAATTAGCGCTATCACTTGCAGGGTAGGTGTCAAAAAAACCAACCTCCGTTATTGTATTGCTCGCAATTTGAGAGATGTCAAGCACACGAACACCAGCCCGATAACTGGCAAGAAAATAGTCGTTACCGTTTACGTATCCATTATGATCGATGGCACGTGTAGCGCCAAGGTAATCGAAATCATATATAGGATTGTCTAAGTCAGTCAGATCAAATATTAGCGTTCGGGTATTATTTCCAATATCCCGTTCATCAAGTTCATCTCCTACAATAAAATGATTCATGTCTTCAGTAAACCATCCTTGGTGGGTGTAGCCAATATTAGAGTAGTCAACAGTTGCCAAAACTATTGGATTGGCTTTGTTTGAAACATCTGCAATTACAATTTCATTTTCATTACTGCCTACTAAAATTTCTTTTCCAGTATGATCTGTGTCCGGTCCTGTGTAGTCGATAACTTGCACATCATGAGAATAGCCTCCAGCTCCAAAGCCGCCTTCCGACACTGGCGATGTAGGGTTTTGGATATTTATAAATAAAGCACCACCAGAAAAAGCACCACCCCGATTGGTGCCAACGATATAAGCATATCCAGAGGTTTCGTTGATAAAAAGATTATGGGCACTTCCAAATTCTGTAAAATGCGTATCAGCCGTAAAGGTTTCGGGAGGCGATACTACATTTCGTAAACGTGTGAGGTCAAAGACCTGCATACCATGTCCAGGAGCTTCACTTACAATAAAAGCATGATTTTGATAGACTTTTATATCTCTCCAAATACTATTCACAGTCGCTGTCGGTAGGACGCCTAAAAGTACTGGGTTCACAGGATCACTTACATCAACAAAGGCTGTATGCGAACTGAGCCCTACTAGAGCATATTCTTTATTAGTTGTTGGGTCGGTCCAACCCCATGAATCATTACCTTCAATAGTGTTGCCTCCAAAACCATTAATACTTAACTCAGATAAAGTCAGCTGACTCATAAGGTCGTAGCCATTACAAGGGTAAGTGCCAGCCATGCCATTTTCGCAAGGTGTTGACATGTTGGTTTCTACTTCACAGGCATCACCAACGCCGTTTTCGTCTAAATCTTCTTGATTTGGGTTTGCTATTTCTGGGCAATTATCTACAGAATTAATAATTCCGTCCCCATCGCTGTCGTTTGCCACAGCGCCTATAATTTCATTTTTACAGGACGTTGAGAGTCCAACACATATAAAAAGGCATACTAATTTAAAGAAAACAGTTTTCATAAATTTGATTTAGGTTATAAAAATGAAACCGTAATTTACGTCAAAAAATTATATATATTAAATTGTCAGTCAATTAGTTGTGAATTGTGTAAGAAATCTACCAAAAGCGTCTTATTTTTGCTGCATGATAGAAGATAAAAATCAAGACAATACACCACTTAGTAGTTTGGGCGAATTTGGATTAATAGAGCATTTAACCAAACAATTCACGGTCAAAAATAGTTCCACTATAAAAGGCATTGGGGACGATGCTGCGATACTAGATTTTAAAAATAAATCGGTGGTGCTTACTACTGATTTATTAGTGGAGGGTGTTCATTTTGATTTAAGCTATATGCCCTTAAAACATTTAGGATATAAAGCGGTCATGGTCAATTTATCTGATGTGTATGCGATGAATGCAGACGCTACACAAATTACCATTTCTGTTGCGGTATCTAATCGATTTTCTTTGGAGGCCCTAGATGCTTTGTACGAAGGAATTCATAAAGCTGCTGAGGTTTATGGGGTTGATGTAGTTGGTGGAGACACGACCTCTTCTACAACAGGCTTAATGATTTCTGTAACGGCACTTGGTGAGGTTGATTTGGAGACTGTTGTCAAAAGAAGCGGCGCACAACCCAACGACTTATTAGTAGTGAGTGGCGATCTTGGGGGGGCTTATTTAGGCCTACAGATTTTAGAGCGTGAAAAAGAAGTATTCAAAGTAAATCCTAATAATCAACCCGACTTGGACGGATATACCTATGTCATTGAACGGCAACTGAAACCCGAAGCTCGAAAAGATATCGTTAAACTTCTTAAAGATCTTGAAGTCGTACCAACTTCTATGATTGATATTAGTGATGGCTTGTCTTCTGAAATTATTCATTTATGCAAACAAAGTGAGGTTGGTTGTGATTTATATGAAGATAAAATTCCTTTAGACCCTCAAGTTATTTCAACCTGTGAAGAGTTTAATATGGACAGTACTACAGTAGCATTGAATGGAGGGGAGGATTATGAGTTGCTAATGACTATATCACAGGAAGATTTCCCTAAGATCAAAGCCAATCCAAATTTAACGGTTATAGGGTATATGACTGAACCTGGCGTGGGAATGAATTTGGTTACACGTGCCGAAACAAAAATTCCTTTAACAGCCCAAGGATGGAATGCGATGCATTCCGATTCAGAAAAATAGACGCTTAGTTCCAGCGGAGTGTTTCTATAAAATGCATTAAATCTTTTTGAATGTAACTGATGGCTGGTAGGATTGAATCATAATTTGGTTTTGTTTCAAAATACAACGCTCCCGATATAAAATGATTTGTACTGTCGGTGACATAAAACTGAGTTTGTGACGCTACATTGCCTTTAAGATCATAAAACATTCCGTACATGCTTTGTTGTGCGTTTTCATATTTTCGTTCCGAAATTTCATCTGCAATTTGCAGGTGTTTTTGAGTCATAGCTCGGGCGTCCGAAATATTTTTTTCTACGCTATTATCTACCTTTTTATAGTTGATAAATACTGCCGCTTTTAATGTTGGATAGCGGAGAATAACACCCTCAAGGATGTTGCTTTTTTTAGAAATAGTTAGATGCGCAAGCGTGTTTGTTTCAAAGCTAAACGGAAGATCTAATGAGCTTTCAATGTATGCTGCTTTTGGATACTCCAGACTTAAAAATGCTTTTGGTTTTGGCACATGAATTTCATCACAAGAAAAACAGACAAAAATACATAAAAGTAAAACGGATGATTTCATTATTTTTTAAGAGTTACTTTGAGTTGCTTGATGCGCTTGTTGTTAAGTGCTTCAATAGTAAACGTATAGCTTTTAAATGTAATTTTACTATGTACTTTTGGAAAACTTTTGGATATTTCAAGAACAAACCCAGCAAGGGTTTCTGCCTCTCCCTTTTCGTCCTCAAAAACAGACTCATCATCTAACTTGATAATTCTGTAAAAATCTTTAAGCGTTGTTTTGCCTTCAAAAACATAATTATGAGCATCGAGTTTTGAATAGATTAAATCGTCATCGTCAAACTCGTCACTAATATCTCCAACAATTTCTTCAATAATATCTTCTAGTGACACCACTCCAGAAGTGCCGCCATACTCATCGACTACGATGGCTAAATGTATTTTTTTCTCCTGAAACTCTACCATTAAATCATCAAGTTTTTTGTTCTCTGGCACAAAAAACGGCGTTCTTAATAAGGTCGTCCAATCAAAGTGTTCTTTTTGGAGGTGTGGCAATAAATCTTTTACATACAAAACACCTACAACAGTATCTATACTGTCGCTATATACAGGAATTCGCGAGTATCCGTGTTTGACGATTTCAGGGATGATTTTTTGGTAGTCAACAGTTTGGTCCAAAGCAAATATATCGATCCGGGGGCGCATGACTTGTTTGGTGTCTGTATTGCCAAATGAGACAATACCTTGTAGGATTTCTTGTTCTTGTTGGGTGGTATCGTCTTCACTAGCCAGTTCTAAAGCTTGGGATAAATAATCTACATTGAGGTTAGATTTTTGCCTCCCTAGTTTTTTATGAATACCCAAAGTCACTTTTTGCATTGGGATGCTAATTGGGGATATGATAACGTCCAAAACTTTCAAAGGATAAGCCATGAATTTGGAAAATTTTAAATTGTTTCTGTTAGCATATACTTTAGGTAAAATTTCACCTATTAATAGTATTAAAAACGTAATCAGAACAACTTCAATAAAAAACACTAAATCAATTTTGAAAAGGCCTAAATCTAATTCGTAATGCAGCTCTCCAAGAAGGGATTCACTTAAAGAGGCAAATAATATGACAATGGCGATATTTATAAAATTATTGGCCACTAATATAGAAGCTAGTAATTTTTTTGGTTGCTTTAGGAGGTCAATAATGATTTCAAAGGATTTTGATTTGGTGTTTTTGGCTTCATCTAAATCTTTCTGTGTCAATGAAAAAAGGGCGACTTCAGCACCTGAAATAAGAGCAGAGCATATTAGAAGCACAAGCAATCCTATAGCACCTGAAATCAGCGTGCTGTCTAAAAAAGGTGTAATGCTAGAGGGGTCTGGATCCAATTATAAAATATTTTTAAACTAATTAAAATGGTAGGTCGTTTGGTTGTTCATTGTTTTCTGGGGGCTTAGCGGCCGCTGCTTGTGGGCTTTGATTTGCAGTCGTCTCTGTGGATGATGAATTGTCGCTTTTGGCCGTTAAAAAGGTGAAATCCACACATTGTATCTCGGTCGAATACCGATCGGCTCCTTTGTCATCCTGCCATTTTCTGGTTTTTAAACGGCCCTCTATATAGACTTTATCTCCTTTGTTGAGGTATTTCTCGCAAATCTCAGCCGCTTTATTCCTAACAACAATATTATGCCATTCCGTGTTTGTTACTTTTTCATTTGTTTGTTTATTTGTGTAGGTTTCATTGGTTGCCAATGGAAAACGACCCACACAATTCTTGTCATCAAAATAATGCATTTTGACAGCATCACCCAGATGCCCAATTAGCATTACTTTATTTAAAGTTCCTGACATAATAGTTGATATTTTATTTAATAAAAAGGACTCTTAATTAATGATATAAAGATATCTAAAAAATGCAAACGCTCAAGCTTAAATAGCGAAATTATTTATAAATCGTTCGATAACAACAGGGACTGGATAGGATTTAATATCAGACCAGTCTATAGCATTTACAGGTCCTTTATTTGTTTTTAAAACCCAAAATTTAATATGTAATTCTTGATGCGATAGCTTGTGAATAATATCAGGGGTATTATAAAGAGACATTTCTTTATAGGGCAGACCAAGTTTGTCTAATGAGTCAAGTGCTGTTAAAAGTTCCTTTTTGGACACAGAGGCCGTAGTTTCAATCAGCGGGAATTGATATAACTGTTGCCAAATTCCTTTTGTTTTACGTTGTTCTAGGACCGTTTTTCCATCTTTTGAAGCCACCACTAAAAAATTAAAATACTTTTTAGTGACTTTTGTTTTTTTAAGTTTAACAGGTAAAAGCTTAATGGTTCCCGTTGCATAGGCTTTACATGATGAAATCAACCCACAGTCAGAGCAGTTCGGCGATTGGGGCTTACATTGACGTGCGCCAAACTCCATAATAGCTTGGTTGTAATCTCCAAAATTTGATGGTGGCAACTGTGCTTCTGCCAATGCTTTAAATTGCTTAATACCTTCAGTACTATTTATAGGCGTATCAATACCAAAATAGCGCGCCAAAACACGGTATACATTTCCGTCTACAACGGCAACGGCTTCTTCATAACAGATGGAAGCAATGGCACTAGCGGTATAGTCGCCAACCCCTTTTAACTCCAACAGGGATTTATAGTTTTTAGGAAATTCATTATTTAAATTTTCAGCAACATATTTGGCGGTAAAATGTAAATTTCTTGCTCTAGAATAATAGCCCAGCCCTTGCCACAGATTCAAAACATCTGTTTCAGATGCTTGGGCCAGCGCCTGCACTGTTGGATAATTCGCTACAAAAGACTCGTAATAAGGTTGTCCTTGTTTGACTTGTGTTTGCTGTAAAATAATCTCTGATAGCCAGATATTATAAGGATTTTTAGAAGTGCGCCAAGGCAAATTCCTTTTGTTTGTTGAATACCAGCTAGTTAATGTTGTGTGAAAACTCATTTTAAAATTGGTTGAGTCGCAAAAATAATCTTTTAATATATTTAATTTTAATTGTTTAGGCTTGAAATATTGAAATTAAAATACATATATTTGCAAGCCTATAAAAAAACATTAATTTAAATAAGAAATAAAATGACTAAAGCTGAAATTGTAGCTAAAATTTCCAACGATTTAGGAATAGAAAAAGGAGATGTACTAGCAACTGTTGAATCTTTTATGAGCGAAGTTAAAGGATCGTTAGAGACTGGAGAGAATGTTTATTTAAGAGGATTTGGGAGTTTCATTATCAAAACTAGAGCAGAGAAAATAGGTAGAAATATATCTAAAAATACGTCTATCAAAATTCCTGCACACAACATACCGGCGTTTAAACCTTCTAAAGTTTTTATTGAAGGCGTAAAATCAAAGGTTAAAGTAAACTAAGAATATAAACTAACTTTAAAAAATCACATTTATGCCCAGCGGTAAAAAACGTAAAAGACATAAGGTAGCAACGCATAAGCGTAAAAAAAGACGTCGCGCTAACCGTCACAAGAAGAAGTAATTTGAAAAAGTAGCATATGCTACTTTTTCGATTTATTTTCGGAACGTTCTTTGATATCAAATTCATGCAAAAATTCAGTTACACCTTGCTGGATACATGAGTTTACTGTATTAAATCCTGTCAAATCTTAATGTTGAAGCCCTTGTTTTGGGTTTTTATATTTAAGATTATACTCCTGTAGTAATCTATGGGAATGAATCAAGAAAAATATTTTATAATCCATCTGTACATTTATGTATGGATAAAAATTAACACCCATGAATAAAGAATTAATAATTCGATCAAATTCAGACAATGTTGATTTTGCCTTATTAAAAGATGGAAAACTAATTGAATTTCAAAATGATGAAGATAACAGCAAATTTTCTGTTGGCGATGTGTTTTTAGCCAAAGTAAGAAAATCTGTTCCGGGTCTCAACGCTGCATTTGTAAATGTAGGGTATCATAAAGATGCATTTTTGCATTACCATGATTTAGGGCCTAAGCTTCCAACATTGATGAAATTCATGAAACGTGTAAGCACAGGTAAATTAAAAGATTACTCTTTAAAAAACTTTACTTTTGAAGAAGACATTAAAAAAGACGGAAGTATTGACACTATTATAAAGTCAAACCAGTCTATTTTGGTTCAAATTGCAAAAGAACCAATCTCAACAAAGGGACCAAGAATCAGTTCCGAAATTTCACTTGCTGGTCGTTATTTGGTACTTGTTCCTTTTTCGGACCGTATTTCGATTTCTCAAAAAATTGAAAGCAGAAAAGAAAAAGAGCGCCTTAAACGTCTCGTAAGAAGCATAACTCCCAAAGGATTTGGAGTCATCATTCGAACAGTCGCTACCGATAAGAAAGTAGCAGAACTCGATAAAGACCTTCAAAACTTATATTCAAAATGGGAATCTATTTGTAAAGCAATTCCGCGCGCACATACACCAAGTAAAGTACTCGGTGAAATGAATAAAGCGTCCTCTATTCTTAGAGACATTTTCAATGATACCTTTACGGGTATTACCGTGGATGACAATTTGCTTTTTAATCAAGTTAAAGATTATGTACATGAAATCGCACCTCACAAAGAGGCGATTGTGAAATATCACAATCCAAAAACTCCCATTTTTGAGAAATTTGGGATCGAAAGACAAATCAAGACTTCATTTGGAAAAACCGTTTCAATGGCGCGAGGCGCCTATTTGATTATTGAGCATACAGAAGCACTTCATGTGGTCGATGTCAATAGCGGAAACCGTTCTAGTAAAGAAAGAAACCAAGAAGCAACTGCATTAGAAGTTAATATCCTCGCTGCAACCGAACTCGCTCGCCAATTTAGATTGCGTGATATGGGTGGAATTATTGTAGTTGATTTTATTGATTTGAACAAAGCAGAAAATCGCAAAAAACTCTTCGACCATCTTAGAGATGAGATGAAAGACGATAGAGCCAAACACAAAATATTACCTCCCAGCAAGTTTGGGTTAATTCAAATCACAAGACAACGTGTTCGACCAGAAATGAACATTAAAACCAAGGAAGCTAATCCTAACGGTGCTAATGGTGCAGAAGTGGAAGCTCCCATTGTGTTGATTGAGAAAATTAATCACCAGTTGGATCAAATTATGAAAAAAGGCTATAAAAAAGTGACTTTAAACACACACCCTTTTATAGCAGCCTTTATTACAAAAGGCTTCCCGTCCATACGTACAAAATGGTATTTTGAACATAAAAAATGGGTTAAAGTAATGCCAAGAGATGCTTACACATATCTGGAATATCATTTTAAAAATGAAAATGGCAAAACCATTAAACTGTAAAAAAAGCCCCGCACGAGCGGGGCTTTTTTTTTTGGATTTTTTTACGCTCTGCCAAGTCTGTAGACTTCGAAGAGCGAGGGTCACGAGCAAAAGATACTCGCGCGAGCAGGAGAGGACTTTTGTAAGTAAGCTTTTACTAGTAATTAATTTTATACGTCTTAAGTTTACATTTTATAAATTTAAGCAATTAATCAGAAAGAACAAAAGAGAGGAATAAGGTTAAGATATACGGAGAAGTTTATACTTCGTCAACATTGATAATCCCCCGCTCCCGCACGAATCTTTCGTGTGGTTTGCAAAATTTATTTGGAACGCGAATGGATTCGCGCACCAGCGGGGGAATGGATTCGCGCACCAGCGGGGGGGTCTGATATATCTGCATTCATAAGTTTATTTTCATCAATGCTATTCATTCGAATACGATGTTTTTTAAATATTTCTAATACCTGTTTTGGGTTTTGATTTATTTTCCCATTCAAACTGTCCGCTAAATGGATTAAAATTCGCCCAATATTTATTCTGTTTTCGGTTAGAGATAAGTCCGAATTTGGTCCACCCCAAATTTCATCCGCTTTTGGGTCATCTTGATTATCATCTTCCCAATTACAAACTTCGCAAATATCATAAATACCACGTTCCACAAGAGTTGGATATCCGCAACCAGGACAAGTAAATAAATTCAAATTGTTTTCCTTAATGTAATTGTCAAACGTAAGTCGCTTTTTTCTAAATTCAGATAAAATTTGTTTTTCCGATTCAGTTAATTTATCAGATTCAAACTTTTCAGGATAGTTCGAGTCGGTCATAATTTCAGTTTGTTTTTCAGTTTTATTGTTTTGTCCACAGCCAACAAGTAAAATCAAAATTAATAGCTTAAAAATTATTTTCATTGGTATGGTCGTATTACTGGCAACGTGTTGGTATATGAAAAGTAGCAGAATAAAAATTCGTTTACTTTCAATTTAGTAATAAAATAGCAGAAAAGCACAAACTTTGGAGTTTGCACTTAACTGCTATTTTTTATATACCGTGTTAGCAAAAGTATTTACTATAATTAGTTACAAGATTCTGCATTATTCATTTTCAGATCTGTAAAACGGAAGGTAAGCTCAAAAGTTAAATCTGATATTTCTTTTCTATTAACGTAATTTTCAATATGTCGTAATCCTGTTTCACATTTTGAATTATCTATATAAAAAAATAAATAAGGTCCAGTAGAAAATGGTTGATAAGAATTAATCGTTGGTCTTTTTGATTCTTCACCTTCTGATGTTTCCTTGTGTATAACAGTTTCTCCAGGTTGTATTTCATAGCCTAATGAACTATCTACAGACTTAACAACAGAAGAACTTTCATTTATTAAATAAATAGTGGCAGATGTCTTATATAAGTTTCCTCTATCTTGAATATCACAGCCAAAACATATTATCAATATGCCAATGGCAAAAGTTAGTTTGTTATTCATAAGCTGCAAATAAACGTGTTATATTATTGTTATGGTCATAACCTCCTTTAATACCTATCAATCTATCCCTCCAATCGTTCCAAGATCGGATATTATTTTCTAAAGAATACTCTAGTTGTCTAATTGTCCATCCATCAACTTGGTCATTATTATCAATATATCCATTACTAGTAGCTTCACTAATGCTTCTAAAATCATCATCAATCAAGTCAGAGACAATTGTCGTATAAAATCCTTTACTAAACTTACCTCCTTTATAATTAGGATATACCATTCTAGTCAATTCCCATTGTACTCCTCTCGCCCAAGATTCTTTAACTTTAGTAGAAACACTAAAAAAATTTAATCCAAGCAATTCATAATGTGAAGAATGTGCTAATTCATGAATAGTCGTGGCATAAATATCTTCTGGTAGTGCACCATATCTATAAATCTTTATACCAGTTACTAAGCCTCCAAAATGACTACCACTCTGATGAACACCTCCAGTATCTCCTTTATCTTGAGTCCATGCCCCAATTCGCAATTTAGATCTCCAAAAACTATTTTGTTTCGGTCTTTTAAGTCCTTTATTATCTTTGTAGTAATAATGATGAGCTGCTCTAAATATATGAGCATAGTATTGATGTACACCGCTAGAAATAGACCAATCCCAATTCCCTTTTTTGTAAGGACCTCTATATTGTGCAGAACTAAAACCACCACTTCGTAGTGCAAAATCATAACGTTCCCAATCCATTTTATAACGTACACTTCTTCTAAATCTCGCTGCAAAAGCATAACTTCCATCTGCTTTTGTAATTGCTGTTCTCCACTTAAACCATCTACCAGCTCTTACTTTTACACCTTCAACGCCAATATAACGCCCCCCGCTCCCGCACGAATCTTTCGTGTGGTTTGCAAAATTTATTTGGAA
>Ga0209119_1004334_pt1 | contig 11717 bp, 14 predicted proteins | sample COG_03_FD_184747 | JGI IMG/M metagenome (GOLD analysis project Ga0209119, IMG submission 184747) | Pelagic Microbial community sample from North Sea - COGITO 998_met_03 (SPAdes) (version 2) | ecosystem: Environmental > Aquatic > Marine > Neritic zone/Coastal water | place: Helgoland, sampling... | reverse complement strand
GTTGGTGATGGGCTAATGAGTGAAGCCTTCTATAACAGCATGGCGGCTACGGCTTCTAAGCTGATTACTAAGTTTGGCGCTGTAGGTGAGATTAAACGCACTACAGGAGGCTCTATAGACCCCGTGACAGGCGTTCCCAGTGCAGGTACTACGGTTATCTATACTCCAAATACAATCGTCCAGAAGTACGCTGACGAGCTTGTAGATGGCACTAGGATATTAAGCAGTGACCGAATGATTATTTTAGACAATACTATTGAGCCTATTTCTACTGATACGATAACCATTCGTGGTGCAAACTGGTCAATCGTATCAATCAAAGAGTCTAACCCTGCGGGTATTCCGTTGGTTTACTTTGTTCAGGCTAGAAGATAATGGCTATAGTAAAAATTGACGCATGGGCAAAAAAAGTCGGTGCTACGCTAGACCAAACAGCAAGAGCTATACAGATAGAGCTTTTTACTGGCGTGATTGATAACACTCGCGTTGATACTGGTCGTATGAAAGGAAATTGGCAGACTAACGTAGGCGCTACCACTGACTCTCAGTTAAATAGATTAGATAGAACTGGAAACGCAGCAATAAAAGAAGCCAGAAGTAATGTTAGGTCTGGAGTAGTAACATATTTTACGAATAATGTTCCCTATGTTGAATATTGGGAGCAGCGAGACGGCATGGTAGCTAAAAACATGGCTCGCATTGAAACAATACTTAGGAAACAAGCTAAATGAGCATAAAAATTGACCAAGCATTCGTGCAGTCTTTTGTAGATGGCTCTTTTGGTATTCCAGTGAATTACGAAAATATGCCTTACACACCTGTATCGGGTACAGCGTATGCGGAGCTTATACATTTACCAAACGCTATAGATTCCTTAACTCTTTCTGACATGAATGAGACTAGCGGAATCTTTAGAGTTATATTGCGCTACCCAATTGATGGCGGGGCTATCACTCCAAAAGCTAAGGCTGAGGAAATAATGGCGCATTACCCAATTGGGAGTAGCGTTGCATATTCTGGACAATCTGCGACAATACGCTCAGTAAGCCGCCAAGCAGGAAGTGTTGAAGAAGCTTGGTACACAATTGTCGTTTCGATACGATATATTTCATTTATTACGAGGTGATTTATGCCTGATACAGTACAGACCCTTGTCGAAACCACGATTGGTGTTTCGGCTTCTTTACCCGCTACCTTTGATGACACTGGTTATGGCGCTCTTACTTTCGCCACAGTTGGTCAAGTGACTGATTGGACTCCAGGTGGTCAAGTTTATAATGTTGTAACGAGCAACCCTATTGCTCAACGCAGCACTGATAAGTACAAAGGCACTTTCAATAACGGCACAGATTCTATTACGGTAAACCGTGACGATGATGATGCAGGACAAGTTCTTATCCTTGCAGCCCTAGCAGCGGATACCGATTACGCTTTCGAGGTTACATACCAAGACGGAACAATCGACTATTTCACTGGTAAGGTTGTTTCTTTTGACACTGTCGCTGGGGGCGCAGACTCAATAGTTCAAAGGACTATTAGTTTGGAGCGCACTCGTTCGACAGTTACTGCATAAGGTAACTCAGAATGGATTTAGCGCAATTTGATTTGAAAGAAGCTGCGAATAGTGGCATTACCGTTGAGTTGGCTCACCCTGTTACTGGTGAGTTATTAGAGGACGATAAAGGCAAGGCTCTTGTTATCAAGGTTCTTGGCAAAGACTCCGCTAAGTGGAATCAAACAGCTAAACGGATACAAGCTAAAAACGCAAACAAGTATCGCAATGGGAAAGTGCCTGAAGCTGAAGTTGAACGCTCACTCCGTGAGATTCTAGCTGAATGCACTGTCTCTTGGTCGAACATCGTTTACAACGAGGAAGTTCTCAAGTGCAGTAAAGAGAATGCCTTAATGTTATACGAGAAGCGGTCATGGATTGCGGAGCAAGTGTTAGAAGCTGCCGCTGATAGGGCTAATTATTTTTTAGCCTAGACCAGCTACTTGAAGATTATGTGCGGTATTGGGCTTGGCTCACTACTAATCAAAAAGGCGCAACGAAGGCAAGAATTGAGTCGAACCCTGACCCAATTATGCCAGACATTGCGCCTTTTTCTTACCTGATAGATTTGCTTGCAACCATTGGTCCAAGCGAATTAACTTGGCAAGAAATAAGTAGTTGGTGCGGTTTGACAGGAATCGAATTAAGTGTGTGGGAAAGTAACACGATAAAAAGACTTTCAGCAATTTATACTTCTTGCGCTAATAAATACCACGACAGCACAGCGGTATCACCGTTTAAGAGTGTTGAAGCGCCAAAAGTAAATGACGATGATATTAGGTCGGCGTTACGCTCAGGTAATTTTAGGAATTAAATTATGGTTGATGTAGCCAAGTTAGAAATACAAGTTGACTCCAAACAAGTCAAAGGCGGCACACAAGATTTAGCAACAATGACAAAAGGCGCAACTGCTGCTACTGGTGCATTTAAGCTATTGGGTGCTGCGGCGGCTGCTCTTGGCGCAGGAAATATTCTAACTAAAATCGCAAACGATACTAGAGCTTTTAGTTCTTCTATAAGTGAATTATCAGCGATTACTGGAGCTACTGGTAAAAATCTTGATTTCTTGAGAGAGCAATCATTAGAAATTGGTCGCTCAACAACTCTATCCGCATCCCAAGCTGCTGAAGCATTTAAGCTAATAGCAAGCGCAAAACCAGACCTACTTGAGTCTGGGGCTGCATTAGCATCAGTAACAAAAGAAGCAGTTAAACTTGCTGAAGCTGCTCGTGTTGACCTAGCTTCTGCTGCTAACACCGTAGGAACATCATTAAACCAATTTGGAGCAGGTGCTGAAGAAGCTGCTCGTTTTGTTAATGTTTTAGCAGCGGGTTCTAAACTTGGTGCATCATCTATTGAAGACACTTCACTTGCATTGAAAAATTCTGGAGCTGCGGCTGCTGCTGCGGGAGTAGGTTTTGAAGAGGCTAACGCTGCTATTCAAGTTCTTGCTGCGGGTGGATTAAAAGCAAGTGAAGCAGGTACAGGTTTAAGAAACATAATATTAAAGTTAGAAGCAGACACAGACCAGAGATTAAGACCATCTGTTGTTGGTTTAGGAACTGCACTAGAAAATCTTGCTGCACAAAATCTAACAGTCACAGAAGTTACTAAAAAGTTTGGTGTAGAAGGTGTTGTTACTGCGTCAACTTTACTTAAAAACGCAGATGCAACTTCAATACTAACTACTGCATTAACAGGAACAAACATAGCCACAGAGCAAGCGCAGATTAACTTTGATAACTTAGATGGCGACTTGTTGGCGTTAAACTCTAGTCTTGAAGGTTTATCTATTGCTTTAGGAAGTAATGCAGAACCTAATATGCGAAAGCTAGTTCAAGCGCTAACTGATTTTTCTCAAAAAGCTATTGAGTTTGTTAACTCAGATAGGTTCGCTTTATATTTGAAAACAACTTTTGATATTGCACAAGCATTAGCAATTTTGCTTAGTGTTAAATTAGTTGCTTCATTAATTTCTACAGCAACTGCGTTTCTTCGTACAGCTACAGCAGCAGGAGTGCTAGGTAGAGGCATAGCATTAATGGGAGGACCAATAGGAGTTATTACTATTGCTGCTTATGGCTTATTTGAGATACTACAAAAATTAGCCAATACTCGCGTTGATAAAATGAGTGAAAGTCTTACTCTAGCGGCAACTCAAGGCGTTGGTGCAGTAGATGAACATATTGGTAATTTAAACAGCAGCCTAATTGAAGTTCGTAGACAAATGGGAATTGCTGAACAGGCTAATAAAGGTTTTAACGCGAGCGTTAGTGCTGGAGCTAATCAAGTTATTAGTCTTCGCAATCGTGAAGAAGAAATCTTGCAAGCATTATCTGATGCAGAAGAGCGTAGAGAAGCGCTCGTAAATGCAGGAACTATAGCAACAGGCGACTTTGCAGATGTTACAGGTGAAGCGCAAGCAATGTTAGAAGGACTAAATGGAACTCAAAGAGATTCTATTGATGTAACTATCAATCAAACAGATAAATATAAAGAATTAACAGCGTCTCTTGGTCAACAAATGACTCAAGTAGGAATGACTGAGCGTGAACAATTCTTATATAACCAACAATTAAAACTTGGTGCTGATGCAACTTTAGAAGAGCGTTTACAAATTGAAAGTCTTGCTGCAACTTTATTTGATGCAGAAGCAAAGCATAAAGAAACTACAGCAGCCGTAAAAGAATTAACTGATGCACAACAAATACATAAAAACATGGTTGAGAATGTTCAAAAATCATTTGGTGATTTGATTTACAAAACATTGGATGACGGAAAAATAAACTTTAAATCATTTTTTAATTCTGTTCTCGATGGCTTTAAACGCTTAGTAGCTGAATTAGCTGCTAAAAAAATTATGAACGCTATCTTTGGTGACGGCGGTCTTGATGGTTTCTTATCGAGTCTTTCTGGCGGTTTCAGCTCAATATTTGCGACTATAGGAAGCAGCATTGCTTCAATGGCATCAAAAGCTGCATCGGGAATAGCTTCTATTGTAGGTGGTGGTGCTGCTGCGGGTGGCGCTGCTGCGGGTGGCGCTGCTGCGGGTGGTGCTGCTGCGGGTGGTGCTACTGTAGGCGGTACTTTAGCTGCGGGTGCTGCGAAAGTAGGCGGTACATTAGCTGCTGCGGGTTCAAAAGCATTAGCTCTAGCAACTGGTCCTGCAGGTCTTGCTGTATTAGCAACTGCGGCTTTAGCAAAAGTTTTAGATAGCGGTGGAACGCCAACATCAACCGCAGGTCTGACAATGGCTAAAACGGCGGGAATGAGTGATGCCAATATATTCCAAACTTCTCCGTTTGCATCTGGCTTTGCTCCTTTAGGCTTTAAGCAAAATGCAACAAATGAGCAAGCAGAGGCTGCTATAAGTCCTATTAGACAGTTAGATGCATCGCTTACAGAGATTGCATCAGGGCTAGGATATAAAGTTGACCTAAGTGGACATACTTTTAACGGTCTTGGAGTTGAAGGTACTGGTGCAGGAACTGTGCTAGGAACATTCGTAGAAAAAGGCAAACAAAAAGGCACTCCTTTAGATAAGCAGTTAGATAATTATGCTTCTGAATGGATTAAAGCAGTTGGAGCAAGAAACGGAGTAAGCGAACAAGTTATTAAAGATGTGATTGGTGACGGCAGTGCTTCTGGCATACTTAAAACTGCTGCAAGTCTTGTTGATGGCTCACACCAAAGCGGATTATCAAGCGTTCCTTACGATGGCTACATTGCAGAGCTACACGCAGGTGAAAGAGTCCAAACATCAGCACAAGTAGCAGCTACTGACAGAATGTCTAGTGAAATGGTAGGATTGCGAAATAATTTGAACGAGCTAATGCTAGTAGTTGCTAAAGCGGTCACTAAAACTGCTCGTATCGAAGACCGTTGGGACAAGAATGGCTTGCCGCCAGTGAGGGCATAGAATGAAGGTTATTAAGTCCAATACAGTTACGCCTACCACATTAACGGCTACTGATGTTCCAGAGAATGACGCTTCTGAGTGGGTTACTAGCACTAACTATCATGTCGGTGACCAAGCTATGGTTACTACTACAGCAAATGGTGCTGCGACTGCTACGCATAAAATTTATGTATCTGTACACAGTCAATTAGGTAATGACCCAACTATTGACGATGGTACTAACTGGACGGAAGTATCTAGTACCAACAGATACAAAATGTTTAACGATGTTGTACAAGAGCAAACAACTCAAGCTAATATTATTGATGTAACGATAACTCCTGCGGTAGTAACTACTGCTTTAGCCGCTATTAATGTTGACTGTGCGAGTATTACGGTAACAGTTACAGACCCATCTGAAGGAGAAGTTTATAATCAAACTTTTCCAATGACATCGTATTCAGGAATAACAAACTGGTACGATTATTTCTTTACAGCTATTGACCGTAAAAAAGAGTTAAGTGTTTTAGGTTTACCGCCTTACTCAGCAGCCGTCATTGATGTCACATTTAACGATTCTGGCGAAACAGCTAAAGTGGGCGCATTAGTTCTAGGAACTTCCGCAATTATCGGTGATTCACAATACGGTGCATCGTTTGGTATTATTGACTATTCTACTAAGTCAGTTGACGCTCAGGGCAGAACAACGGTTACCGCAGGAACTTATTCTGACGAAGCCGACATTGATGTTGTTATTGAAACTGGACGATTTGCAGAAGTTAAAAAGATTCTAACAGACTTGCGAACCACACCAAGCGTTTGGATTGCAGAAGATAATACCGAAGGTACAATTATCTACGGATACTATCGTGAATTTGATGTATTACTCACAGGACCAGTAGTGTCTATGTGTACCTTATCTATAGAGGGCTTGACCTAATGACTATCCCAACGCTTACCACGCTACCAGTTGCACCCGCTAGAACTGACCCACCTGCAACCTTCGTAACTCGTGCTGACGCTTTTCTTGCTGCCATAGTAACTTTCCAAGGCGAAATGAACACTAGCATCGGTGCGATGAACACTGACATCGGCGGGATTGCCGCGAATGTGACTGCGGCTCAAGCTGCGCAAACCGCTGCCGAGACTGCCGAGACTAACGCTGAAACTGCTGAAACTAATGCGGCAACTTCGGAGACTAATGCGGCTACTTCAGCGACAAATGCTGCGACGTCGGAGACTAACGCTGCCGCTACTTATGATGCGTTCGATGATCGTTATCTGGGAGCAAAATCAGCTGACCCAACAACGGACAATGATGGCAACGCGCTTCAAACTGGCGCTCAATACTTTAACTCCACGACTGACACTACAAGAGTGTATAACGGCTCTGGATGGCAAGACAGCGCAGCAATAGTAACTTCTGTAAGTGTTTCTCAGATCAGCGACTACACAGGAACAGCGACTGAGCTAAATTACACCGATGGCGTGACAAGCCCAATTCAGACTCAGCTCGATGCAAAAGCCGTGTATCCATCTCAGACAGGCAACGCAGGAAAATACCTATCAACAGATGGAACAAACGCATCTTGGGGCGAAGTTGCTTCAAGTCCATCGGTAGACGCAACAGCATTTGGAGGGATTTCGATTGGCGATCTTGTTTCTGTTAATTCTGACGGTACTGTTAGTTTAACGCAGCAGGCTGCCAGCTCTTTAACTTCGGCATCTTCTTCAATAGATAGCACTGCGGGCACTAATCATTATTCATTAGGCTATGACTCCATAAATGATAAATATCTGCTAGTTTATATGGGGTATCTATCTCGTGGATATGCCGTAATAGGTACGCTTTCTGGCGGATCAATTTCTTGGGGTTCTCCTCAACAAGTAATTGATAATATAACCGCAATCTCAGGGACAGAAATTCCGTTTGATACGGTAGAAGGAAAGTTTATTTTATTCTGGTCTGATGGTACTAACGCAAACTATCTAACAACAAGAACAGTGCAAATTTCTGGAGCTAGTCTTTCTTTAGGGACTCCAGTTGTTGTCGAATCTAGTTACACTGATCTTGGAGATAGAGGGAATGCAGTTTATGACCCATCTGTGGATAGAGTTATTTTTTTCTTTGGTACAACTTCAACTTTCTTTTTGAGAATAGCATCGTTAAGTGGAACAACTTTTTCATTTGGTACCAGAAAGATTTTAAAAAATGCTTATACCATATTTTATAAAGGCGTTTATGTCCCTGCGACACAAACCGTAGCGGCTATTTATATAGATAATACTGACAGAAAAGTATATGGGGTAAATTCAAAAATAAATCCGACAACTAATGATTGGGACCCTTCCGAGCTAGTTTTGCTAAGCGATCAATATTCAGGCAGTTCGTATGTTGGGGACGTAATAAGTCATCCAACAGAACCAAGAATTTTTTGTGTAACATTTGCAAGCAATCAAAAAGTTTTATTCTCAGCCGCAGTAGATAGTCAAGCAGGGATACAAATTAGAAATACGTATATAACAGGTTTTATAGGTGAAACTTTTTCATCTGGGTATCAAAAACTTAGTTATAACAAAAAAACAAACAGTTTGATTTTGTTGAAATCTGGAAACACTGTAAATGATGGATATGTCGAAGAACTTGTCGAAGATTTTAATCTTGGATTTAAAAGGGTTTCTTTGACCGAAATAACAGATGAAAGAGCTGGCGAGCCGGGGCAAGCAATAATGTCAGATGAAGATACAGGCTATACAATAATCGCTTATCACAACTCAAGCGACTATCCAGTGTCAGCTATTTACACGCCAGTAATATCTACTTCAATTCAATTTATCGGCATTTCAAAAGCAACATATACAGACGGGCAAACAGCAAAAATTCAACTTGTTGGTTCTGTAGATAACAATCAAACTGGATTATCAGCAGGTCAGCAATACTATGTGCAGAGAGACGGCACATTATCAACAACGCCAGACATCCCTAAAGTTTTGGCTGGAACTGCTATGTCAGCAACAAGCATAATAGTGAAAGGGTAATCATGAAAACTATCATTGAAAACGAAACTAATTGCTCGAAATATCTTTTTTCTGACGATAAGCAACTCAATATAACAGATCAGTTTATTGAAGTTGGCGATCCAGATAACTTAGATTTCATTATTTCTGACTTAAATTCTGATAATGCTACGTTGATTGAGAATGTATCCGCGCCAGATGATTGGTATGGCTGTAAGTACAACTACGTCAATGATGCGTGGGAAGTTAGTTCCGATTGGGTCGAGCCAAGCGAAGCCGCTCCAGAGTAATATGAATGATTCACGCCTTTATGCTTATGATTGTGGTGAATGGGGAGATAATATCAAACCGTGAACCCATGTACTTCTTCGATATAAATCGGTGCAACTATTTCGCTGCGCAGATTGTATCGGGGAAGCGTGAGGCTAGAGGCGTTCAGCATAATACAACTAAAGTCGCTGCGTATTGTGTTCCTAAACTTGTCGACCCTTCTAAGATTAAAGTTTACTCGTGATAGAAATTATTGCGGCGGTTTCTGCTGCGAGTAAGGCATTTAATTATATCAATGCCGCTGTTAACAAAGGACACGAAGTTCAAGACCTCGTGCATAAGTTTAGCGCTTTCTTTGATGCTAAGGATAAAGTTTCAGAACTCGAAGCTAGTATTCAAAACGCATCTACTATTTCTAAGCTATTCGATAAAGGCTCTGTGGAGTCAGCTGCGCTAGAAATAACTATGGCAAAGCAAAAGACTTTGCAGATGGAACGCCACCTTAGAGAAATTATGGTTTATACCGTTGGCGAAGATGTCTGGATAGACATGATGCGGACTCGCTCACATATAAGAAAACAAAGGTTAGACATTGCTCGTGCTAGAGCTGCAAGAAAAAGAATGATTATTGACGGTATTGGTTTCGGCTTTATAGGTTTAGTTTTGTTTGCTTGTGTAATGGCAATATTGAGGGTTTCACTATGATGTTACAAATCGCGCAAAGTTTAATTGCTCCTGTTTCTGGCTTACTAGATAAAGTAATCCAAGATAAAGACCAGAAAGCGGCATTGGCGCATGAAATAGCGACTCTTGCAGACAAGCAAGCCAACGAGCAAGCTAAGGCACAGATACAGTTAAACGCCGTAGAGGCTGCTCATACATCGCTTTTCGTAGCAGGTTGGCGCCCTAGTATTGGTTGGGTGTGTTCTCTAGCTATGCTTCTTAACTTTATCCTCATTCCATTTATTAACTTAGGGCTAGAGTTTGGCGGTTTAGATTTGAAGCTAGATTTGATTGATATGCAAACGATGATGCCAGTGCTATTCGGAATGCTTGGCTTAGGCGGCATGAGAACTGCTGAGAAAATCAAAGGCGTCCAAAGAGAAAAGTAAATTATGAGTCTTATTGATTACGCTAAAACAGACAGACAACGCGAAGCAGTTAAAGCGTGGGAAGACTGCGGTGAAGTAATTGCTAAAGCGGCGGGTGTCTTAGGTATTTCTCCGTCTACAGTACGCGACCACATTGGTGCGGTTAAAAACTACGCCGCCAGTGCGGGTTACTCAAGTAACTGGGATGCTCGAAGACACGTCCCTGAAGGCGAAATTGTTATTGGTCGGTCTATTTACACGGCTGACGATGAGGGTAATAAGGCTTGGCTAAAGACTAAGCGCACAATGACTGAAGCAAAACGCGATGAAGCAATAAAAGCGTTTGTTGAAGGTCTTACCAAAGATTTGCCTCAATACAAGCCAAAGGCAAAGCCAAAGCAAAAGAAATTTTCTACTGACTTATTGCCAACAATAATAATTGGTGACGCGCATTTTGGTATGCGGGCAGATGCTAGAGAAACAAAGGCTAGAGATTACGACACTAAGATTGCGTCCACAGATATGCTAGATGCGATTGATTACTTGGCAGAAGCTGCGCCTGCTAGTGAACAATGTTTATTAGTTAATGTTGGTGATTTTATCCACGCTAATGGGTCAGGCGGTACAACTTTTGCGGGTACAAAACTAGATGTCGATACGCGCATCGAGGTAGTGCTAGAAACAGCCGCTCAGACGTTTTTATTTGCAATAGATAAGTTGCTTACGAAACATAAGAGTTGCGTTGTGGTTATGGCTAGAGGTAACCACGACTCAGATACTGCAATCGCCCTCGCGTTAATCTTAAAGTTTTATTACTCGAAAGAGCCACGAGTTACCATCTTAGACCCTCATGGATTCTTTCATACTGTGCAGTTTGGAAAAAACCTTTTGGCTGTACATCACGGTGACAAGGTGAAAGCGGCAAAGTTGGGTGCTATACTCCCCAGAATGCTACCTGAGCAGTGGGCTAGCACTAACTACCGCAAGTGGTTACTGGGTCACGTGCATCACCAGAATGTTATCGAGACAGATAATGGGGTTATTTGTGAAGCCTTTTCTACTCTCGCTCCACCAGATTCTTGGCACGCAGGGGCAGGGTACTCAGCGGCAAGCGCGATGCACCAAATTGTATTCCATCGTGACGGCGGTGAAGCAATACGCCATGTTTATCAAATCAGAGACAGCGCAAAGTCACCTGATTTAACGCTATAGGTATGAAGATGGAAGACCGACTAAGCAGAGTTGAAGCCAAGATAGATAGCTTGCAAGAAGCAATAATCTCGTTAGCTAGAGTTGAAGAAAGACTTGTTACGGTATTTAACCGCCAGTCTTCAATCGAGGCAAAAGTGACTAGCTTAGAAGATAAAGTGGACAGGCTTTCCGAAAATGTTATAAAAACGCGCTCAACTGAGCGTTTCGTTTGGGTAATAATAGCGGCAGGTATTGGCGCTGCATTCAGGTATTTAGGCTAATGGATACTATACCTTTCCCCGATACACGCTCTGACCGTTTAGCCGAAACCGCTATGGATGAATTAGCGCAGTGGGCAGAAGAGAAATTAGAAATTGGCGTAAGTGCAATGGTGCTTATAGGGTTATTAGAAACCTATAAATCGGCATTAACTTACAATTTGTTAGTAGATGAAGAGTACGAGGATTAGACAATGGGCTTATTAGCTTATCTTGGTTGGGTAAAAAAACTTTGGACAATGGTAGTTGATATTGTCAAATTGATTGAACAAACAATCCCTGACGATGGTGCAGGTAAAGAAAAGTTAGCTGCTTTTGATTTACTGCTAAAAGCTGCTATTGAAAAAGCAGATGACATAGACGAAGAATTTGAGAAGCTACAGCCAGTTGCTCACGATATAGTTAGAGCGGTTGTTACT
>Ga0209119_1004320_pt1 | contig 11744 bp, 9 predicted proteins | sample COG_03_FD_184747 | JGI IMG/M metagenome (GOLD analysis project Ga0209119, IMG submission 184747) | Pelagic Microbial community sample from North Sea - COGITO 998_met_03 (SPAdes) (version 2) | ecosystem: Environmental > Aquatic > Marine > Neritic zone/Coastal water | place: Helgoland, sampling... | reverse complement strand
TAATTAGATTGTATTTTTTATTTAATCGATTATAGTCTTCTGAATATTGATTTTTTAATTTTTGGTAGTCCATTTATTTTTCGAATTGTTTAATTTATTGTATCGCTTGCTCTAATGACAGCCAACTAGTTATATGGAGAACAAACCTCCTGTTTATACGGCTCTATTTCCGGATAACAGGAGCTTTTGTGCTCGTTTATCATTTCACACTATTGTTTTTGCACTTCATTTTTTATTTTTAAGTTGTGCTCATTCAGCGCATACGAAACGGCTGTTTAAAACTTCGCACACATGGTTGCCATTGTGTACAGACAATATCCTAAAAGCTTACTAAAAAAATGAATTGGTTAAAAATGAAGAATCAGATTTGAGGTCTAAGTCAAATATAAAAGTAATAAAAAATAGGAGACTACCAAATATATTTATAGTCTAACTCACTTATAGTTATTAAATTATGGACTTTGGTTTATGAAAAACAAAACGCAACTATTAAATTGCTCTTAAAAACATTCAGAATTTCTATTAAAAATAGTAATTTGGTGATGAATTTAACGACTGCTTTATTAAAACCGTTTATGCGCCACTTTTTTACACTCATTTTCTTTATTTTTTCTCTATCACTTGTTGCCCAAGAATCGAGTTCTCCTTTGGACACTCCAGATTTAGAGTTGCAAAAAACATGGGTCGATAGCACTTACAATGCACTCAGTCTTAAAGAAAAAATTGGGCAGTTGTACATGATTCAAGTATTTTCTAGTCAAGATGAAAAAACAAAAGCATCCGTACTCAATCAAATATCAACGCACCATATAGGCGGTGTTATTTACTCCAAAGGCGGGCCTGTACGTCAAGCCCAGTTAAATAATGAGTTACAAGCTGCCTCAAAAATCCCATTACTCGTTGGAATGGATGCCGAGTGGGGACTCAGCATGCGCTTGGATTCTACCTATGCGTTTCCTTGGAATATGACCTTAGGGGCTGTCAATGATTTAGACCTTATACGCCAAACTGGTGTGCAAATAGGAGAGCATTGCAAGCGTGTTGGTGTGCATTTTAATTTTGCGCCGGTTGTCGATATCAATACCAATCCTAAAAACCCAATTATTGGAAACCGATCGTTTGGAGAACAAAAAGAGAAGGTTACCAACCAGTCTTTGGCGTTTATGGAAGGCATGCAAAGTGTCGGTGTTTTGGCAAATGCAAAACATTTCCCTGGTCATGGCGATACCAGTTCCGATTCACATAAAACCTTACCGACAATTAATTTTTCGGCAAAACGCATTGACTCTTTAGAATTATATCCCTACAAAAAACTCATTTCAAACGGATTGTCTTCAGTTATGGTTGCCCACCTTAATGTGCCTAACCTAGATTCCAGACCCAACTATCCGTCGTCATTATCCTATCCAATTGTCACCGAATTATTAAAAGAAAAACTCGGATTCAAAGGCCTGATTTTTACGGATGCTCTAAGCATGAAAGGAGCCTCTAATTTCAGCGACCCCGGAGAGATCGATTTGCAAGCCTTTTTAGCTGGAAATGATGTGATGCTCATGTCCAATGATGTCAGTCAAGGCATAGAAGCTTTGCAAAAAGCCGTAACGTCTGGGGTTATCTCCGAACAACGTTTGGCACACTCTGTAAAAAAAATATTAAAGACCAAATACAAAGTAGGACTGCAACACTATGAGCCTATTGATACTACCGATTTAGTAGCCGACTTGAACCGTCCAAAAGACGATTTATTGTATGAGGAATTGATGGAGAATGCCATCACATTGGTTCAAAATAAAAAACAAATCTTACCCCTAAAAAATTTAGAACTTCACAAGGTTGCCTATGTCAGTATGGGTGATGCTGCAGCAACACCTTTTATTAATGCGTTAAACAAATACACAAAAGTAGAACAGGTCAGTGCCAAAAATTTAGACGAATTATCAAGTGCTTTAAGTCGTTATAATACGGTGATAGTTGGGTTTCATAAATCCAATGCATCTCCTTGGAAATCATATAAGTTCACGGATAAAGAATTGGTGTGGCTTTATGAAATCGCACGCACCAACAACGTGATTTTGGCGGTCTTTGCAAAACCCTATGCATTGAATGATTTTAAGACGTTTGAGAATTTTGAAAGCATTCTAATGGCCTATCAAAACAGCCCGATAGCGCAAAAAAAAGCAGCACAAATCATATTTGGAGCTTTGCCAGCCAAAGGAAATCTCCCCGTAAGTTGTGGTCCAAAATTTAAAGCGGGCGATGGAGTAAAAACCGCTTCTTTGAATCGATTGACTTATGGTTTGCCAGAATCGGTTGGGATCGATGCACAGCGTTTACATAAAATTGATTCTGTAGCAACGTATGCAATTTCAGAACAAATGACGCCTGGGATACAACTCTTAGTAGCCAGAAAAGGAAAAGTGATTTATGAAAAATCATTTGGGCATCATACGTATGAAAAAACAACGAAGGTTAGATTTAATGATATGTATGATGTGGCATCGCTCACGAAAATATTAGCCACACTACCTTTGCTAATGGAGTTGGTAGATTCTGGAGTCATTCGTTTAGATTCTACCCTTGGAGAACTGCTGTTTTCTTATAAAAACACCAATAAAGAAGCCATTACAATTCAAGAAATGCTTTCTCATTTTGCACAACTAAAACCCTGGATTCCATTTTATATTTCGACCTTAGATTCGGTGACTCAAAAGCGAAATCCAAAATTTTACAGAAAGAAACAATCGAAGAAATTTTCAATAAAAATAAATGATCAGTTGTTTTTGCGTACAAATTTCACAGATAGTATTCATAAACATATCATCGATTCAGAATTGCTTGAAGAAAAAAAATACCGATACAGTGATTTACCCTACTACGTCTTAAAACTAATCATAGAAAAACACTATAAACTATCTCTCGATGCCTTGGTGCAACAACATTATTATAGATCCATTGGAGCGAATTACTCCAGCTATAGACCATTAAATACATTCAATAAAAATCAAATTATCCCTACAGAAATAGATGATTATTTCCGCTATAAGACGGTGCATGGCACTGTTCACGATATGGGCGCAGCGATGCAAGGCGGTGTTGGCGGTCATGCAGGTTTATTTAGTAATGCCAATGATATTGCCAAGCTGATGCAGATGTATCTTCAAGAAGGAGAGTACGGCGGAAAACGCTATTTTTCGACAGATACCTTTAGACTGTTTAACACCTGTCATTATTGCGATCAAGATAACCGTCGTGGGGTTGGTTTCGACAAGCCACAACTCGAAGATGAAGGCCCGACATGTGGCTGTCTGTCGATGACAAGCTTTGGGCATTCAGGATTTACAGGGACTTATGCTTGGGCAGACCCAGAAGAAGAAATAGTTTATGTATTTTTGGCCAATAGAACGTATCCAACATCGACCTCTAATCGCCTCTTAAAAGAAAACATTAGAACAGAAATACAACGTTTAATCTACGAATCAATTATAGAATAATATGAATATAGGGATAGTGTGTTATCCAACCTTTGGTGGTAGTGGTGTTCTCGCAACAGAATTAGGCTTAGAATTGTCTCGCAAAGGACATGAAGTACATTTTATTACGTACAGCCAACCGGTACGCTTAGAGTTATTGAGTTCCAATGTGCATTTTCACGAAGTTAATGTCCCCGATTATCCGTTGTTTCATTACCAACCTTATGAGTTGGCTTTGTCCAGTAAACTGGTCGATATGGTCAAGATTCATAAGATTGATGTGTTGCATGTGCATTATGCAATACCACATGCCTATGCAGCTTATATGGCTAAAAAAATGCTACACGAAGAAGGCATTAATGTGCCCATCGTAACCACCTTACACGGCACTGATGTTACCTTAGTGGGAAGCCATCCGTTTTATAAAACTGCGGTGACCTTTAGCATTAATAAATCAGATGCTGTGACCTCCGTTTCTCAAAATTTAAAAGAAGTTACCCAGCGTCTATTTAATACACAAAAAGAAATACAAGTAATCCCAAATTTTATTGATATAGAAAAATATCAAACGACTTATATAGACTGTGATCGCCATCTTTTAGCGCGTCCAGAAGAACGGGTGATTACGCATGTGAGTAATTTCAGACCTGTAAAACGCATTGCTGATGTGATAGAAATTTTCTATAGAATTCAAAATGAACTACCGGCAAAATTAATGATGGTAGGTGAAGGGCCAGAGCGGAAACAAGCCGAGCAGTTATGCAAAACCTATGGCATTGAAGATAAAGTGGTGTTTTTGGGGAACAGTAATGAAGTCGATAAAATATTATGTTTTAGTGATTTGTTTTTATTACCCTCCGAGACAGAGAGTTTTGGATTGGCGGCTTTAGAAGCAATGGCATCTGGCGTCCCCGTAATTTCTAGTAATTCTGGTGGCATTCCAGAAGTTAATATTGAAGGTGTATCAGGACATTTAAGCCCTGTTGGTGCCATCGATGAAATGGCTCAAAATGCACTTAAAATTCTAAAAGACGACACGACACTAAATATATTCAAAAAAGGAGCGCAAGCCACAGCAACTAAATTTGATATTCATAAAATTGTTCCTTTTTATGAAGCTATTTATGAAGAAGCGCTTCAAAACTGCATTTCAATTTAATTTGCAAAAAGAATCGTCACTTAGTGGCGTTGTAATTTTTGTTTTTATAATATTACAATTACTTTTACAGTCTAATGACTTAAGGTTTAGTATATGGCAGGGAATGCATTTGGATCGATTTTTAAACTGACAACATTTGGGGAATCTCATGGCACAGCGATTGGCGGTGTGATTGATGGTTGTCCAGCAGGAATTACACTAAATTTTGACGCTATTCAGCTCGAAATGAACCGTCGTAAACCAGGGCAATCAACAATCGTTACCCAACGAAAAGAACCCGATACTGTTAAGTTTCTATCTGGGATTTTTGAAGGCATCACCACAGGAACCCCGATCGGTTTTGTCATTGAAAATGCCAATCAAAAATCGAATGATTATACACATATAAAAGATGTTTTTCGACCAAGTCATGCCGATTATACTTACTCCGAAAAATATGGTCAACGTGACTATAGAGGCGGTGGGCGTAGCTCGGCGCGTGAAACGGCGTGTAGGGTAGTGGCGGGTGCCATTGCGAAACAGTTTCTAAAAACGATTGAAATAAATGCTTATACTTCTTCTGTAGGCGAAATAGCACTTAACAAATCGTATAAAGATTTAGATTTTGCCAATGCAGAAACAAACGACGTGCGTTGTCCAGATTCAGAAGTGGCGGCACAAATGATTTCAAAAATTAAAGCCATTCGTAAAGAAGGCGATACCATTGGAGGCGTGATCTCTTGCGTGATAAAAAATGTACCCGTAGGTTTGGGAGAACCCGTTTTTGACCGTTTACATGCGCAGTTAGGAAAAGCCATGCTGTCCATTAATGCCGTCAAAGGCTTTCAATACGGAAGTGGATTTGAAGGCACCCAACTCAAAGGAAGTCAACATAACGATTCTTTTAATGCTGATGGTTCTACGAAAACAAATTTATCTGGTGGTATTCAAGGCGGAATTAGCAACGGAATGGACATCTATTTCGATGTGGCGTTTAAGCCTGTAGCAACAATCATGCAAGCCCAAGAAACGATCGATAAAGATGGGAATGTCGTTGAAATGCATGGTAAAGGACGTCACGATCCTTGTGTAGTGCCACGTGCAGTTCCGATTGTCGAAGCCATGGCTGCCTTAGTCATTGCCGACTTTATGCTGTTAAATCGGCTTAGTAAAGCTTAAAAAATAAATAAATAGACACCTATGAAATCAATCGCCTTACACTGGAAAATATTAATTGGCATGCTATCTGGTGTGACCTTTGGTTTTATAATGCTCGAAGTAGGCGGTGCAGATTTTGTGGCCAGTTGGATTAAACCAATAGGGACTATTTTTGTAAAACTATTAAAGCTAATCGCTGTTCCACTTATTTTAGCGTCGCTGATCAAAGGAATTTCAGATTTAAAAGACATTTCAAAATTTGCATCCATTGGTCTCAAAACCATTATTATTTATGTACTCACTACAGTCATTGCGATTAGTATTGGACTGATTTTAGTAAATACTCTAAACCCTGGCGCTGGTGTTTCTTCAGAAACCATCGCAAAATTGACCGAAACCTATGCCAACGATAGTGGAGTACAAGGAAAAATAGCAGAAGCTAGCCGTCAGAAAGCCAGTCGTCCGTTAGATTTTCTTGTGGATATGGTGCCAGATAATGCGTTTTCGGCACTCAGTAATAATAAGCTGATGCTTCAAGTGATTTTCTTAGCCATGTTTTTAGGAATCTCTCTGTTGTTAGTCGGCGAAAAAAGTGCCAAACCTCTTAAAGATTTCTTTGATTCTTTGAATGATGTTGTACTTAAAATGGTGGATTTAATCATGTTATCTGCACCCTATGCCGTGTTTGCATTATTAGCGAATGTGGTGGTGTCCTCTGGAGACCCAGAGCTGCTGTATGCGCTGTTATTTTATGCAGGTGTTGTAGTCGGAGGATTAGCACTTATGGTTTGTTTTTATCTTGTATTGGTCTCTGTGATCACCAAAAGAAACCCATTATGGTTTTTGAAACAAATCAGTCCAGCGCAACTATTAGCATTTTCAACGAGTAGTAGTGCAGCAACGCTTCCTGTGACTATGGAGCGCGTCGAAGAACATCTAGGGGTTGATAAAGAAGTGTCTAGTTTTGTATTGCCTGTTGGTGCCACGATTAATATGGATGGGACAAGTTTATACCAAGCCGTCGCTGCTGTTTTTATTGCGCAAGCCTTAGATTTTGATTTAACCTTTTCGGATCAACTGACCATTGTGCTCACCGCGCTTTTGGCCTCTATTGGTAGTGCAGCAGTGCCCGGAGCTGGGATGGTTATGTTGGTGATTGTACTCGAATCGGTTGGCTTTCCAGCGGATAAATTAGCCATTGGACTCGCACTTATCTTTGCGGTAGACCGTCCTTTAGACATGTGCCGTACGATGGTGAATGTTACAGGCGACGCCACCGTGTCTATGATTGTCGCGAAGTTTGAAGGCAAACTCCACACCCCAAAATCTAAAAAGTGGGATGAGCATTTGGAGGAGGTGGTCTAAGGGACTCTTAATTCTTTATAAAAATCACCCATCATACGTTCTAAAAACAACTATATTTTCTAAAAGTCCTTTTTGGTCTGCATAATCAATAGCACTTCTATAAACATAATCTTCTGGTTTTTAAACCAAACCTTCTTCTACTGGATTATTATGTACATAATCTATTTTTTGCTTAATAACCTTATTGCTCCAAAGCTCTATTGGTTTGTTATCATGTCTCCAAAATTGATAATGCTTTACATTTGAACTTTTTTCTGCTTCTTTTTTAAATTGTTCTAATAAAAATTCTTTTCTACTTTCTCTTGGGTTTTCCTGTATGCTTTTTACAATTGATTTGCTTGTAAACCGCTTTAAATCTCCAATTAGTAATTCTGGTTTCTGACCACTTATACTTCTAAAAACTAAATGAACATGATTACTCATAATACACCAAGCATGGATTTCTAATCCTTTATTTTTTTGACAATACGCTAAACTCTCTAAAAACAAATCTTTATATTCATTTCTGGTAAAAACTTCTAGCCAACCTACTACAGAAAAACTGATAAAATACAAACCCTCTGGATTATGGAATTTATAATTTCTGCTCATAGTTTTATTTTATATTTTTTATTCATATTGATTATTGTTCTTTTTTATGTACAACCACACGAAAGGATTCGTGCGGTAGCGGGGTACACGTAACCAACTTATCTAAATACGAACGTAATAAATCTATGCCCTCATTAGAAATTGCAGAAAAGATGGCTACTGCGCTTAATATGTCTTTAGATGAATTGGTATATGGGCAACAAAATGAAAAAGCCCGTATACGCATAGCGGATAACGAGCTTCTTAATCTTTTTAATAAAACACAGGAACTTTCTGATGACCAGAAAAAAATCGTAATGGAGTTACTTTCTGCTTTCTTGCTTAAATCTAATGTTAAACAGCAGTTGGGTTAATATCGAGTTCAACTTTACTCCAATGACATTCACATATTAATAGCGTATCAGAGTGGACTTTTATTTTTCTTATTTTAGGTAATTGAATTGACTCCCCTTTTAATTTAAAGTAAACTTGATGAAAGTGGTAATCATCTAACTTCTCGATTAATATCGAAAACCCATTAGATTCGAAGTATTCTAAAACTTCATTGATAGGAGAGCATACGGGGCATTCATCTACTGTTCTCATTTTAAAGGAATTTCTTTCGCTAGTTCTAATTTATTGGCAAAATCATCAACGAACACTTGCCAGCCACCTCCTTTACCAAACTGAGAATTGGCTAAAGTTTTGGAAATGGCTACCTTGATAGTCTCTTTAGTTGTGTACTCCGCAACTTTAGGTCTAAATCCTAGAATATCATCTGGTTTAACTTGAAGACTTTCCCAATACTTTATTTTATCAAAATTGACATTCTGTAAATTGTCAAATGTTGAATAAAACCCAGTTTGACCTGGTATTCCACCATAAATTTTAGAGCCAGCTGGTATTTCATAAACTTCCCAATCATCAACACCAGGATAATCCCCTTTACCTTGCCATTTCTTAGCTCCCGCTAAAATTCCATCATCTGTGGCTTTTGTGATTTTAATACCTGTAGTAGAAAAGAAGTCATTAGCATATTTCCCCACTGCGTTAGCCACTTCATCTCCATATTTTTTAGCGAGGTCGTCCCATTGGTTTTTAGTAAGATTCTTTAAAGACTGCAAAACACCTTTAACTTTTTTAACTTTAGTTAGTTGGCCGGTTATTGGAATTATCGCTGATACTATTTGAATATCAAGAATTCCTTTTTTGTAACGTTCTTCATTTATAGGAGATTTTGTATTAAATAAATCAGATATCTCTTTAATTTCTGAAGCAATAGAAGCATACAAGTCTTTAATATCCTTCCAGCTATTTACCAGTTCGTATAAGTCGTTTACCGCTTCTCTTGTTTTTTGGGCTTCATTACATTTTTTTAAATATTCGGCTACGTCCTCTTTTTTACTTTCATAATCGTTCCATTTTTTCTTAAACCAGTTCCATATTCCTTGTTGATTTTTTTCCGCTTTCAGTTTATTTAATAACTCTTCAAAACGTGTTTGATTTTCTTGTATTTTACTCCCTCTACATTTTAGGTAAGCAACTGTATAGGCGTAAAAAAGCTGATGTATACCTTGGTCTAGATTATTTATCATTTCAGGAATTTCCAAAATGGCCTCACCTTCTTTATAAATTCCGTCAAATACACCTGCAAGATATGGTGTGTCGCTTTCAGTAAGAATCTCATCAGGGCTCACATCTCTATCTCTCCAAAAACAATAAGGTATAAGACCTTTACTCTCATAACTTGCCCACCCCTCAGAATGGCATTGCTTAAAAAACTCGTAAATTTTATCTATTTTTTCGAGAGTTTCCCAAAACAACTGCCCTGCATTTTCCGAATTTAAAATACGTTGCGCTTCTACAACAAAAGCAACATCGTAGGCTTTTTCAAGAGCTCTATTAGATTCACTAATTCCATCACTAGCTCCAGAACTTAAATCATCATAGCCATCTCCATTGGGACCTCCTTCTCCAAATTCATTAGCAGATGCCATTAAATCATCAAAAGCTTGACCACTATTCTCCCATGAAGTTTTTATATCCTCTTTTAATTCATCAGGGATATCGGGATTATTCATAGCTTCAGCTATTTCATCTCCATACTGTTCTTGTAATTCTTCTAATTGATTTATTTGTTCTTCTGTTCCTTTGAAATTGTCTAATATTTCTTTTATCAAATCTCCTAAACTACTAACAAGTCCATCAATATTACCCTCTTCATTTATAGTCGTCCACTCAGCATCATAAGCCGTCTGCACAATTCCTTCAATCAGTTGATAATCCGTATTAATAGAAATCCCTTCAAAGCCAACAGCTATTTTGGTGTCTGCCAAGTAGGGCACTACAATGTAACCTTTGCCGCTAAAAGTACCATTGCCTTGTACTTCTTTTACGGTGACCGGAAAATCGCCCGCATAAAAGGTTTCGTTGACGCCTATGTTTTGTAAGGGGTTTTGGTTGGTAATCTGTATATCTGGTACTACTCCGCAGTTGTAACTCACCGTTTCATCTGCCGTAGGCATGGTAAATTGGTTTTCGCTGGTGTAAGAGTAGTATTGGTTTAAAGACGCTAACGAACTGCAAGTTCCGCCTACTCTAAACTCATAAGTAACTCCAGCCTCTAAATTGGAGATTTGGGCTTGCTCATTTTGGGTATAGACTTCAAACCACTCGTGGTCTTCTTTTTTTGGAACGTAGTCTTTTTCTTTTTGTCCTTTTCTAGCCCGTTTTTTATTTTTCTTGTCTCTTCTAGTACGCTGCTTGTCGGTTTCTGTAGTGTAACTTACTTTTCTGTATTGTACGTGGTATTTGTTGTGCTCAAAATTGCCTTGCCAATTTATTTTTACGGTATTTTGGTTCAAGGCCTCAGAAAGCGGAAACTTAGGAGCATCACAATCTTTGGTGAGTCTAAAATGAAAAATTTCACTATACCCATTGTTTTTATACACTGCATTTTCATCAATACCCGACGTAGAAATCGCTCTTACTCGCCAGGCATAGGTTTTATCGGGTAATAGAGTCGGTTTTGTAAGGTCGTACAAAAAAGCATTGGCTCGAGTGGTCTCAGTATATAACGTTGGAGAGGCTAAAAAAGCGGCTTGTGGGTCTATTTGATCATCCCATAATTCTCTAATTTCAAATTCATAAGACACATTGGTAGCCGTAATGCTTCTAGGAGTCCAATTAAAAAATATGTTAAGTGGATCTTTTAGTACAATTTGGTCGCCACGCTGTGGTTTGTTCAGAATAGGGGGGTCGTTTAATACTAAAAAAGCAAAAGCACAGCCTCCATTAGGATTAGACACCAATTGTGAATTTTGTGTATTGGTAGTCCATACCTGAAAACAGAAATCGTACCGTCCCGCAGGTAAAGGACGGTTATAAACTTGAGGCGGAATACCTACCAGATTTTCTAGCCTAAAATACGGTTGTAAATCGATGGTGCTTAAATCTATTAACGTTCCTCCAAAAAGGTTGATAGGAGCAGCTCCAACTACAAAGTCTGTACTCTGTATGCTAAGCCCTTGCCCTTTAATAATCATTTTTAGACGTACACTTAAATTGTTTGTGTTAACGTCATTGAGGATTAACTTTAAGCTTATCTTATTTGCAGTGGTGGTGGTGTAACTCGGAAGGGTTACATTATAAGGCGGTGTAAGTTGTGGAATGACTTGTACTGGGTAGACTTGAGCTTTGACAACTAAGCTTCCTATTACAAAAAGTAATAATAGAGCAGACCTAATGTTTTGTTTAACAGAGTATTGCATTCTAAGTTTTTGAATTAAGGGTGTCTCAAATATAGAAAAAAAATAGACTCTAAGCTAAAAAACGTGTGTTTTGATCAAAAAACTTACTTTGTTCTATGACTTAGCGAAGCATAAAAAAGCAATCATGGTAATTCATTCACATAACTACCTAAAAAAAGCAGCCAATTGGCTGCTTTTTTTTATGTACTATACGGGCCATACATTCCAAGGAATTCTGGATAGAATCAAAATTAAGGCGATGGTATAAAAGATCGCAATCGTTTTGTATTTAGG
>Ga0209119_1004307_pt1 | contig 11777 bp, 12 predicted proteins | sample COG_03_FD_184747 | JGI IMG/M metagenome (GOLD analysis project Ga0209119, IMG submission 184747) | Pelagic Microbial community sample from North Sea - COGITO 998_met_03 (SPAdes) (version 2) | ecosystem: Environmental > Aquatic > Marine > Neritic zone/Coastal water | place: Helgoland, sampling... | reverse complement strand
ATATTATATAAATTTATAATGTAAAAATAATTAATATCGTTATAATTAATACATAAATTTAGCTCTAAGTAAGAAAAGTTTTTAACTTATTAATTAACTAAAAATTATAATTAAAAAATCAGTTAAATGTTGTTCATAAAAAAACTTTTTGATTTTTATATAAAGTCAAGTTTTCACCTTGGAGTATGTGTGGTTTCTCTTTATATAATATCGATTTATAAACTTCAAATAGATTTAAATTATTATATTCTAAAACAAACATACTATTTAAAAACCTTTTAATAACACAATCTTTTAAAAAAAAAATTAAAATAGTATGTAATAAATTAAATTTATTACTACAAGGTCTTATAAAAGTATTTAAAACATTAATATTATTTGTATTTAAAATAATAGTATTAATATTTACATAAATATTAATATTTATATAAATATTAATAATGAATTTAATAGAATTAATAAGTATATATTTATTTAGTATAACTTTTATAAATATATTTTTATTTGGATTTACACATAATTTTAATAATAATAAAGATATTAAATTATGGAAACAATTTTTAGATGGATTTTATTATAGTACATCAACAATCTCATCTATCGGATATGGTGATTTATATCCAATTACTTATTTTGGTAAATTTATAATTGCTTGTGAGCAAGGTGTATTAATACTTATTTCATATTCTATATTAGAAAAAATATTATTTAAACTTAATGTAGAATACTAAGTTTAAAAGTCTAAAATAATTAAAATTATATTTAATCTTAATTTTTTCACTATAAATTTGTCTTAATATACTAATAAATAATATTTATTATGTTAATATATTTATTCTTTTTTTTCCATATAATAATGTGATTTTAATTTACTATATTCAAATTTTATATTTTCTAATTGATTAGTTAATATTATTAATTTACTTTCTAATCTATTATTTTTATCTGATAATGTTTTAACTATTTTATTTATTTTATTATTTTGAGCAGTAATTTTATTAAATTCTTTGTTTAAATGTTTAAATGAAGAATTATGGTAAAAATGTTTTAATAACATATTTTATATTTTCTAATTAATTAGTTAATATTATTAATTTATAATTATAAATTAGTTATATTTTTAAATAAAAAATTGATTATTAATATGTGTAATATATAGTAAAGTTAATTATGGAATGTATTATTTGTTTTGAAGAAATTACTATAAATAATTATAAATTAAATTGTGGTCATGAATATCATTTAGATTGCTTACAGACTCATTTTAATATTATTATTAATAATATAAATTTTAATAATAATAAATTAAATTGCCCTACTTGTAGAAGCGAATGTGATATAAAACAGGGAAAATATACATTCAAAAAAATTAATTATATTATAAAAAAATTTTATAAAAAATATTTAGAAATTTTTAATTCTATAAATGTAAATGACATTAATCTATTAAAAAGTTATAAGTTAGAATATATTAATCAAATAGTAGATTTGATTAAAAAAAAAGATAGTAATTTCATTATAGAAGTTAATAACTCAAATATGAATATTATGATACAATATCAACAATTAGTATTAATAATTGAATATTTTAATTAATAATTATTACTATTTATTACTATTTATTACTATTTATTACTATTTATTACTATTTATTATAGATATAATTAAAAAAAATTGATTTTTTTTTTAATAATTATATCTATAATAAGTATTTATTAAAAAAACTAAAAATGATGACTCCAACTAATTTTTCATTTACAATTTTAAATAATACAATTTCTACAAAAACATCTATTAATATTCCCGAAACTTGTGGAAATTTTAAATTTGAAATTAAAATTCTACACGGCGAATCAATTGTAATCCAACGAGATATTACAACTCTTCAACAATTTCAAGATGAAATTTTAACTCCTATTCAATCTGAATTAGAAGATATTATTTCAGAACTTGACAGCGACACGAATGACTATATGGAAATTGACAGTGACACGAATGACTATATGGAAATTGATAGCGACATGAATGACTATATGAAAATTGATAGTGACACGAATGACTATATGGAAATTGATCAACATAATTTTGATCTTATTGAAAAAATTAATCAAAAGCGGTCCTATAATGAAGCATTTGAGAATAATATCGATGATTCTCAAATAACAAAGTATCAACGATATGATTGTAAATATTATTAAATTTAAAAGGAATTATATATAATTAATAAATTTTGAGTTTGAAAAAATAGATATAGAATACATAAAAATAGATATAGAATACATAAAAATAGATATAGAATACATAAAAATAGATATAGAATACATAAATAATTTTATTTTTTTTAACAAAATTTTATACATTTATTTAATTTCCAATGATGATAATAATACCGTGGATCAATACAGTGATTACAATCTGAGCAATGTATATAATATGGTGATACACATTTTTTACATAATTTACAATGTTTATAATATGGTAGAACACATTTTTTACATAATTTACAATGTTTATTAAATATAAAAGTTAAATTTCTACATTTAAAACAATATGAATGTGATTTACAGAATTTATCATAATCTTTATTATGACATTTATGACATTTATGACAATGTTTATCATAATCAGTATTTATACATTTTTTACAATTATGACAAAATTTATAATGTTTAGGATGACATTTTTTACACTTTTTACAATGATTATGATTAATTGAAACACACTTTAAGCACCAATCACAATGTTGGTATATATCTTTATTCATATTACAACATATGGTTAAATTATCATGTAGACTTTTCATTAAGTCATTCATCTTTTCTATATTATAATATTAAAAAAAAAATAAGTTATAATATTAATTATTTTAAATATGTATTAAAAACTATGTTGAATATTATATATAATTATATAAAATGGAATATAATATACCATTAAGAAATAAAAATAAGATTATTGTAGAATATGCGATAGTATCTAAGGAAGACTATGATTTAATAAATAAATATAAATGGTGTAAAACTAATAATTATATAGCTAGTAGAATAAATAATAAAAATTGGTATTTACATAAATATATAATGGAAATTATATTAAATAATACATTTGATACTCATAATAATTGTATTGATCATATTGATAACAATACCTTAAATAATAGAAGAGATAATTTAAGAATTGTATCGCATTCTGAAAATAACCACAATAAAGAGAAAAAATTAAATACATCAAGTAAATTTAAGGGAGTGTGTTGGATTAAAAATAAAAACAAATGGCGAGTTAGTATTAAAATAAATAAAAAATCTAAAAGCGCATATTATATTAATGAAATCCACGCAGCACATCATTATAATTTATGGTGTCAAGAATATAATTTTTATACATCCAAATTAAATAAAATTAATAAAGAAGATATAGAAGATTTTATATTATATGTATCTCGAATTAAAATAGGTAATAATATACCAAAACATATAAGTTTAACTAATAATAAATTTTGGGTTAGAATTAATAGTGAACATATTGGTTATTTTGAAACTTTATTAGAAGCAGTAGTAATAAGAAATTTTAAATTAAAACAAATCGAAAATCAAAAACAAGATAAATTAAAATTAATTCCTATTAAAAGAAATATAAACGGTTATGCTATTATTGATATGTTTAATATTAAAAAAGAAAAAGTAGCAGAAACTATTGTTGATGATGATTTATATTATGAGTTAATAAAATATAAATTTCATTTAAGTCATAATGGTTATGTGCAAAATTCTAAAATAGGTGGTTTATTACATAGATTTATATTACAATGTGATAAAAAAGAAATTATAGATCATATAAATAATAATCCATTAGATAATAGAAAAGTTAATTTAAGAATAGTTTCGCGCAGACAAAATGCGCAAAATAAAAGTTCCTCACCAAATTCTACCTCACAATATATAGGAGTTAGTTTTGATAAGGGTAGAAATAAATGGAAATCATATATAACAGTAAATAGTAAATATAAACATCTTGGTAGATTTAATACTGAAGAAGAAGCCGCTAAAGTAAGAGATGAAGCTACAAAAAAATATTATAAAGAATTTGGTAATTTAAATTTTTAATTTTCGTTGATTATATTTATCAACTACCCAATTATAGATTTTAATTTTTTCTTTCTTTTCCATTTTTTTAGTATAAAGACCATAAAATTTTAAAACCTTTTCATGACACTTACATGATTTTTTAGATAAGTCTGTAATTATCATAGACTCAAGATTACGGCACCTACTCAAACCAGTATAAAATTGACCATATTCAAATATAGTAGAACCTAAATCAATAGATAAGAAATCAATTGTAGAACCCTGTGCTTTGTGTATAGTAATACTATATGCTAACTTAATGGGTAAATATAATAGGAAAATGTTATTCTTCTTTTTATCATTAATATCTTTAATTGGTATTTTTTGATATGGAATAATTGCCTCTTCACCATTTAATAATTTAACTGTAATTCCCTCATTCCAAGAGATATCAGTTATGATACCGCGAGTTCCATTAGCAATTCCATTATCAACATCTATGTTATATGTAATCATTACTTGATCATTAATACATAATTCAATATCATTATCAATACTATTATCTTTTAAATATTTTTCAACTGAATAGTTCCATTTATTATATGAGATTTTATATTTTTTAGTTTCATTACCCTTTTCTTTTAATTTATTATGTTCTCTTTTATTAATACGATCAACATCAACATTATTAGAATATAAAATAGTTGGTTTAATTTCATCTTCATTAAATACAATATCTCTTGTTTTTTTATGATGTTCATATAATGTATTATATATTTCTTTGGTGCAATTTCCAAATCTTAAATTAAATAACATTTTTTTAAAATCTTCATTATCCTGTCTCATACTTTTAGTTAAATGTATAGTAGTCATATTTAATAACTTCCAATTAATACTTTCAAAGCAAAATAAATCACTCTTAACTGGTTTTAATTGACAGAAATCTCCAGATAGTATTACCTGAATACCACCAAATGGTTTATCACTCTTCTTTAATAATTGTAATAATCGATTAATTTTATTAAATAAATATTTATCAATCATTGATATTTCATCTATAATTAATAATTGTAATCGTATTAATTTACGATACAATCCAGTATTAGTCTTTATTTTATCATATATTTTATATACACTTGATTTACCTATACCAAGTTTTAAAAACGAGTGAATAGTAGTTCCATTAATATGTGTAGCAGAAACTCCAGTCGATGAAGTGACCCCAAAATTCATATCAGTTTTAGAACATTCTTTTATAATTTCATTAAGCAATGTCGACTTACCAGATCCTCCTAATCCAGTAATGAATAAATTACCACCTTCTTTAAACTTATCAAATCCTAATTGTTGTTTTATATTCATTAACATTTTTATTATTACTATATATAATAACTATATCTTTAAATCAATTTTATATTATATTTTAGCCTATTTTTAATGTTTTTTTATACTTTTTTATCTTTACTATAATATATATAAAAGATGAAGTTTAGTTATTATTTTGAGAAGTTTTTACCATATTATAAAAAATATATGGCAAAAAAAATATTATATCATTATAAGATAATGATAACAAACTATTTAGATTTACCTATTGATGATGAAACGATTAACTCATATATTTTTATTGATAAAATTATAGAAAGACCAGAAATTTTAGTAAAAATATTAATAGAATTTCAATATGAATATATAAATTATAATAATATAATTTCTACAAAGGGGCAAAGGAAAATAAGAAAATCATTAACACTCTGGACTATTTATAAAAATCCTCAATTACTATATGATTTTTCTATTAAATTATATACAGTTCTTAAACGAGAATATAATGAAGATTCCGAAACATTAGAAGATAATTTAGACTTAGATTAAAAAATTGATTTTTTAATTTTAAATTATATAATAAAATAATAATGTTTAAACTAAATAATATTTGCCCACTATGTCGTATTAAATGTCTTACTAAAAATTTTATATTATGTAAATTTTGTAAAGAAAAAGAAATAGAACCAGAAACAAATATTGTATTTGATGATTATTTTAAACCAGAAAGTCCTGTTTCTACTGATGAATTTTGTGATTATGTATTATTATAATTTTTATTTATATTTTTTTTGTATTCTTTCTCGTATTCCTTCTAATAAAAATCCAACAAAACTATTACCAAATATTAAGAAATAAATTCCCATATATACTATATATACTTGAAATAATATATTATCTAAATTAATATAATCTTTAAAGAAAAGTAAACAAATTATAAAATATATAATAATTATATACATAAATCCCATAAATAATATTTCTGAATAAAAAGTCTCAGACATAAATAATTGAAATCCTTTAAATTTACTCTTTTTATCTAATCCTTTAAAATCTGATTTTACAAATATAGATTTTTTTGGTTCAATATTAATATCAATATCATCTAAATCTAAATCTAAATTATTATTCATAATTATTTTTTTATTAATGTTATATTTATAATAATAAAAAAAATATATTAATTATTCATAATTAATTTTTTAAATTAAAAAAAATAAATCAAATTTAAATATATATAATTATAGCTTATAAGTCTTCTAATTGTTCTGATATTCCTTTAGAATTTTCACGAACGAACTCTTCATTAATACATACAGAATTGTAGTTTGAACCGTAATTAGGCATTTTTCCTACAAGTAAACTCGAACTCAAAGTATTATCACAACTGGCCATTCTATTGTTAATCGCTGCTTCTTCCAATGATTTAAGAGGATGACTAAATGCCATATTTAATAGTATATTATCTGGTTCTCTTAAAGCTAACCCTGATTTTTCAATAGAGGTAATTTCTCCAGTATAAGACATTTCATCGGCATATACAAGATAATGCTTAGTAGATGATGAGTCCATCATATTTTTTAATTCGATAATTAACTTTTCTCGTGCAGCTTCAATTCCAAGTAATTTATATACTTCAAGAATACTATCAGATTGAGTTTTATATAAATCAATATAAGTATTTTCAAATATTTCAGACATATTAGTTCCATCAGTTTCAATAACATATGTATTTTTTTTAGAAATTGAACCATCTTCATTAATAATACTTCTAATAATTTTATCAGTTACAATTGTAGATGTAATTCCATTAATACCACGTAATGTAGTATTTAGTAATTCATCAACAAATTTTTCAATAACTGTTAAATTAATATTAGATATTTTTTTAAATTGAGCATTACTAATATAAATTCTTAATATAATAATATCAGCATTTTCTACTGTATTAACTACAAATATATTGGGATATAATTGATTTAATTTAAGTAGAATTGTATCTAAACTCATATCTTTTTCAATAAGAGTTTCTTTATGTAATTCTAATCGAATACACCATTTAATTAAATCAGATGGTATTTGTAGATTAGGATTATGTTTTTCAAATGTTCCTATCAATTTAATTTCACTAACATAATCTGGGTGAATAATTTGCTTATAATCTTCAAAGAAGATTTGATATTTAACAACAAATCGATTTAATGACATCATTTCAATGTGATTAGCGATATTTTGGATTTTATCCTTATTATCACTATATTCATCTTTTGGAAATATAATCATAGTAGGATTAAGCATTTTTTCTGTAGATACAGCTCCTAAAATTTCTTTCATACGTTTAATGAAATCAGTTTTAGTTCCGCTAGAACCTGTACGATGATGACTATCTAAGACATATTGAGTCATTGGTTCTGAAATAGATTGAGCTGTGATAATTCCAATAGGAGTTCCATACTCAATCATAGACATTTTAAATACTAATAAAATTTTATCAATAATTAAATCTAAAATTTTACTAATAATTCTCTTTTTTAATATATTTTTTAAGAATAAATAACTACGAATAGATATTTTTAATACAGTTAAAGAATATTTGACATAATCTGGGATAACCATATTATTATTCTTTTGAATTTCATTATAATAGCAATATTCTAAATCACTACATAATTGTTTAATCTTATTAATAGATGTTTCTGGATTAATACTTTCTTTAGAATTAGCAATCTCTTCTCTATGATTATAGAGAACATCTTCAATAATTCTATATGCATTAATAGGTAATCTTCTTTCATCTGATAATAACATATTTTTAATTTTTCTAATTTCAATTTTCATAAATTGAGTTCGATAAAATTGACGATCATCATCTAATTGCTTAAATTCATCATCAATTATTTTTTGCATTTCTTTATTTTGAAACTTTTTATCTAAATCTTTTGATTCAGTTTTATAGTTATTAATAAAGTCTTTGGTAGAAATCATAATTGTTTTAAATTTAACGATTTCATTCATTCTATTATCAATACCATCATCTCCATATAAAAATTGTACGATATTATTAACTTTTACACTACTACGATGATTATCAATAATCATTGTTTCCATATTTTTAACACTCTTTCTATTTTGATATCCAGTTACACTGGTAGATAAAGCTTTATTAATAATACTATATCTTGCCTGCATAGCTTGGAATAGAAATGATGTATTGGATACTCCTACTGTATAAGATTCAGTAACGAATCCTCTACTTTCTGGAGAATTATCAAATCTTGAAAAATGTGGAGAAATACGTTCATAATCAAATAATTTTTGCATACGCTCACCATTAATACTTGTTTGTCCAATTGCAGCATTAATCTGAATAAAATTCGTTAATTTGCCCTTTGAACCAGAAGTAATCAATTTATATAATTGATTTTCTTCAGTATCAACATTTTCTAAAATAAGTTGTTCGAAATCATCACCCAAATTTAATTGAGCTAATGATTGTTCTTCATAATATTGATTAATAGTCATACCAAGTGGTGGGATTATGTCATTATTATTTAACTTTTCAGTAATTAAATTAGCTTCATGAATAATAGAGCTGGTTTTATCATGTACTTTACTAAGTACAGTTTTACTAACAGCAATATCCTTATTAGAAATAGTTATTCCTTTATGCATTTGAAATAACGTAGTAATTTGTTGAATATCATAAATTCTATCTAATACTAATTTATGGCCATATTCTTGATACATAATATGAAACATACTACCCATCACTCCTTGGCCAATTGAGTTTTTATCTAAACGACCTGTATTTAATACACCTCGTTTAACATTTACCTTAATTTCTTCTTTTTTATAATCAATGAAATGAGCATAATCTGGATTATAATGTTTGCATTTTCTTTCATAATTAATCTCAGGTAAAATATTACTGATTATTTCTCTTCCATCTAATGATTTTTTATTAGAATCAATGAAGATATTTTCAGAATTATTGCTATATAATCTCATAGCATTTAATTTATTAATATGCATATCATTTTTAGTTAGTTCATATGAACCAATTAAACCATCATGATATACACCGATAGCTGGATTTCCATCTTTAATTGAAATAAACCATCTTTCGAGTCCACATAAACGTCGACATTCATTTTTTGCCATAATACTATGAGGAAATATAATCGTCATAGCATCACCATCAAAATCACCACCATATAATGTATCAACTACATTTACGGATAATCTTAATGTATCGCCCTTATCTAATACTTTAACAATATGTCCACTAACAGAACTATATAATAATGACGGAGCTCGATTCATAGCAACATAATCACCATCAATCAAATCTCGATAAATAATATCTCCTTCTTCAAGAACGATATTATCATTTTCAGTACCTAAGTAATACTCAGTTCCTGTACTATGTTTAATAATACGAGAACATCCTGGATATACTTTATCTTTATTTTTAAAATATACCATTAACTTATCAATGTTATACCACTGAACCGTTTCAGGTATTTGAATATCTTTTGCAATAGAAAGCGGGACACCGACTTCATTAATTTTAATTTTGTCATCACCAGTAATTACACTTCTACCCATATACGTTGTTCTTTTTCCTAGTATATTCTTTCGAATTCTACCAGTTTTTTTAGGTAATCGACTTGCTAAAGACATTAAAGCAGAACCTGTATTGGTTTGTAATTTATTTATATTCCCAGCAGGACTATCTTTAATTAGAGCAGCATAGTGCATCTCAATGTTATCGAGTGGAAGTATATTTTGTTGTATAGTTTCTTCAGTTAATACTTTAGGAACCTTTTCTAATAAATTTATAATATTTTTAACTATAGTTGTCAAATCATTATTATTTGATCTTCCTCCTTTAATCTTTTTAATATCTGGTCTTACAGTAACTGGTGGGACCTTTAATTGTTTTAATATATATTTATTTGGATGAGATTCTAATGATTTACCTAATGAGATTACAGTATCATCTGTAATCTTCATAAATACATCTTCAATCTCATGATTAAATAATCGTCTTTCTTCAGTTTCAGTTTTAATCATTATTTTTAAATGATCCTTAGAATCTTTAAATACATAAGGATGTTTTTCTTGACAATGAATACATTTAACCAATTTATTTACAGTATTTCTAGTTAATTTTGTAAATTCATTTAATAAATTTGATTTATTAACTAATGAATTTCCATACATATCTTTTTTATTTGAGATTGAAATTATTGGTTTTCCACAATTAAAACAAATTATTCTTAACCATTTTAAAATTTCTTTCTTAAATAAAGCTGATAAAACAGGATGAGGTAATTCAATATTACCACTGTGTCCTGGACATGAGTCTTTATTGTGCCAGCATGTCTGGCAGGTGTATGAATGATCAGTTGTACCGAGATGATTATCATACACTCCTTGAGGGTATGGCATTCCATTTCTAAACAATTCTTTATTTCTTATTTCAATAGAAGATTCAATCTTATTATTCTTATTACCTGATACGTAAAATTGAATTTTACTAATTTCATTTAATGGGATAAAGGAAGATTGAGACATATTTTTTAATTAAATTTTTATATTTTTTACTTATATATTTACTATATATTACGTTCAATTTTAATTAAAATGGGGTTTGTAAAATAAAGTATAAATATAAAAATTATATTAATATTATATATTATATGTAATAAATATTTAAATGATAATTAATTAAATATTGATTTTATTTTAAATACCTATATAGTATTTAAAATAATAAACATTTCTATTTTATTTTTTTTGAATTAAAGACAAGTCTATTTATAAATATAATAATAATAAAAATTCTATTTATAAAAAATATAAAATTAAAATGTCTAATTGTTTAAATATTAAAACAGCTAATTTTCAAGATATTATTAGTAAAACTGATAATTTATTAACAGTTAAGGAATTATTAAAAGAAATAAATTATGAATATAATGAGTTATATGTTGATAAATTTTGGGATAATATTGAAAGTGATAAATGGATTTATATAGATAGTGATATGTTGGCTTGGATGGGACATAATAGAAGTGAAATTAAAAAAAATAAACAAGATTATATTAATTTAATTAAAGAAAATTTTGAAGAAGAATTAGATTATAAATTAATTAATAATAAGGAATTTAGTGAAAGTTCTAAGTGCCAACTGTTGGCACTTAGAAATATTGATGTTAATACACATAATAAGACAAAACATTTAATAGTTTCTCCAGATTGTTTTAAACAATCATTAATGTTGTTAAGAACTAAGAAAGCAAAGGAAATTAAAAAATATTATATTGAACTTGAAAAGATATTTAAATTTTATATTGAATATCAAAATAAATATCAAATTAA
>Ga0209119_1004299_pt1 | contig 11786 bp, 11 predicted proteins | sample COG_03_FD_184747 | JGI IMG/M metagenome (GOLD analysis project Ga0209119, IMG submission 184747) | Pelagic Microbial community sample from North Sea - COGITO 998_met_03 (SPAdes) (version 2) | ecosystem: Environmental > Aquatic > Marine > Neritic zone/Coastal water | place: Helgoland, sampling... | reverse complement strand
CCAGGAAATAATTTAATTATTGATTTAAATAATAATACACAAAAGGTAAAAGAATATTGGAATTTAAAACCTGTGATATCCTCTGACTTATCTTATGAAGAGGCGGTTGAAAAGGTTCATGATTTGTTTGAAGATGCCGTTAGAATTAGGTTACATTCGGATGTCCCTTTTGGTTCTTTTTTATCAGGTGGAATTGATTCTGCATTGGTTACAAGTCTTGCGGCTAAAATATCTAAGGATAAAATTAAGACCTTTTCAATTGGTTTTGAAGACCCTAAGTTCGATGAAAGTAAAATTGCTGCAACCTATTCAGGAATTTTAGGGACAGAACACAAAGAAACAATCTGTAAAGCAAAGGATATTTTAGAGATGTTACCCACTTTATTCGAAGTCTATGATGAGCCTTTTGCAGACAGCTCTGCATTACCCTCATTATTGTTAAATAAAATAACAAAGCAAGATGTTACGGTTGCTTTGTCGGGTGATGGAGGAGACGAAAGTTTTTTGGGTTATAATAATTTTGATTTGGTTAAAAAGTTTAGTCATCTGCTTTATATTCCTTATTTTATTAGGTATTTAATTTCAATATTTATACCAAAATTTATTTTTAAAAACAGAACGGAACCACTAAAAAATATTTTAAAAATTAAAAATAATCATGAATTCATTGCGGGTATTTTTACGGGTTATAAATCGATTACTTTAAATAGGAGTTTAAATTGGCTCTCAAATTATAAAAATTATAAACACTTATCTCATAATAACTATCAAAAAACAGCTGATTTGAATATTAAATTATGGTTAGAAAATGATAGTAATGTTAAGGTAGACAGGGCGAGTATGGCATTTTCTGTTGAGGTTAGAAGCCCATTTTTGGATTATAGAATCATCGAATTTGCAAGAACACTTCCAATATCATATCGTTACTATCCAGGTAAAAAGAAAAGAATCTTAAGGGACGTGTTAAAAAAATACATCCCTGAAGAAGTTTTTGACCAGCCTAAAAGTGGTTTTTCTGTGCCATTAGGCAAGTGGATTCGTGAAGATTTAAGACAAGAAATATTGGTAACATTGTCTGATAAAAATCTAAAAAAGGTGTATAATTTAAACGTTCCTAAGTTTAAGAAAATGCTCAACGATCATATGGCTGGCAATGCAGACTATAAAAGTTATATATGGCGTGTTTATGTGTTAGTTAAGTGGATGAGAATAAATAAAATTAATAATACAATAAAATGATTCAAAAAATAATAGAATTATGCTATAGGATTATACTTGACGGGAATTCCTTTGCTAGACGATTAGGGGTTAAAGTTGGAACTGATTGCAGAATTTACACAACTAGCTTTGGATCTGAGCCTTGGTTAATTGAAATTGGAAATAAAGTAACAATTACTTCAGGTGTGGTGATTTTGACACACGATGGTTCAACATGGTTATTTAATGATGATAAAGGTCGTAGATTTCTTTATAAAAAGACAATAATTAAAAACAATGTTTTCATTGGAACTAATAGTATTATTATGCCGGGAGTGGTTATTGAAGATAATGTCATTGTTGCTGCTGGAAGTATAGTTACTAAATCTGTTCCTAGTGGAGTTGTAATTGGCGGTAATCCAGCTAAAATATTAGGTGATTACGAAGCGTATAAATCTAAAGTGTTTTCTGGTTATGTTAGTGAATCAGATATGAATTATAGTAAAGTTTACAAAGAAAGAATATTAGAAGTAGTTGATGAATCGATTAAACCATACTTGAAAAAGTAATTATTTTATGAATGATTAAAAAAAGGATATTATTTGTTTTACCAAGCCTAAAGGCAGGAGGTGCAGAAAGGGTCATTAGTTTTTTAGCTAAAAAACTCGATCAAAATGTCTTTGAAATCAGGATTGCTGTTGTTGGTTATAAAAAAGATGCTGTTTATAATTTAGATGATTTGGACGTTACGTTTTTTAATCAAAAGAGAATGTTGAATGGGATTATACCATTATTCAAATTTATAAAAAATAATAAGCCTGATATTGTATTTGGTACTATAAGGCACGTAAATATAATATTAGGTGTTTTTAACCTTATCTTTAGCAATATTCTTTTTATTGTTAGAGAAGCAAGTGTAATGTCTGAAATGCTGAATTTTTCAAATTCAAAACAGCAAATTCCAGAGTTATTAGTTAAATTCTTATACAATAAATTTGATGCTGTAGTTTGTCAATCTAATGATATTAAAAATGATTTAAAGCATCTATTAGGTATTCAATCTTCAAAATTAATAACTATTAATAATCCTATTACTCAATTAGAAAAAAAATCAACGAATAATACTGAGTATCCAAAAATAATAAAGTTTATTACAATCGGTAGATTGAGTGAGGAAAAGGGACATGAGAGAATTTTAAGAGGTTTGGTAAGAGTAAAAAATTATCCTTATTCATATACTGTTATAGGGAGTGGGCCTTTAGAGTTTAAAATTAAAGTTTTAGCAAATCAATTAGGGATTATTGATAAAATAAAATTTATTCCTCACACCTCTGAAGTTTTAGATTATTTAAGTACATCTGATTACTTTATACAAGGGTCATACGTAGAAGGCTTCCCTAATGTTGTTTTAGAAAGTTGTTCCGTTGGTACTCCAGTCATAGCATTTAATTGTCCAGGAGGGACTAAAGAAATTATTTGTGATGGGGTAAATGGGTTTTTAATTAATGATCAACAACATTTAGTGAAAACTTTAGAAAATTTAACAGCACTGCATTTCTTCAAAAGAGAGGATGTTATAAATTCTGTTTTGAATAAATTCTCATCAGAAAGAATAGTTGCACAGTATCAAAATTTGTTTTTATCTGTTTTAGAATGTTAAGAAAAGTATTAATCATTTTACCCTCTGACAATCTAGGTGGAGCAGAAAAAATCTTGAAAATGATTGCAATGTATTATGTAAGTAAGACTTATGTTTCTATTTATTTTTTACAAAAGAGATCAACAAACTTATGGGATAACTTGTTGAGTAATAAAAACATTAAGTTAAATTATGGTAAAACTAATTCAAATACCCTAGGATTAATCAGCTTACTGTTTTTCGTCTTAAAATTTAGAAAATATCATTATATCTATTCATCACAATCTTTAATTAACGGGTTTGTTGGTTTGTTGATAAAATTGAAATTTGTTAAAACTAAGTTTTTTGTAGCAAGAGAATCAACATCTATTTTTAATCGATTTTCAGGAATTAAACTTGTTAAGTATAGAATAATGTATTTTTTGGGGTATGATAGTATAGATTTACTTATTTGTCAAACTGAATTAATGAAAAATCAGTTTATTAAAAATCTACCAGATATATCTAAAAACATTAATATTAAAACTATTCCGAACCCAATAAGTTTATCAAATGCTTCAAAAGTACAAACTGATTATATTTTTAATGAAGAATTTATTGTTGCCGCAGGTAGGTTAATTGAAGAAAAAGGTTTTGACATTTTAATAGACGCTTTTAACCTATTACAAAATGATTATTCTAATCTAAAACTAGTGATTTTGGGAGAGGGTCCAATAAGAAGTCATCTTGAAACGAAAATTATAAACTTAAACTTGGTCGATAAAGTTCTTTTGCCTGGAAAGGTTAGTAACGTACTTGCGTATTTTAATTTAGCAAGAGTTTGTGTAGTTTCTTCTAGAATAGAGGGATTTCCTAATGTTCTTTTAGAAATGATGTCACAAAATACAAATGTAGTTTCTACAAAATGTGCTGGTGGAATTGATGAATTAGAAGGAGTCTTTGTTGTAGAAGTGAATGATGTTTCTGGGTTAGTTGAACACTTAAAAATTATTTTGGATTCAGATACGAGTCACAATAGAGTATTATTTGATAAAGAATTAAATTCTCGAAGCATTAATAAATTTATAAATAAGATAGATTTTTTTTTAAATGAATAAAAAGCTTATTCGCATAACTACAATCCCAATGTCATTAAAACACCTATTAAAAGGCCAAATGGCTTTTATGACTAAAAATGGTTTTGATGTTATAATGATTAGTTCTGATGGTAAAGAATTGAAAGATGTAATTGAAAATGAAAAATGTAAACATTTTATCATTCCATTCACAAGAAAAATAACCCCACTCAAAGATTTAATAGCTACTTACAGTTTGTGTCGATTACTTATTAAGGAGAAGCCAGACATCGTTCATACACATACGCCTAAGGCAGGTGTGGTTGGCATGGTTGCATCCTTTATTGCAAGAGTGCCAGTAAGGCTTCATACGGTTGCAGGCCTCCCTCTAATGGAGGCTGTTGGACTAAAAAAGGTTGTTTTAAATTTTGTTGAAAAACTTACTTACAGTTGTTCTACAAAAGTATATCCTAATTCTTTTGGGTTAAAAAATATTATATTAAAAAATAGATTTACTACTGAAGATAAACTTAGAATAATTGGAATTGGAAGTTCTAATGGAATTGATACTTCATATTTTGATCCTGAATTGTTCTCATCTAAAGAAAAAAATAAATTGAAATCTGAATTAGGAATAGAAAGTAATGATTTTGTTTTTATTTTTGTTGGTCGGTTAGTTGCAGATAAAGGAATAAATGAATTGGTTGAAGCTTTTAATGAATTATGTTTAAATTTAAAAGGTATAAAGTTATTATTAGTTGGTCCTTTTGAGGACGAGCTCGATCCATTAAGTGAAAAAACTAAACGATTAATTAGTAGTCATGATAAAATAATTTCAGCAGGATATCAAAATGATGTAAGACCATTTTTCGCTATATCAAACTCATTAGTATTTCCTAGCTATAGAGAAGGCTTTCCAAATGTTGTTATGCAATCTGGGGCAATGGGTTTACCAAGCATAGTCACAGATATTAATGGATGTAATGAAATTATTCAAACTGATTATAATGGAATTGTTGTTCCCAGTAAAGATATACATTCTTTAAAAAGTGCAATGTCAAGAATTTTTCAAGACAAAGAACTATATTTAAAGTGTTCAGCAACATCTAGATTAGCTATAGTTAATAATTATGAACAAAAATTATATTGGAACGCCTTGTTGAATGAATATAAATCTTATAAAAACATTTAATGAAAAAAAAAATAAATATAATCGGGTATTCAGGACATGCCTTTGTATGTATTGAAATAGCTTTGCTTAATGATATAATGATAGGTGGTTATTGTGACTTAAATAAAAAAAATGAAAACCCCTATGAATTAAATTATTTAGGAGAAGAACAAAACATGAATTATGAGCAAGAAGTATTTATTTGTATAGCAGATAATATTATCAGAAAAAATATATATAAGAGTCTTCCAAACCTAGACTTTAATATTAATTTAATTCACCCAAACTCTATTATCTCTAATACAGTTAATATTGGGTTTCAAACGCTTGTATGTGCAGGTGCGATTATAAACTCACAAGTGAAAATTGGAAATGGATGTATTATTAATACTGGATCTATAATTGAGCATGAATGTATAATAGGGGATTTTTCCCACATAGCCCCTGGGGCAGTATTATCTGGTAATGTTCTAATTGGAGAAGGAAGTTTTATAGGCGCTAATTCTGTTATAAAACAAGGTGTTAAAATAGGTTGCAATGTTACTGTTGGTGCAGGATCAGTAGTAATTAATGATATTTTAGATAATACAAAAGTAGTAGGTAACCCAAGTAAAACTATATGAAAAATAAACAAGAATCAATTAATCCATTAAATGGAAAAACTTACATCATTCCTGATGTAATAGATGACACTATCAGTATCGATGAATTTATCTCGAAAAATAATAAACCGGTAATTGCAGTTCAAGGCTTAGGTTTTGTAGGAGCAGTTATGTCTTTAGTTTGTGCTAACGCAATAGATGGAGATTATGCTGTGATTGGAGTTGATCTTCCTAGAAAGGATACTTTTTGGAAAATAAAATCAATAAATGAGGGCTTATTTCCTGTAATTGCATCAGATCCCAAGATAGAGGAGTTTTATAATATTACTAAACAAAAAGGGAACCTTTTAGCTTCATTTGATTCATATGCATACACAAAGGCAGATGTAATCATTGTAGATATTAATTTAGACGTAGCTAAAGAATCAGATTTTTACGGAGAGCTTAATGATTTTGAAGTAGATTTAAATGCGTTTAAAAAAGCAATGAAAGCAATTGGTGATAATTGTAAAGAAGATGTATTAATCTTAATTGAAACTACTGTACCCCCAGGAACATCAAAAAAAGTAGCATATCCAATTATCAAAGAATGTTTAATAAAAAGAGGACTTTCAGTTGATAAATTTAAATTAGGTCATTCTTATGAGCGAGTTATGCCAGGACCGAACTATATAGACTCTATTCAGAATTTTTACAGAGTATATTCAGGGATTAACGAAAAGTCAGCAGATTCTGTAGAACTATTCTTAAAAACAATAATTTCTACTAAAGAATATCCATTGACAAGACTAGGAAGTACTAATGCTACAGAAATGGCAAAAGTTTTAGAAAATTCTTATCGTGCTATGAATATTGCTTTTGCTGTAGAATGGTCTCGTTTTGCAGAAGAGTCTGGCGTTAATTTATATGAAGTAGTAGATGCAATAAGAAAGAGACCTACGCATAAAAACTTAATGTATCCAGGTATTGGAGTTGGAGGTTATTGCTTAACTAAAGACCCTTTATTAGCTTCTTGGTCTAAACAAAATCTTTTTGAATCTAAAGAAGGATTAGGTCAGAGTATAAAAGGAGTTCAAATAAATGATAAAATGCCACTTTATGCTTACCAGTTTTTGAAAAAAGAGATTAATAATTTAAATCGAAAAAAAATATTGTTATTAGGAGTTTCTTATCGAAGTGATGTTGGAGATACCAGATATACCCCCGTCGAACCATTTTATAATTATTTAATCAAAGATGGCGCAAAAATACAACTACATGACCCTTATGTTAGATTTTGGGAGGAAGTGGGCCTTGAAGTTGATGAAAGTATTGATAAGGTTTTTGAATCAGAATTAAATATAGTTGTTATTACTACAGCTCACAAAGAATATAAAGACTCCGGATATTTAATAACACTACTTTTGAAAAAAGAGGAATTATTTATCTTTGATACTGTTGGTTTATTTACAAATTTACAAATTTCACAATTGAGTGAAAAACATAAAGTTCGAGTAGTCGGAAGAGGAGATATAAATTAAAATAAAAATAAAAAAATGAAAAAAGTATTATTATTAGGAGGAGCTGGATTTATTGGCTTTAGTATTGCCAAATATTTAGCAAAAAAAGGTGGTTATAAAATTACAATAGCTGATAATTTTTTTAGAGCCGGAGGGAAAATAGATTCTTCATTACAATCTCTTGTTGATGAGCATGATATTAGGATTGTTTCTGGAGATTTTACGGAATCAAATTACTTTCTAGAACTAGAAAAAGACTATGATTACGTTTATATGTTAGCTTCAGTAGTAGGTGTTGATTACGTAAATGAGATGCCACATGAGATTATTAGAATTAATACGGCTTTAATTTACAACACTCTAGAGTGGCTTAGAAGCAGTAAATGTGGAAAGGTAGTATTTACATCTACTAGCGAATGTTATGCAGGAACCGTTGAGGCTTTTGATTATCAAATTCCAACAGCTGAAGAAGTGCCGTTGACAATTCAAGATATAACTCACCCAAGGTTTACATATGCAGTTACGAAAATGTTAGGAGAATCTGGCTTTATACAATATGCAAATAAATTAGGTTTTGAATGTACTATAGTTAGGTACCATAACGTTTATGGACAAAGAATGGGGTTTAAACATGTTATACCTCATTTAGCTCAACGTTTTTTAAATGGTGAGAATCCGTTTAAAATATATGGAGCAGATCAGACAAGAGCTTTTAATCATATAGATGATGCTGTTAATGGAACAGTATTAGCTATGGAAAAGGGGGGTAACGGAGAGATATATCATATTGGTACACAAGAAGAAATTACCATTAAAGAGTTAATTCAATATACAGGAAAATTAATGGGCTTTGATGGTGAGTATATAGACGCTCCAACGTATCCAGGTTCCGTAGCTAGACGTTGTCCTGACATTAGTAAAGCTAAAAAAGATCTTGGTTATGAACCTAAGGTTAGATGGAAGGATGGATTAAAAGACACTATAAACTGGTACGTTGATTATTTGGATAAAAATAAAGATCTTCATGAGTCATTTTATGATAATAAAAAAGAGTAAATAATGAATGAAAAAGAAAAGACTGTATTACTTAGTGTTCCAAATATTTCTGGAAATGAACTGAAATATGTCAAAGAATGTTTAGACACAGGTTGGATTTCATCTGCAGGAAGTTATGTAGATAAATTTGAGCAGATGGTAGCAGATTATGCTGGTGCAAAATACGGTATTGCAACCATGAACGGAACTGCAGCACTCCATATAGCTTTACTTTTAGCTGGTGTTAAACCAAAAGATTATGTTGTAGTTTCGAATATGACTTTCGTAGCAAGTGCAAATTCTATAAAATATACAGGTGCAGATCCAATATTAATTGATGCAGACCAAAAAACATGGCAGATGGATCTAGATCTTTTGAAAGAATTTTTAGATAATAAAACATCTATAAATTCAGAAGGTGAACGTATTCTTAATACAGATGGGAGATGCGTAAGAACTATTATGCCTGTTCATATTCAAGGAAATATTTTTGATGTGGATAGATTTAAGGTCATTTGTGAAAAGTATAACATGTCTTTTGTAGAAGATGCCGCAGAAGCATTAGGGTCTAAATATAAAGGGCAATCTGCTGGAACATTTAATAAGTTGGGTGTTTTCAGTTTTAATGGAAATAAAATAATTTCAACAGGTGGTGGTGGTATAATTGTTACAAATGATAAAATATTAGCACAGAAAGCTAAACATCTTACTACTACGGCCAAAGTTGACCCTATGCTTTATTATCACGATGAGGTTGGTTATAATTATCGACTAGTGAATGTTTTAGCCGCTATTGGAGTTGCTCAAATGGAACAGTTACCTTCTTTTGTAAAGAAAAAACAATATATAGGAAATTACTACAGAGAGCATCTTCTTGGAGTTGGTGATATAGAGTTTCAGCACGTGAATAATGAGGTAGAGCATAATGATTGGTTATTCACTATCAAAACGAAATATCAGAGAGAATTGTTAAAATATCTGAATGCTAATAAAGTAATGAGTAGACCTTTTTGGATGCCAATGAATCAGTTACCTATGTATAAAAACTGTCATTACATAACAAAAACGGACAATTGCAAGAAGATTCACGATAGTTGTTTGTCAATTCCTTGTTCAACGAGTATAACAGAAGAAGATCTTGAAAAAGTTGTTGAAACAATAAAAAAATTTTATAACACATGTACTTAACTTTTAAACGAATATTTGATATTATTTTGTCTAGTATCTCTATTATATTGCTTTCCCCGATTTTAATTTTAATTATAGTAATACTTAAATTAACAGGCGAAGGTGAAATCTTTTATCTCCAAGAAAGAGTAGGTTATAAAACAAAGAGTTTCATGATTTATAAATTTGCTACTATGGTTAAAAATAGTCCAAATATTGGTACAGGTGATGTAACATTACGAAATGATCCTAGAGTAACTAAAGTTGGTAAATTTCTCAGAGAATCTAAATTAAATGAACTCCCACAATTATTCAACATATTTATGGGTGATATTTCAATAATTGGACCAAGACCTTTAATGAGGGCCGGTTTTAATAGGTATAGTTTGAATTTTCAAAATTCTGTTTATAATGTAAAGCCAGGTTTAACAGGGATAGGTTCTGTAGTTTTTAGAGATGAAGAGAGAATCTTGTCAGAATATGAACTACCACCTCATGAATGCTATAAAGAAATAATACTACCCTATAAAGGTGAATTGGAGATGTGGTATCAATCACATCGTTCTCTTTTTTTAGATTTTCAATTGATTTTTATAACAGCTTGGGTCATAATTGCCCCAGAAACTAGACTTTATGAAAAATGGTTTAAAGATTTGCCAAAGCGAAGTTTTTAAAAATATAAATTATGCCATTCGATCCAAAATCTGCAAAGAAAGCAGGAAAAAAATCTAAAAGAGGTCCTGCAAAAAAAGAAGGCCCTTCCATCAAAGAAAAGATGGAAATGCTCTATGAAAAAGTATTGGATGATCTGCTGGTAAACCAAGAAAAGCTTACCAAAACAGAACGGGTAAAGGTCTTTGTAACCCTTTCGGGATATCTATTTCCAAAGAACAAGCCGATTGAGGAAAAGACCAAACCAGAAAATCCCCTTTTTAAGTTAGCTGATTTAGTATCATTTGAAACAGAAGAAGACTCTACCAAATAATTTTAAATTTTTCAAACTTCATAATGAGTTATAAAGAAACACTATATTTTATTGCAAAATGCTTAACTATTTCTTTGGAAGGCAATAATAGGGAAGAAATAGAAAAGCAATTAAAATCAACTTCTATAGATTGGGATGCTGTTGTAAAAGTGAGTACAGCCCATTATGTGTTTCCTGCAATGTATTGTAATTTAAAGCGAGTCGGTTTTTTACAATATTTACCCGAAGAGTTGGTGAACTACATGGAGCATATTACGGATATAAACAGGGAGCGAAACAAACAAATAATTTCACAAGCAAAAGATTTAAACAGCCTATTGTTAGCGAATAATATCACTCCAATATTTTTAAAAGGAACGGGGAATCTATTAGCAGATTTGTATGAAGATATTGCCGAACGAATGGTTGGGGATATTGATTTTATTTTCTCAAAAGAAGACTATCCAAAAGCGATTACAATTTTAATAGAGTTTGGATATTCCGATGTGGTAAAGATTGATTATAATTTGCCAATGTTTAAGCATTATCCAAGGTTAAAAAAAGAGAATAGCATTGCATCCATAGAAATTCATAAAGAACTTTTATTAGAAAAGTATGCTAATGAATTTAATTATAGTTTTGTAGCGAAAAATAGTCAGATTATGAATGGTGCTTCAGTTTTGAGCTATGCAAATAAACTTAATTTATCAATCATAGCCAATCAAATAAACGACAGTGGTTTTTATTATAAAACGATGGCTTTACGAAATGCATATGATGTTTTTTTATTGTCTAAAAAAACGAATGCAAAAGATGCGGTGAATAGTTTAGACAAATTAACTAATCCTTTACAGTGTTTTTTAGCAGCATGTTATGAAGTTTTTAATTCCGTAGAGAGTTTAGAATACAATAAAACAACAAAAACAGCGTCTTATTTAAGTGTTTTTAATAGTCAGTTTGCCATCAGAAAAAGAACAAAAAGGAAACACAAACGTATCAAGATTTATCTATTTATAAAATTAAGATTAAACATTATTTATAAATCCATCATCTATAAAGAGTATCGAGTTTGGTTATTTAAAAGAGTAACTGATAAAAACTGGTACAAAGAAAAAGGAATTCAGTTAGGAATAAGAAATTAACATTACCAAATCACTCCCACCTGCTGCATAAATAAATCTGCTAGTGCGTCTTTATTCTGATGCGTTCCAATATAAGTCAGAAAAGTACTTTCTTTAGAATGCCCGGTAATATTCATTAATAGCGGCGTTTCAATTTTTCCATAATAATTAGATGCAAAAGAACGTCGCATAATATGTGAGGTTACAAATTCATACTTCGGCGCAGATACAACTTCCTTCCTACGAGTCTTCGGATTGTTCTTAAACCCAGACACCAATCCTTCAATTCCTGCCATTTTACAAAGTGCCTTGATCTGTTTATTAAATACCACCTGT
>Ga0209119_1004296_pt1 | contig 11789 bp, 11 predicted proteins | sample COG_03_FD_184747 | JGI IMG/M metagenome (GOLD analysis project Ga0209119, IMG submission 184747) | Pelagic Microbial community sample from North Sea - COGITO 998_met_03 (SPAdes) (version 2) | ecosystem: Environmental > Aquatic > Marine > Neritic zone/Coastal water | place: Helgoland, sampling... | reverse complement strand
CTATTACCAGAGATTAGACGACAAAACCGCATAGTAGAAAAAGAACGTGAAATGGTATTTTCACTATTACAGGTTCATTCAGACAATAAACAATTTAATCAGCACGAGTTAGCCGCTTTTGAAATGTTAAAACAAAAATATAAGCTCAATACTGCTAAATACGTAACAGTTGAATCTACCCTAGGGCAATTAATCATCAGAGTTGATACTATTCCTGAACAACTCATTTTGGTTCAGGCCGCAAATGAATCAGGTTGGGGCACCTCTAGATTTGCTGTGCAGGGGTATAACTTTTTTGGACTTTGGTGTTTCAAACAAGGCTGTGGTTTTGTGCCAAAACAGCGAAATGATGACGCTACACATGAAGTTGCTAAATTTTCTGACTTATCTCACTCAATCATGACCTATATTCGCAACCTTAACCGTTTGTATGCTTATGAGGAGTTAAGGCAAATCAGATTACACCTAAGAAAAACAAATAAACCTGTGACGGCTAAAGCGCTTTCCAAAGGCCTGATGAGTTATTCTGAACGTGGTCAGGATTATATTGATGAGTTACTCAGTATGTTAAGGGTAAACGAAAAATATATGGAAGTAACACTATGAAGTTAGCCAATATTATTTTGTTAGTTGCCGGATGTTTCTTATGGCAGAAACACGTTAATGCAGAAACCTTAGAAGTGCAGTACTCAAGCTTTTACAGTCATGTAAAAAAGCTTGATGATCCGAAAACCAACGCATTGAGGTTTGCTTTTGGATTTCAGCACATTGCTGAGAAACGACTATGTCACATCAGTAGTGCACAAATAGTCACGCAAAAACAAACACTCATATTGACAGTGGAAAACAACCATCGATTTACCGTACCAACAGACAAAATTCTAAAAATGGCAAGAGCTAAGGTGGTCATCGAGTTAGATGATCAGGCGAATAGATGTGATATGTCAGTGCAATTAGAAACCTTACCGAGTTATTTGAAAACAAAATATAGTCATGCTGATTTATTAGTTTTATTCGAACAATATCAGGCATTTTTTAATGAGATGGGCGGATTTTTATCTTTTATGATGCCCTCAGCAGAAGGTTTGTTGTTTCACTTCGATAAAGATGTGCGTTTACCGGAGTATTTACATCCCTTAATGGATAATAATGGCGTGTTAGTGTTGAGTGAAACATGGCTAATGCAGCAAAAAAGTGTCGATTTACTTAATAAACCGTTACGCATAACCGCTATTATTGAAAAGTGACCCATTAATCGGGGCAAGATATGCAGGGTGACTCGATTACCCTGCATCCAGTACTTTTGTTTTATCTCCTAGAGAATAAACGTCTACTACGACGCATATTAGAGCGAAGCTCAGTTCTCATGCTCGATAACCAACTTTCTCGATTAACATTGGCTTCAGAGCCTCTGCGATTTTCTTCAGTTGTTCTGAAACTACAAAACTTTCTATAAGCGGTCAAATCTTGTGACAACTCTTGGATAACCAGTTCGATCATTATGGCATCATCCACATAACCTAAACCAGGAATGTTGTCTGGTACTAAATCTTCTGGTTCACTAAAATATGCCAGTGAAGTCAAAATTTCATTTTTTTCATCATCAGGCATTTGCCATTCTTTGTCTTCTAAGGCAGAAATGAGAGTTTCAAGAGATTCCATTCTTTCTCTTACAAAGTCAGGCAAATTAGCCTGATCCATTTCTGCGCAGACGGCGCGCGCTTTTTCTAACACTTCAGCCGGTGGTAATTCACTGGCTTTATTCATTGCGGCTTTCATCATTATACGAAAATGTTCTAAATCATTATCTGAAAGTTCAAAACTGATTTGAATGGGCATTATTGCAGTCCTTGTTTTGTTGTTAGATGTCTACATTAAAGAGCGGGCGTGAATCTGTCAATTATACAGTCACATATAGTACTTATTCAGTACCTAATTGATACTTAATTTGGTCAGCAATTCTGTGAACACTCGCACGACCATGTTCAATGAGTTCTGGCGCTCTATAAAACTCCATCATGCCAAAGTCTCGAAGTTGTGGTTCAATGAGAATATCTGGGGGGTCTCCTGCTAAGCGAGAGCGGGTAACTCTTGCGGATAAAATGTCTAAAGATCCTGTTAGTGCATTGATGATAGAAGGGGCAGGTGGCACCACGACTTGTTCTTCACTCACCATATCTTCTGTATTTTGTTTTTCGACATTGACAGGTTCAAGTATTTCTAAACATTCTTTAGTCAACAAGTCTTCATCTGCCAACAAGTCTTGTTCAGACAATTCAGGTAGTCCGTTATCGTTTCCACTTTTATTGAACCATTGCTGAATTTGTTGCTGACTACGTTTAAAAAAATCTGAGGTCTTTTTTTGATTATTGCCATGGTCAATTTGGTTGTTCACTAATGATTGAGGTCTAAAGTCTGCGCTTAGGTTAACCGCAATGACAACATCAGCCCCTAACATTCTACACATATTAACGGGTACAGGATTAACCACTCCACCATCTACCAACCATCTATTATCAAACAAAAGAGGCGGAAACAGACCTGGTATAGCACATGACGCTTTAACGGCCTCAATCACAGAGCCGCTCATAAAGTTAACTTCACGGCCACTATATAAATCGGTGGCGACAGCAGCAAAAGGTTTATTTAACTCTTCAAAGGTTTCAAAGCTAAAATTGTCCTGCAACGCTTTGAATACCTTTTGCCCGCTAACTAAACCACCTTTGTGAAATCCTACTCCCATCAAAGCAAATACTTGCCACTCTGTTAGGCTTTCGACCCATTCTGCTAACGCTGGTAATTTTCCAGAAGCATATGACGCGCCCACATAAGCACCAATAGAACATCCCGATACGATATCTATTTGGATACCCATTTCTTCTAAAGCTTGAATAACCCCTATATGTGCCCAACCACGAGATGCACCACTGCCTAACGCCAAACCTATTTTCATGTTTTATTTGTTCAATCCTAAATATTGGTTATATCAAGTGACGCTGTTTTATCAAGTGTGTTTGTATTCACTGACGTTATTTCAGGAGGATCAAATCCAATATCACCATTTTTAAATGGTGTTGATTGGGTTTGTAAACCTACAAAGTCAAATTGACTGTTATCTGCTAAATGTGAAGGCACCACATTTTGTAAGGCTTTTGACATAGATTCTATTCTGCCGGGGAAACGTTGTTGCCAATCTTGCAACATGCCTTTAATTACTTTTCTTTGTAGGTTTTCTTGAGAGCCACACAGATTACAAGGAATAATAGGGAAGGCTAGGTGTTGCGAGTAGCTTGCAATATCTTGTTCAGCGCAATAAGCAAGAGGTCGAATAACCATTTGTTTGCCATCATCACTGACTAATTTAGGTGGCATCGATTTTAGCTGACCGCCATTAAACATATTCAGAAAAAGAGTCTCTAACATATCATCTCTATGATGGCCGAGTGCAATCTTAGTGGCTTTTAAACGGGTAGCGGTGTTGTACAAAATTCCTCGACGTAATCGCGAACAAAGTGCACAGGTTGTTTTGCCTTCAGGTACTTTGTCTATCACAATTGAGTAAGTATCTTCTTCAACCACTTCAAAATCTACACCAAGCTTTGTCAGGTATTCTGGTAACACATGTTCGGGAAACCCTGGTTGTTTCTGATCGAGATTAACCGCAATAATACTAAAAGAAATAGGCGCTACTTTTTGCATATGTAGCAATACATCTAACATAGTGTAACTATCTTTACCGCCAGATAAGCAGACCATCACTTTGTCGCCATTTTCTATCATATTAAAGTCAGCAATGGCTCTACCGGTATTATGTCTGATGCGTTTTTGTAATTTATTAAAATTTAATGTGTTTGTTTTATTAATGCTGGATAATTGATTCATGAGTACGGCTTATATTTTATAGTCTAAAAAGGTTGCCCTAGGTTATTGGGCAATTATACTGGAAAAAAATCCTTTTTAACTAAACCTTTGTTTAATGGACATGTTGTTTTTATGCGTTGTTTTTATGCCTCATAGTTTATCCATAAAAGATCTGTATTTTACTTGGTCAAAACATAGTGATTTTACCCTGCGTATACCTAACTGGCAGGTAAAATCAGCAGAAAATGTGTTTTTATATGGACGTTCAGGGGAAGGGAAGTCTACTTTATTGAATTTGATTTCGGGCATTGAAAATCGTTATTCGGGCAACATACAAGTCTTAGGGCAAGATATGGCCAAATTAAATCAAAGGCAAAAAGATACTTTCAGAGCGAATAATATAGGCATCATATTTCAACAGTTCAATTTATTACCTTATTTATCTGCAGAACAAAATATATTATTGGCTCAGGAATTTAAGAGTGTAAATAAGACACTTAAATTTGAAAATTTAGCTTCAATTTGTGACCGATTAGAGTTGAGCAGTCAGTTACTTAAACAAAAAGCCATGACGTTAAGTGTTGGACAACAGCAGCGGGTAGCAGTCGCAAGGGCTCTTTATGGTTCGCCTTCGTTAATTATTGCCGATGAACCTACTTCGGCGTTAGACACCCAAAGCAGAGAACAATTTATCCGACTACTTTTAGATAGCGCTCACACTTCAACCGTTATATTTGTTAGCCATGATATGTCTTTAGCATCACACTTTGATCAACAAATAGGGTTAGCTCAGTTACAGCAACAAGGAATTGATAACAATGTTGCTTAAATTGGTACTGGCGAGTTTATGGTCACGCCGTGTAATGGCTATTCTTACCTGTACCTCAATTGGTATTAGTATGTGGGTGCTTATCGGTGTTGAGCATTTACGTGCTGAGGTAAAACACAACTTTGAACAAACCGTTTCTGGCGTTGATTTAATTGTGGGCAGCCGCACCAGTGGGGTTAACTTACTCCTGTTTTCAGTGTTTAAAATTGGTAATCCTAGCAATAATATACAATGGAAAAGTTACCAGAATATTGTTAATAAAAGCCAAGTGGCGTGGTCGGTACCGCTTTCGATGGGAGATTCTCATCAAGGCTTTTCTGTCATTGGTACTACGTCACACTATTTTGAATATTTTAAGTATGGCGATAAACAGACTATTTCCTTCAAACAAGGGGCGCCTTTTAAACGTTTGTATGAAGTTGTGTTAGGTGCTGATGTGGCTAAAAAATTAGGTTATGATCTTAATCAATCCCTCGTTATGTCACATGGCACAGGCAAGGTCAGTTTTACCCATCACGACGACCACCCGTTAAAGGTGGTGGGCATATTAAAGCCAACAGGCACAACGGCTGATCAGTCATTATATATCCCTTTACAAAGTATCGATATTCTTCACCAGACCCATCATGTTCATGATGAATTATTAAGTAACGTACTTTTAGGTGATAAATATCAACCTCAACTCAGTGCATTTTTGCTGGGCACTAAAAGTAAAATTGCCGTTTTACGATTACAAAGAGATATCAATCAATATGCCCAAGAACCGCTTAGTGCGATTTTACCTGCTTTAGCTTTACGTGAGCTTTGGCAAATTGTAGGTGCCGTCGAAATTAGTTTGAGGGTCATTTCATGGCTGATTTTAGCGACGGCGCTTATCTGTATGACAACCATGCTGTGGCTTCGATGAAAGAACGAGAGAGGGAGTTAGCAGTGCTCAGGTCTTTGGGTGCAAAGGCGCACATCATTATATTACTGATTGGCTCCGAGGCCTTATTGCTGACATTATTTGGTGCACTAGCAGGGTATTTATTAGTTACCGTCGGTTTGTTGTTTGGCCAGCCATTGCTTGAACAACACTTCGCTTTATATATCAGCCCATTTGTTAACTTGGTGGCTGTAGGGCGTTTCTTTTTGATTGCGGCCGGTGGGGCAGTTTTATTGTCATTTATCCCCGCAATATTTGCCTATAAAAAATCATTGTTAAACGGTCTTAAACACTAAGTGTAGGCTAAAAAGACCGTTTGGAATGTTCAACAAAACAAAACCTAACATTTCACTGGTGATACAAAACCTTCGGGTTTAATCGCCAATACGTCGCAATTCAGTTTATCGATTACATGTTCAGCGGTGTTACCAATTAATGCGGCTGAAATACCTTGGCGGCCAACCGTGCCCAGCACCACTAGTTCGGCATCTAATTGTCCCGCATATTTAGGGATCACGTCTTCAGGTAAGCCTATATCCACATGACAATATTCCTTGCTTATATGATGTTTATCACCGTGATGTTGCATACATTGTTCGTGGTGTTTCCTAGCTGACTCGTCGTAAGTTGTGGGATCAAATTCAGGGATTTCGATGACTATGTTGGCAGGTGTACCTGGATATGAATTAACCAAGTGAACATTTGAAGATAACAACTTAGCAAAATGTAATGCTTGTTTAGTGATTTCCTCGTTTAGTGATAGGTGTTCTTTGACATCTACACCTACGTTAACCGCGGCAATTATTTGACCACCAATAGGCCAGTCATGTTCTTTTACCAACAAAACTGGAACCGGCGCTTTACGCATAATATGCCAGTCTGTAGGGGTGAAAATAACGGATTTTAAAGAGTCATGTTGCTGAGTGCCTTTAATAATTAAATCGTATCCTTTATCTATAACTTCATAAATAATGCTTTCATAAGGACGATTATGCCAAACGATTTTCACATCAATACTCACTCCTTGAGTATCGAATTGCTCTGAAACTAAATTAACCAGCCATTCAGTTCTATCATCGATCACCGCTTGGCGCATATTTTCACGTTCATCCATGGATAACATGGTGGTCATTTCGTATGAAAAGTCGTAAATAGTTAAAAATGCAGTAATACTGGCGCCGTTAATATTGGCTATTTCAATTGCTCTGGCGAGTGATTTTTGTGTGGAAATTTCTGGCTCTATGACGGCTAATATTTTCTGATAGTTCATACCTGACCTTTACATAAAATAAGCGAAAAAAGAATTTATCTAAGCTTATGAAAATATTTAAGATTTTACCAGTTGTTAGTCTCAAAATTTAAGTCGTCAGAATTGATATGAGAAAGGTCTTATAAAGACAGAATTTATTGAATAGAACCTGAGATGGCTTTAAATAATTGGTTTATAGAGAATATTATCAATAACAGACCCATTAGGACTTTTACTTTAGGATTTTGAATAAGTTGTTGAATCTTCTCAAACCCAGTAGCCATTAATATCATTATGGGTAAGGTGCCTAAACCAAAACCAGCCATAATAGTGGCTCCTTGTAATGCTGATCCACTTGCTAATGACCACGTTAGCACCGAATAAACTAATCCACAGGGTAACCAACCCCATATCATGCCATAGGGTAGGGCATGTAATGGGCTTTTAAAGGGCAGTAATTTTTTTGACCAAGGACGAATCATTTGCCAAAGTTTACTGCCCAATTTTTCAATATTACTAAGACCTTGCCACCAACCTGTGACATATAACCCTAACAAAAATAAAAAAATCCCACTAACAAACTGCAAGATGACAATGCCTTGATTGATTTGTTGGGCAAACAAATAACCTGCCCAACCTGTAATAGAGCCTGCAATGATATAGCTCATTACTCGACCAAAATTGTAGGCTAAGGTGTAAAGTAACATGTTTGCATTCTTAGGCACGGCGTAAGCAAAGGCGCCCACAATACCGCCACACATTCCTACGCAGTGAACACCACCTGCTAATCCAATAAGAAATGCCGAAACAAAACTTAAATCACTCATGGTTTTTGTTTGAGGGCAGGATCTGTGACTGAGTAGGAGTCGCTTTTTTAGGCAGGTCGTCGTCGAATAAAATACTACTACCGTGACGCTCTAAATCTTCAAATTGATTCGATTTCACGGCCCAAAAAAACACGCCGACTGCTATGCTCACTAGTAATATGGCGAGGGGGATCAAAACATATATACTACTCAAAACAAGGCTCTCTATTATTTTAGAAGTCGAGTGGAATTTACCACAACTATTAACGAACTAACTGACATACCTAAGACAGCCATCCAAGGACTCAGTAAGCCCATAACAGCCAAAGGTAATATAAGAAGATTGTATCCTATTGCCCAACCGATATTTTGTTTGATTTTAGTTTTGCATCTTGCCGCTATTATAAAAATAATGGGTAGCTTAGCCAGTTCATTATCGAGCAATACTATATCCGCAGATGATTTAGCCAAATCAGAACCAGCACCTAGCGTAATGGATACATCTGCCTGGGCTAATACGGGGCCATCGTTTATCCCGTCACCTACCATCAAGACCACATGTTGTTTGGCCTGAGCCTCTTTAATGGTGTGCAACTTATCTTGTGGACTTTGTTCAGCCAACCAATTATTAATGCCTAACTGTAGTGCAACCGATTTCACAATTGGGGCAATATCACCACTGATTAAGTGAACACTACTGGGTTTTAGAGAGTCAATAAGTGTCTTGCCTTGAAGCCTTAGATTATCGTTTAATAAAAAACCACAAATTATGCAGCCTTCCGACTGAAGAAAAACATTACAAGTCTGCATATTTTGCGGAACTTGGAAATCCATAAAACTGGCCGCACCTAGTTTATATAGTGCCCCTTCTATTAAACCACTGACCCCTTTACCCATTTCACTTTGAAACCCTGTTACCGTGTGTGGACTATCATATTGACTAAAAGCACGTGCAATAGGATGTGATGAGTATTGTTCTATACTGGCAGCAAGCTCAAGAAAATGAATATCTGGTTGTTCGCTTGGGTTGATACACTTAGTGAGGCTGAATTTTCCTTCTGTTAATGTGCCTGTTTTGTCCAATGCAATCCAGTCTACTAAGGCAAGTTGCTCTAATGCATCGCCTCGTTTTAATAACACCCCTTTGCTGTTTAAATTGGCAATAGCACAAGATAATGCAGATGGAGTGGCTAATCCTAAAGCGCATGGACAAGTTGCAATTAATACTGCTACCAATACCCAAAGTGCCTCGGAAGGGTCTATTTGTAGCCATATAACATAACTAATACAAGCAATCAGTAACACTGCGACTACAAAATATTGAGAAAACTGATCGGCTAAACTAGCAATCCTCGGTTTTGTACTCATGGCTTGAGTTTGTAATTTACTAATTTGATTCAGAGTAGAATGTTGTAAAGTAGTGGTGACTCTTACGGTTAAAGTCCCTAATTGGTTTAAGCTACCTGCCAAGACTTGATCACCAGTAAATTTGCTAATCAAATCAAATTCACCCGTTAACATCGCTTGATCAAGTTGTCCTTGTCCTTCAGCTATAACCCCATCTACAGGCACTATCTCACCGGCTTTCACCAATACCAGTTGGTTTACTTTTAGAGACTTTGCCAACACAGGCGTTACTACCTCACCTTCTATTAAATTAGCTGTGGTGGGCATATATTCCAACATATTGGCCGAGGCCTGTGCGGCTTTATAACGTGCACTATGTTCAAGGTAACGGCTAATTAGCAATAAAAATACAAACATACACAATGATTCAAAATAGGTTTGACCGGTATTTTGAGCTGTGGCAAACACTCCCGAGATATATGTAATGCCTAGAGCTAAAACAATAGGCACATCCATATTAAAGGTGTGTGCTCGAAGGCCTCGAATAGCACTAATGTAAAATTCTGAGGCAGAATAAAGCATAACGGGCGTGGTTAAAAGTAAGCTTAACCAATTAAAGTACTGTTTGGTCTGAGGGTCTATGTGTCCAAATAAATCAAAAAAAACACCAATGTTTAACATCATGACTTGCATAGTCATTAAACCCGCTAGACCTAGACGTTTAAGAAACGCTTTATTTTCCTGCCTGAAAGTTGCTTCATGTTGTTCGGGTTGAAATGGTTTTCCATGATAACCAATTTTTTCAATATGGCTTAAAATTTGACTCAGTTTTAGTTGCTGATTATCCCATGTCACACTCGCACGTCTGGCCGATACATTCACACCAACCTTGATTACACCCTTTAATTTAGCGAGCTGTTTCTCGATTAGCCACCCACATGCAGCACAGTTAATACCACTAATGGTTAATTGAATTTCACTGGTATCGTCATGACTTTCAACAAATTCTTGTAATATACTATCATCATCAAATACTTTGAGTCTTTGTAACAATTCATCTTCGTTCTCAGACGCCTTTTCGGCAAATTCACTTCGATAATGATAATAATCTTCCAAACCATTTTTGACTATAGCATCTGCTACAGCAGCACAACCAGGACAACAAAACGTTTGCTGTTTACCCAGCACATCAGTGTGATACTTATGCTCTTGGGCTACATACAAACCACAATGAAAACACTTTGCTTTCATTATATCTATGGCTTTAGGTCGAATGGGCTTGTTTGTGGTAGATAAACCACTTTTTGAATTTTCCAGTTTTCATCTATGGGATGTAAACTCAATGTCCATTTACCCGACACATCACCCGTCAGGGGAGCGCGGTATATACCATTGGCATCACGTAACACATTCACTGAAAAATCTTTAAATTTTTGTGTGGAATGAAAAAAATCTAAAATCAAGGCTTCACCGTTTTCAGGGGTGCCGCTGATAAAAGTGACTTCAACGTAATCTGAAAACACTTGAGTCTTAGTTGATATGTTAAGGATTTTGGCTTGTTCAAATTTTTGAATTTTGAGGTTAATAGACCTGCCTTCTTTATAATAGTCGTCAATAACCATGCTGTCTTCGCCAGTAAATGCCAATCTGAGCATAGAAAAGCTGAGCACCATCGATGTGAGAGGGACTACTATCAGAAACCAGGGCCAGAATTGTTTGTACCACATTTTTGGAATGTCAGATTGCATTAAAAAAACTACTCGAGTTAAAATATAAAAAAAAAACCCCGCAAAACGGGGCTTTCAGTATGTTACTTCGAAACTACTTGTCTTGAGACAAACTGTATACGTATGCACTGACCAGATGGATTTTCTTTTCACCTAAAGTGGTTTTAAATGATGGCATTACACCGTTACGACCATATCTAAGTGTTTCTGTAATGGTTTTATCCGTGCCACCGTACAACCAAATTTGATCAGTCAAGTTTGTTGCGCCAAGTAATTGATTACCTTTACCATCTTGGCCGTGACAGGCTGAGCATACAGCAAACCTAGCTTGGCCCCCATCTACCATTGATTGGTTTAAACTTGGGTCATCTATATATTTTTGGGCGCTTAATTTTCTGTTACTTAAACTTAGAACGTAAGCGACTAGCTCTTCGATACCATTCTCACCGTGTGTATCTAATTGCGCAGGCATCATGCCCTGACGGCCATTGATGAGAGTTTCAGTGATTTTCTCAGGTGAGCCACCATACAACCAATCATCATCAGTCAAGTTTGGGAAACCTCTTTGTCCCCGGGCATCAGAACCATGACACTGAGAACAATTCTGACTAAACAAACGCTGACCAATTTTTAATGCTTCAGCATCTTTTGCTAATTCAGTAATAGGTTGTTTAAAATATCCATCAAAGATAGGAGCAAACAGTTCATTAGCAAATTGCACTTCCCGATCATATTGATTGATCACACCATTTGTTTTGTTGGCTTCAACGGCTGCTCTAGACTCGGCCAATGACTTGATAGTTTGATTAGAACTCTGCCAATTCCATAGGCCTTTATAATTACCCAATCCAGGATATAAGGCTAAATATATAAGACCCCAAACCATACAAATATAGAATAAAATTGTCCACCATCTAGGCAGTTGGTTGTTGAGTTCGACAATGCCATCAAACTCATGGTGCATATCGTCACCTTCTTCAACGCCAGTTTTATTGGATAAACACCAGCGAAGCAATAAAAAACAACCCAATATTGACCCAAGTGT
>Ga0209119_1004279_pt1 | contig 11822 bp, 12 predicted proteins | sample COG_03_FD_184747 | JGI IMG/M metagenome (GOLD analysis project Ga0209119, IMG submission 184747) | Pelagic Microbial community sample from North Sea - COGITO 998_met_03 (SPAdes) (version 2) | ecosystem: Environmental > Aquatic > Marine > Neritic zone/Coastal water | place: Helgoland, sampling... | reverse complement strand
GTTTAGATTTTTTAGTCTTTTCTGGTTTAGATTTTTTAGTCTTTTCTGGTTTAGATTTTTTAGTATCTTTTTTTTCTGGTTTAGATTGTTTTTTTTCTGGTTTAGATTTTTTAGTATCTTCTGGATTAGTATAATGCTTCCCACAATATACTTTATTTTGTAAATCATCAGTATATTTTGCTTTATATTTACAAGCATTACCATTTTTACATATTCCTTGACAAATACCTAAATCCATTATTATTTATTCTTTATTCTTTTTATAATTTTGAATTCAAATTTAAATTCTATTATAATTATAATAATGAATGGTTATTGGGGAAAACCTACGAGTAATATTGATTGGTGTGAGAGAAATTATATAAAGAGTTATTATATAGCAGAATGGTATAATTCATTATCAAATTTAATACCAATTCTACTAATGTTAAACTCAATAAAATTAATATATTATTATAAAAATAAATCAAATATGTTAAGATTTTTATATCTATTAGTAATTTTTATATATATAGGAAGTTTCATATTTCATTCTACATTAACTTATTTTGGTCAAATATTAGATGAAGTTCCTATGTTATTATTTTTATTTACTTCATTTTATTTATTAAATAGAAATCTATTAATAATATATTTATTAATATGTATTATTTTATGTAATTTTATATATTTTAATAATGATCCAATATTATCCTTCCAAATACCATTTGGTATAATAAATTTATTAGTAGTTATACAAACAATAATACTTTATAAAAAAATAAATAAATATGGATATTTAATAAGAAATGTTATAATATTTTATGGATTTGGTTTTATATTATGGATTATTGACCAAAAATATTGTAATAGTGTAAGAGAATATTATTTTCACGCATGGTGGCACATTTTAACTGGAATTGGTGGATATTATTGGATTCAATTTATATATCTTACAAAATTAACAAATAATAAAAATATATTACCTTATTATGATTAATTATATTTAATTATTTATTTTTTTAAATATTTTTCATTATTATTTATGTCTTGTGTTTTAATATATCGATTAGAATAATTTAAGATTGGTAATTTATTTATATCAACATTCTTATTAATAATTAAATCATTTGGTATAATATGAACTGGATTAGAATATATATTTCCATCACATAATTCAATTAATTTATTAGTTATGAAAACTTTACTTTGTTTTATTGGTTCAGATGATATTTCTATTTTATCTAAAATATCTGCTATAAATTCATGACAAAATCGTTGCTTTGGTATAATCATTGATGTAAGCATAAATGGAAACCATTTCTTAAAATTAATAAATTTATAGTCTTTACTTGTATTAATAAAATTTGTTAATAAATTTAATTGTCTATTACTTAATAGTTTATTTAATGATGTTAAATAGCAATTTCCAGCATAGTATTTAACTCTTTCATATAATGGTGTTAATTGAATATATTTATTAAATTTTTTCATATCCATATGTGTATTATAACCAAAAGTAGTATCAACTATTTCATATATATATGGCTTATTATTCAAAACAATAACTATTCCAGTATGTGAAAATTTATTATTTCCAATTATAATATTAATAGGAACTTTAATATGATCACTAAATAAAATTAAATCACCAGATTTTACTGTAGTTAAACAATCATTTAATAATATCTTATAAAATAATTTATTTTCATATTTAGTTTGTTTAATTTCTAATAATATGATTTTAATTAAACATATAATTATAATTATTAAAATTCCTATTATTACTATTTGCTTATTCATAATATTTTATATTATTATATTTATATTTATATAATAAAAAAATATAGAATATTACTAAGTATGTGTAATCAATCATATATAATTATTTTTATCTTTATTCTATTAATAATAGATAGTTTTATTTATTATGATACTAATAATTTGGTTGAATTAAAACATAAAATAAGTAGAAAACCTAAAATAGTAATAATAGGAAGTCAGCATGGAAATGAAAGAGCCGGATCACATGCCATTAATCAACTAAATAATGAAATACTATCTGGAAAATTAAATTTAAAACAAGGTGAAGTAATTATGTATCCATTTGTTAATAAATATGGTAGTTATATAAGACATAGAAATACACCTTCTATTATGAATAGTGTTGATTTAAATAGAACATGGTATTCAGATAAACGATCTGAATATCCAATGATTGAAGAACTTAAATATATTATAAGTGATGCTGATTTAGTAATTGATTGTCATGAAGGATGGGGATATCATATTTCTAATCGATATTCTATGGGTTCTTGTTTATTTTGTACACATAAAAAACAAATACCATTATGTGATAAAATAGTTAAAAAAATAAATCATTCTATTACCAATCCTAAAAAATTATTTCTATCTAGGGGTATGACTAATGATTTATTAAATAAACCATCATTAAGAACATATTGTGCTAATAAAAATATACCAAATATACTTATAGAAACTTCTGGAATTGGTGAAATACAACCTCTTAAAATAAGACAAGGGCAACAATATTTAATATTGACTGAATGTTTAAAACATTATAATATACTTTAAGTATTATCTAATAAAGGACATTCAGTTATTATTTTTTTTTCTAATATATGCTCTATTTCTATTTTCTTTAATGATTGGCAATTATGAATAGATAATTTATTTAAATTTGGATAATTTTTAATAGTATCTAACATAAAACAATCCTCAATAATTAATTGTTCTAATGAATTTATGGTATAAATTTTTTTAATTAATGGGCAACCATCTATAATTAAAATTTTTAAATTTAAAAAAGTAGGTAATCTTTCAATAGAATAACACCCACTAATTGTTAAACTATTTAAATTCTTAAGATTATTAATATTTTCAATAAATAAACAATCAATTATTATAGTATCTTTAATATTTTTAAGATTAGATATATATACAATATTATTACAATCTTTAATCATTAAATAATTTAATGATTTTAATGTAGGTATGGATAATATTTGTGGGCATTTAATAATAGAAAAATGTATTAATTTATCTAAACAAGGTATTAAATATAAAGATGAACAATATTTGATTTTTAAATGTGTTAAATTTTTAAAAAATCGTATCATATAAATATTATTCATATTATATAATTTTAGATATACTAATGATGATATTAAAGGTATTTTAGTAATTTTAGGACATTTTTTAATAACTAATTTTTTTAAATTATATAATGAGGGAATTTCTGTTATTGTTTTACAATTTACTATTTTTAAATTTACTAAATTACTAAATAATGGTAAATTTAGAATAGGACATTTTATAATAACTAATTTTTCTATATTTCCATTATTTATATGTGTTAATTTAGGACAATTAGATAAGATTAATATTTTTATATTATTTAAATTAAATATAGATATAGTATTAATACAGTTTATAATTTCTACTATTTGAGTATCTGTGCTCATTTTATTATATTATAATAATAATATAATAATAATTTAAATAATAATACAATATAATAGTATAATATTATAATAGTATAATCAAAAATGAATAATGATCAATTAGTAAAAAAATATATAAATTTATATGGATATATAACTGATTTAGAAAAGTTAATTATTTTATATCCTAATGAAAATTGGAATTAGATTAAATTATCAAAAAATCCAAATATATCTTTAAATTTTATGGAATTAATTAAAGAAAATATTAACTATAATTTTTTAAATTATAATAATAATTTAACTGAAAACTTAATTTATATAAATAAAAAAAATGTTAATTGGGATATAATTTTATTAGAAAATACAAATATATCAGATGAGTTTATATTAAAAAATCTTTATAGATTAAAAAAAATAGAAGATATAAGTTTAAATTCATCATTTCCTTTTAATGTTTATAACTTTTTTAAAAATAATAGAAATAATCTAGATAATAAAAAAAAATTATTATCATTTAAGTTTTTTAGAAATCTTAGAAAATATTATAAATATAAAAAAGTAAGTTATAATAATGTAATTAATAAAATAAAATTACAAACATTAAAAAATAATATCTATAATTTAAACTGGTCATTAATATCAGAATATTATAATATATCAAATGAATTTATTTTAGATGAATTTAATAAAATAAATTGGAAAGCATTTTCCAGAAATTCAAGTTTAAACTCTAAATTTATATCAAGATATAAGAATTATATAGATTTTAATGAATTATCAGATAATTTATTTTATTATGATAAAGATAGATATGATAAATATGTTATTAAAATACAGAAAAAATATAGATATTTAAAATATAAATTTACTAATTAAGAACTCATAAAGCTATTATCATAACTTTTTTTCTTTTTTTAATCTCATTAAGAAGATTAATAGTATTTTGAAATTCTTTTAATTCATTAGAGGTAATTATACTTTTAGTTTTAATTGGAAAAGTATAATCTTAAAAGAGTTTCCTTTAATACTTCATTTAAAATATGATTAGGAATATCTTTCATCATTTTATTAATATCATCTTTATCTAATTTTAATGATTTAATCTTTTTTTTATTATTATCTTCAATAATAGATTTTATTTCTTTAATTTTTTTCATTGCAATTAATGTATCTTCTCTATCATATTCCATAATATTATTTAAATAATTATTTAAATAGTTAGATACTTTATCAGTTAATTCAGTATTAGATAAAGTATCTAACATTTCTGGAGTAAGATTATTAATATTAGCTTTAAATAATTCATCTCTTTTAATGATTTCTTTTTTATATATATCTATATAGTTTTTAATCATTTTTAATTTATATTTATCATAATCCATTTTTAATAAAATATTCTCTTGTTCTTTAATATATTCGGTTAGTTTATTATTAATTATTTCAGTTTGTAAATATTTTAAATCATCTTTTAATTCATTTAAGATTTTATCCATTTTATCTTTATTATCCATTTTATCTTTATTATCCATTTTAATATTTTATTAAGATTATAAACTCTTCTATAAATAATCTATTAAAAAATCAATTTTTATTTAGTTGTTAACTAAATTAAGAAGAATCAAACTCATAATCAATATTTACATATCCATCTAATACTGAAATAGCATTAGATGGAGATGTTATAAATTTTTTTAATATATTATCATATTTCATAATAAGAGAGTCATATAATATAATTTTTGGTTTTATTTGTATAAAATCATTACCAATATCTAATATTGGTAAATTTTTAGTTAAATAACTATTAGGAGTTATAATTATTCCACTATTATTAGAAATATATTCATTTTGCTTATCATCATATGTGGCTATATTTAATTTAAATCCTTCATATAAACATTTTTTAATTTTATTAATTTCTTCCATAAATTCATTTTTTGAATATGTTTTTGTATTCTTAAGTAAATCTAATAAATTAGTATTATTTAAATAAGGATTTAGATGCATTTTATTAATCATACTACTAATAATCTCATCCTTTGTTTTAATTATACGAAGAATTCCTTTATAATTTATATTATGCTTTAAACACCATTCTTCTATTTTTTTAATATTCTTAGTAGTTATACATATTACTTCAAATTCTTTATAAAATAATAAAAATTCAATAAATTCACAAGAAATAAATAATCTTGATTTTAATTTATTATAATTATAATAATCAATACATTTATCAGTAGCCTCATCAAATTGTATATTAAATGATTTAAAATATCGCATATTAGTAATAATAGATGACTTTCTAACTATTAAATAAGAAATAATAATAATTAAATCCTCAATATTAACTCCATAATGATAACCAGATATAATTACTTTAATATGTTCTAAGTCAATTCTTTCAAATTTATTAGCTAATAATCCTATTTTAGTAGGATATGAATTAGTATAAATATATCCTAAAGTAAATAATTTTTTTAAAGATATACCACTCATATCATATGGAATTTTATCCAATAAATTAATATTTTGTATATTTAAATTATCATATTTTAATATTTTATCAGTTTCTATTTTTTCTTCATTTAATAGAAAATTATTATCTTCATCTAATTGAATTTTTGAAAATTTAATAATAATATTTAATAAATTAAATGTAATTTCATTAGTAAATAAATCTGGTAATGAATTAATTTGAAGATTATTAAAAGTTTCTTCAGTATATAATGGATACCATACTCCATTAAATTTTCTTCCAACACGACCTTTTCTTTGTAATACTGATGCTTGTGTGGCTGGTTTAATTAATTGAATCTTAGTATCATATATTGGATTATATTCTACAGTATTTACATATCCATTATCTAAACAATATTTTAATGTTTCAATAGTTACTCCAGTTTCTGCTACATTTGTACCAATAATTACTCTTCTTACTGGAGTAATGCTTTTACCATTAATTTCAACTTTATTTAAACTTAATTTAGAAAAGATATAATTATAATTGGGATCACCCTTTCTAAAAATATCACCAGTAAGCATAATTGGTAATATATAATCTTTTTTATATGTTTCATTTAATTTTACTAATCCTTTATATACTTTTTCTAAAATAGCTGTAGTATGAACAAATAATAATATATCAATTTTATTATCAACATATACTTCTTTAATATTATCTCTATGTATTTTATCTATCATTTCAATTGATTGAGATACATAATTTGAACAACTAACTTTAAGAAAATTATTTTCAATAGGAAATGTTAAGCCTTTAACTTCAAATATAGTTTTAGTTTTAAAATAATTAGCATATTTATATGGATCGATAGTTGCTGATGTTATAATAATAAAGGGACATTTTTTTATATCTCCATTAACTAATTCAAGAAGAAAATATAAAATTAAATCAATATCAATACTTCTACTATGTACTTCATCTACCATAATAACATTATATTTATTATTAATAATATCATTTGGATTATTTTTTAATACTTGTAATAAAATTCCAGTAGTACAAATTAATATACCACTTGATTGTGGTTTAAATGATGTTTCTTTATATTGATATCCTAAATTTTTAAATAATTCAATAGCTGGCATACCCTCACTTTCATCTTTAAATGAGGCAATATCACCTATATCATATGCTATAGACTGTGTGGTTAATTGTGTTGGCTGTGTAAGAATGATTTGACCTCTTTTCATCCTATTAGAAAATCTTCTATAAAAAACAGGTGAAATAGAGGTTGACTTTCCAGAGCCTGTGCCGCTGCGTAAAATTACCACTCTGTCTGACACTGATGTAGCTGGTATTTGTGGAGTTCCATCTTGGCTTGCTGGAATTCTTTTATCAAACCAGTCCATAATATAATGTATTGGAACTAACTCATTTAAATCTTTTTGTTTTTCCCCCATATGAGGACGTAAAGCACCTTTATGATAGAGAGTTGGAAGGGGCATTATTTAAATTTATTATTAATTTATTATTATTATATTATAAAAAAAATATTAAATTAAATTAAGAAATTATATCATAAAATAATTTAACTTCCTCAACTTCTTTTTTTGGTAAATTATTTAAATAATATTCTACAGTTTCTTTTAATTTATTTAATCTTCCGTTCCATTCTTCTTTATTTCTTATCGTTGGGACATTTAAAGTTTGATGATATTTAAAACTTGATAATTTCTTTTTTCCTTTGTTATTTATATAACTATCTGGGTTAAATCTAATAAATATAATGAGAGAATTACCTAAATCATTAAATAACTCCATAGTTCTTTTATTATTACAGGAATAATCTCCATTTTTATGTTGATTTTCATCACATTCAATAATAATATTATAATCATTTAATTTAATTAAACAATCTGGTCGTCTTCTAGAACAACCATCTTGAATAATTTTATCATAACATTCTACATAATCTTTGAAATGTAAATTAATAAAATCTACCATATGTTGCTCTTTGACTTTATAAATTTTAGAAATTTTATTATCTGGAAATAAATTTATAAAGCACCGACAACAATATCCTTTATATTTTTTACTATTAGCAATAGTATCACATAATTCAGTTTTACAACAGTTAGCAATTATATCAATCATATTATCCTTTTTATGGTCTACACAACATATGGCTTTAGTTTCATTAATATAATTATAATTTGGTCTCGTATCACAACCATCTTCTTGACATTTATTATGTTTTATATCAATCATATTAATCTTCTTATGTTCTTTACAATATATAGCCTTTTTTTCTTCTTGAAAGTTATAACAAGGTTGTTTAATACAATCTTCTTCTTTACATCTTAAAGATACTATATCAACCATATTAACCTTTTTATGATCTATACAGTATATAGGTTTCTTTTCATCAATATAATTATAACTTGGTCTAGTATCACAATCATCTTCTTTACAGGGTTTATGGACTACATCAATCATATTTTCTAACTTGTGATTAAAACAATATAAACCTTTTTTTTCTTCTTTATAGTTAAATATTGGTATAGTATTACAACCTTCTTCTTTACATTTAATTTTAGTAATATCAATCATATTATCCTTTTTATGTGTAGTACAATATAAACCCTTTTTATTATTTTTATAATTATATCCAGCTCTTTTTATACATTTTTTATCTTGACAAGTATCTCTATATAAATCAACCATATTAACTTTTTTATGCTTAGAACAAAATAACTTTATGCTTTCATTTTTATAATTAAATTTAGCATATTTTTCACAACCTTCTTCTTTACAGTTTGGCATATTTACTTATATTATTAATCTACCACTCATATCTTTAATTAAATAAAAAATTGATTAAGAAATTATAATATAAAAATTGATTAAAATGTTTGTAGATAAATATATTAATATTCAAGATATTAGTGGATTTACTAAATTGATGAGAGCTATTTTAAAGGAAGAAGTTAATACTGTTAAGGGATTATTAAAACAACCATTTATCAATATTAATATTCAAGATAATGCTAATAGAACAGCAATGTTGTATGCCATAAGATATGAAAATGATGAAATTATTAACTTAATTCAAAATCATATAAAAAATAAGGCATTAATGAAACTTAAAAAACCATTAATGAAATATTATTGGATTATGAGAGAACAAATTAAAAAAGAAAGAATGCATCCAAATTCTCCTTATTTATTAAATTTAGTAAATAACTTTGATTAATTACTATATTTATTATATTTATTCATATTTATTAAAAAAATAATTTATATATTTATTATATTTATTCATATTTATTAAAAAAATAATTTATATATTTATATTTATATTTATATTTATATTTAATTTTTTAAGCAAATCTTCCATTAATACGAAGTCTTAAATTAGTAGCATCTTGTCTTACTTTATATTTTATATGTGATTTAAATTTACGATTTCTTCTTTTTATTAAATATTTTTTTACTTTATCCTTTCTATATTGTTCTTTGATAATATTTTCATCACATTCTTTAAAAATATTTTCCATATTATTAATATTAATCTCATCAAATATTATTGGAAATGGTTCAATATTATTAATTTCATTTAGAAAACACATATCCATAGCTATATCCATAATCATATTCATATTTATAGTTATATTATTATTTTTATTTATATTATTAAAATAAAATTATACAAATCAATTTTAAAATATTCTATAATATATATAAACAACAATGGAAATAAAAATACCAATTAAAGGAGGTGGAAACTATACATATGTTTTAGATAATAATGGAAAAAATCATATAGAAACAATAGAATTGAAATATAATTTATTACAAAAATATTATAAAGGTAAAGATAAATCTAATTTAGATGAAGGAGATAAATTATTTTATATTAATTATTTATTTACAATATTTGATTATTTAGATTATTGTAAATGTCCTCTTGAAAAAGGCATATATAGAGATTTAAAATTATTAGTAAATCACTTAGAAGATTGTTATTATAATAACAATTTTGATTATAATAAAAAACAACTATTAAAACAAATAAATTTTGATAATTTATTAAAAAATGCTTTACTATATTTATTACGACAATTCGATAAAAAGTGTAATAAAAATTTATCTATTAAGACAATAAAGATTAAGTTAATTAATTATTTAGATGTTATCAAAGATAAAAAAATAATATCTAAAATCACTACTTTTAAATATCCTAATCATAAAAATTATGAAAAAAAAATAAATAAATTACAAAATTTAAATAAAATAAAATATATTAAAGATATTAGTTTTACTAATAATAATATAATAATTGAATTAGATACTTTGATAGAATATTTAATCCAATTAAATAATATATATAAAGATTATATAATAGAATTAGAAAAATATAATATAAATATCATTAATGAAATTTATAAATTAAAATTTTAATAATATATTATTAAATATTAAAAATACTTTAATATATTTTATATAAATAAGTATAATTATAAGTTTAAATTAAAAAATATGAGTAGTGGGGCTACATATAAAATATTAGTTAGTTCAAAGGATGATAAACAAGGAAAGATATTACTTGCTAATAATTATTTATCTAATCATATGACTAAATTAAAAAAACTTAAAAAATATAGAATTAAGAATGATATAAAAGAAATAATAATATGTATTGATCGCTATGAAGATGAATTAATGATGGAAAAAGATAAAGGAAGAAAATTATTAATAAAAAATAAGATAAATGAATTAACTGATGAGTTAAATAAAAAAAAATTAGAAGATGGGCAACCGACAGTAAATGATATAACTAAATCTCATCATTTATTTTTACAATCATCATTTAAACCATTTGTTTCTATAGGATTTGAATATAGTAAATCTGCCATATCTCCTATTCCTGGATTTGGTAGTAGTATTAAAATTAAAATTCCAAAGTTTGGTGATTTCTTTAATGATATGGTTGTATATATTAAATTAACTGGATTAAAACCAATTAGCACTGCTAATAAGGTTAAATATTGTAATTTTTTAGGACATAAAATATTTAAAAAAGTTAAATTTATATCAAATAATATTATATTAGATGAATATACATCAGAAGATTATAATTTTCACTATCAATTTAAAGTTCCGGACCATAAGAAAAATGCTTGGAAAAAATGTATGGGGCAAGAAATTCCAGTAATGGGTAATTTAACAGCTGATCCTCTATTTCAAGATTTTAGACAACAAATACCAATATTAAATGGGCCACAAACATTAAAAAGCGAACATTCTACTGTAGAATTATTCATACCATTATTATTCTGGTTTCAAGATCCAAAATTATCTATTCCTAATATAACTTTACCATTTGGTCAAACATTTTTAGAATTTGATATAGCACTAAAAGATGAAATATGTGCTTGTGCTGATTTTGCCTTAGATGGTGGTTTATTTGAAATACCTAAAATGATTGATTTTCATTTATATACTAATCATATTTATTTAAATCCAGATATTTTAGATATATTTATTAAACGTATTGGATTGACATTAATTAGAATACATAAACAACAAGAAATTATATTAAATCAATCTTTTAATGAAGTATTATTAAATGAAATTAAATATCCAATAGAAACCATGTATGTAGCATTTAGACCATCTGAAAATTTACAAGGAGATGATAGAATGGATACTTGGAATTTAAATAGTAAATTAACAAGAACATTAATACCAACACCTATAATGTATGATACTACAGGAAATGGTGATTATAGTTTAGGTTCTAATTCAATTATATATTATGATGAAAAACCAGTAGTTAATAAATTAGGATTAAAGGCTGATAATATTTCTATATTTCATCAAAAATCATCATTATTTTATAACTCATATTTACC
>Ga0209119_1004277_pt1 | contig 11832 bp, 6 predicted proteins | sample COG_03_FD_184747 | JGI IMG/M metagenome (GOLD analysis project Ga0209119, IMG submission 184747) | Pelagic Microbial community sample from North Sea - COGITO 998_met_03 (SPAdes) (version 2) | ecosystem: Environmental > Aquatic > Marine > Neritic zone/Coastal water | place: Helgoland, sampling... | reverse complement strand
CCAATTTTCATGATCAAATGGAGTTAACAGGTTTACCTGAAGGATATGTTGTTACTAGTGGTTATGTTTGTTGCAATAATACATCCGTAGTGTTTAATGTAACAGCTCCTACTACAGCAAGCCCACAAACAACTGTTACTTTATCAGATAATTTAGGTACTGGTTCGATAACTTTTGAAACCATTGCATTAGAGGTTGGAACGCCTTATGGTGAAGAAGGAGTTATAGTTTGGCTGAATCCTAATAATCCCGGACACGGGTATATTATGAGAAATGCGGATGAAGGTCAATTCAAGTATGGTGGTTATCAGTATGATAACGAACCAGTTAGAACTATTTATCTTGGTGCTAATGGCACGGGTAAAGAGAATTCTGAAAAAATTAGAAACAGTTATGATCATGGAAATCGGAGTGATGAATTAGGTGCTTTACTTAATCGTAGTGTAAATGCGGGTTGGTGGGTTCCATCACGTTCAGAATGGGATGATATTCTATCAGAAAAAGAAGCGATAAACCAAGCTGCCAATGGTACTCCCGAAGGCTTTCAGGTCTTGTCGTCAGGGCGCTACTGGACTTCCAGTGAGGTAAACGATAGTGGGGCATATATAAACCAAGCGCAGACTACGCCGGTACCTTCTGCTAGTAGTTTTTTTTATAAGAGTTATAACCTCAATGTTCGTCTTGTAAAAGAGTTTTAAAATTTAATCCTACCCTACCGCAGGCAGGCGTGAAGCCGTCAATTTTTTTTACGATGGCATTGTGAAAAGTTAAAAATTGAAAGTAGGGAATAGCTTAGGAGACAGGATTCAGTTTCGAATTACGAATGATGAGTTACGAATTGATTGTCACTCTGCGTGTAGTTGAAGGGTAGGCATAGGCTTGTAAGACTGCTCAACAACTTTGCTCGAACCTTAATGGGTTAGCACGTTTATACGTTAGAATTACCCATTGACCACTCAGCTCTCACTTTGCAGTTTTCAATGGGTAGTTATTAACTTTAAACGGATCGTTTAAAACTTAAAACTTTTTCATCGAAAGCCCCACGACTGCAAGACTACAGGGTAGCTTTTAGCGATTTAATTGTAAATTTTAAAGGCTAAAAAGCAGTGAAATTTTTGTTCAATACAAACACATATAGGTGATATCACCTATAATCTGAGTGCAGGTACCCATTTTATGTAGCCTTCAAATATTCTAACTTTATGTAAGATGAAATTATGTAAATAATGTTTTAATAGATGAGGTGATTATGGTAAGAGGATTTGGTGTAATGGTGATGTTTTGGGTTTCCTTAGTTTTACAAGGACAAATGCATGTTGGGGCACAGTCCATCATCAGGTCTACTTTTAGTGTTTCTACTCCTCAGCCAAATCAGCATCATGCTCTTCAACATTCATTGGGGCAATCCATTCAATCTAACGATTACGTTTTGGGCGACATTATACTAAGTCAAGGCTACCTTCAAAGCCGTTTTGCGATTTCTTCAAAACAAATTGAAAGACCTTCTAAACCTGTCTTTGAGGTTTATCCAAACCCATTTATTACTGAAATAAACCTGTCCTTTTTGGCCTTTAATGAGCTGCGTTTTCAACTAGAAATTTACAACCACTACGGTCAGCTGCTACAGCGTTTAGATTTTGGAGCTGTTCAGCAGTTGAGCCTTCATTTGGAGCATTTACCTCCGGGTAATTATACCATACGATTGCGTAAAGACGACGAGATATTTCACAAGAAAATCATCAAATTAACCTAAGTTAAATTTAAGATTATGATGTACAAAAGATTGGTTTTACTAGCCTTAAGCATATCATTACACCAAGGTGTTCTTTTTGCTCAAAGCATTTACTCTGAGAGCGGCGTAAATACCTGGACTCGATTGAATTACACGCATCTAAGTCAGGATGATTACAGGACGAATCACTTAACCTCTCAAAATAGAAGTGAATTGGGGTTTCGAAAACAAATCGCGAAAAAAATTGGGGCATATGGAGGCTTCTCTCACGATGAATATGCTTATTATTTGAATACCAATCGTATTAATTCTGAATTTAAGAGTTTGTATGAGTTAAAATATTTTGGCGTTAATTTAGGTCTGGATTATGTGCTGGTTACGAAGCAAAAATGGACCCTTTTCCTTGATGGAAAGTTTTCCAGGAAAAGTCTGAGACATGGTATAAGGTCTGTTCAAGAAACGAACAATGCTTTGCAACATAACGTTACGACAAATCTATTGTTAGATGATGATTTTCCAGATATAAAGTTCGATGTATTGCTTGGATTCAAATGTTCTTATCGGATTGCCGATTGGATCTCTTTGTATTCCAAATACCATTTCAGTAAAAGTCTTCATGTGGTCGAGAGTTCCAATGAGTCCTATGGCTTTCACTCGCACGATCTTTCATTTGGTTTGGCTTTAGATCTCAAACAGTGGAATCTAAATACGAACTATTCAAAGAACTTAGTTCATAAAGGAGAGATAGTGGCTGATGCCCTCATAGAAAATTCAGAATTTTTGGAAGAGAATGAGTTGTTATTTCTCAAAGATTCAAATCGTTTAAAAATTTACTTCCCACCCAATGAATTTCAGTTTTACCCCTCCCATATAAATGCCATGGAAGAGCTGGCTGATGTTCTGCTAGAAAGTCCCACGATGAGATTTCAAATCACAGGATATTACGATCGATTTACCACAGAAGAAAAGTCCATTCAGAGAGTGGAGTCGGTGTTGGGATTCTTCTCCGAGAAGGGAGTCCCAAGGGAACGATTTAGTGTCGCATATGACGAAGTCTATGATGAGTACAGTACCACGAGCAATGTGTGGAATAGGAGGGTTGAACTAATGAGAATTAATTAAATGATAGAGCTATGAATAAGGGTAAGAATACTTTGGTGTTGTTAATGCTACTTTGCTTGTTGAATTCATTGAATGTAACCGGACAAATCTTAGGCGTCAACTATCAAGCACTCATAGAAGCCCCAGAGCAGGTATACAAAATTCCGGGCACCGATTTTGGATCGAATTATTTCAGGTCCTCTCCGTTAAAGATGCGCTTTACCATCTCGAATGAAATGGGCGATGAGTACACAGAGGTCCACTCCGATACAACCAACATCTTCGGAGAAGTTAACCTCATTATAGGAAATGGTAAGTCATTTTCAGGACTCTTTTCAGAGGTCCTTTGGGATGGGAAACCTAAGCAGTTGAAAGTGGAGATTGATTATTTAATGGGAGCCGGTTTCGAATACATCGGCACAGAAAACCTGCTTTATTTACCACATCCTGTATCCAAGCAAGACACCGAGCGTATTGACAATAACAAAGCATTGGTAGAAAAGATCATCCAAGCATCTGGTTTTACCCCTCAAGGCGCTTACAAAACCAATTCCGATGCGCGTTACATTCAAAATGCAACATCTCTTGCTTCCGCTGACGATTTTTTAGCACAACAGGTGCAGCTGAATTCCGAACGTATTGATGGAATGAATGATGATCAGGAAATTGAAATACTGACCTTGGAAGACGATTTGTTAACTGTTGGTGTTGAGCGAGGAGGAAGTAAATCGGTCGATTTGAGTCCCATCAAGGACGGTACCGGTACCGATGATCAAAACGCCTCAGAAGTTATATTGGATGAGCAATTGCTCATTCTGGATGATGAAACAAATTCAGCTGAGGAAGCCATTGTGGCACTGAAAAAATATATGGATTCGTTGGCGTCGATATCTAGCGATGATCAGTCATTGACTTTAAATGAAGAAACTCATGTTTTGGCTCTTGAAGAGGGGGGTGAGGTTGATATGAGTGCTTATGTAAATACGGATAATCAAACGGCCGAGGAAATAGAGTTCGTAAAACAAATGGATATCAATGCTGATGGAGATTATGAAGACAATGTAGAGCAGGCTCTAATCAAATTAGTGGATATGCTTTACGGTTGCACACAACCCGATGCATGCAATTACGATTCAGGATCCTTGTTTGGTAACGACGATTTATGCGAATATCAAAATTGCATTCCCGAGTCAATCGAACCCGGAATTTCTTTTCAAGGGGGTTTTGTGGTTGCCTATAATCAGGATACCAAGGAAGGTCTTATCGTGGCTAGCTCGGATCTTTCTGTGGGACCCTGGAATGCTTTTCAATGGGGCTGTGCAGGAGTCAATGTTCTTTCAACATCCGAAGCGATGGGTGCGGGGACAGAAAATTCCAATGTGATTCTAAGAACCTGTTCAGAGCGATCTACTGCTGCAAGCATGTGCGATTCGTATGTGCTAAATGGTTTTACCGATTGGGTTTTGCCTAGTGTGGTGGATTTGAAAAAAATTCATGAAAATGAAGAGTTTTTAGCTGTTGATCAGGGCTATGAATCCCTAACTCCCGATGTGTATTGGTCTTCCTCTCAAACCAATGGTTATATAGCAAAGGGGATGCATGGCGTTGATGGTACCCTAATCGACCTTAATAAAAATTCGCAGAATAAGCTTCGTCCGGTTCGTTATTTCAAGTTGTAAGTAGACTTTGAACCTTACATAAAATAGGGACTTATTTTTAAAGATGTTGTTCAAAGAATTGTAAATATTATGATGATGAGACATAGATTGAAAATATTAGGTTTGGTACTTTCTTTATGCTGTTCATTCCTTGTGCATGCACAAACACCTGGAATGGTTTATCAGGCAACCCTACTTCATCCCCAAGGGGTTAGTATGCCTGGCGAAAACATCATTTTAGAGCATCTGAGACACCAAAAAGTTTCCATCCGATTTTCTATTACAGACGCAAGCCTTGATGTCGTATATACCGAGGAGCACAGTTCAACAACCAATGCCTATGGTGAGGTGAAAATTGAACTTGGCTCTGGAGTAGCTGTTTTTGGAGATTTTCAGGACATTTTGTGGAATGGGGATGACAAACAATTAAATGTTGAAATTGATTACGGTTGGGGAACGGGTTATGAATTATTTCATACTCAAAGTATGTATTACTTGCCACATCCTCTTAACCCATTCGATCAAGAACGTGTGAGCTCTAATACAGATTTATTGAATTACATCATTGAGGGGGCCGGTTTTGATCCCTACGCAAATTATATCAGCAAGCCTTTAGACTCTATTCTTGAAAATGCATTTTCTTTAGCTGAGTCTGATCGTGATTTAGATGAGGCTGTGCATGAAAATACAGAAAGCATAGCAAGCTTCAAAGACGATCAGAAGATCGAGCATTTGAGTTTGTCTGACATGCGGTTGCAGATTGCTTTGGAAGGTAGTGATGATTTTTATGTGAATTTAAGTTCCTTGCGAGATGGCATTGGAACCGATGCTCAAAAGGCCTCCGATGTGACCCTAGTTGTAGAAGGATGGATGACTAAGAGTGATGTCGAAATAAAAAATTTACAGTCAGCAATCATTCAGTTAAATGAAGATTTAGACCGACTGAATAATAACAATTCGGATGAGCAAACAATGAGTCTTGATGGTGAGGAATTGCAATTAACTGGGAGTCAAACTTCTGTATTGCTTCGAAATTATTTAAATCAGGTTGACCGCCAAAAGGCACAAGAAGTTCTTTTGGTCGAAACCATGGACTTTGATGCGGACGGTGCATCAGAAGCTACAGTAGAGGAAGCTTTGATTGCATTGTCCAATCGTCTTTCAATGGGTTGCACCGATTCTTCGGCTTGTAATTATTTTTCATTAGCTAAAGCAGACGACGGTTCATGTATATTCCTAATGGACTGTCAAACCTGTTCGGGAGAAACCAACGGTAAGGGACGGGTTGTAGAAAATTTCAAAGATGACTGTGGCGTATGTGATGGAGACAATACAAGTTGTGCAGACTGTGCAGGGGTTCCAAACGGCAGCTCATGGGAAAGTGATTGTGGTTGTGTAGCAGAAGGCAATAGCGGAGATGACTGTGATGACTGTACAGGGGTTCCAAACGGTACAGCCAGTCCCGATGCTTGTGGCGTTTGTGAAGGAAATGGGCCCTTAAATAATGCAGACTGTGACGGAAACTGCTTGCCTGGTTTCACAGATGTAAATGGCGTTTGTGTTACCGTGGAAGAAGGTTGTATGGAAAGCATTGCATGCAATTACAATTCTTCAGTCAATACAGATGATGGTTCGTGTATTTACAATGATGAATTTAGTAAGGATGAGATCTCTTGCGATGCTTACACCTGGAACGGGAAAGTTATTACCGAAAGCGGAACGCATGTAGACACCTTACAAACAACATCGGGTTGCGACAGCGTGGTTACCTTGAACCTAACGATCAATGAATCCATTAGGACTACCGACACCCAAGAACACTGCGATGCTTACACCTGGATCGATGGCCTTGAATACACAGCGGACAATGCCACAGCAACTCATACCCTAAAAACAACATCGGGTTGCGACAGTGTGGTTGCCTTGAACCTAACGATCAATGAATCCATTAGGACTACCGACACCCAAGAACACTGCGATGCTTACACCTGGATCGATGGCCTTGAATACACAGCGGACAATGCCACAGCAACTCATACCCTAAAAACAACATCGGGTTGCGACAGTGTGGTTGCCTTGAACCTAACGATCAATGAATCCATTAGGACTACCGACACCCAAGAACACTGCGATGCTTACACCTGGATCGATGGCCTTGAATACACAGCGGACAACGCCACAGCAACTCATACCCTAAAAACAACATCGGGTTGCGACAGCGTGGTAAGTTTGAAGTTGCTTATTAATAAGAAATCTGATGATTGTGATATTTGTGTGGCTGGGAAATTCGAATCTAGTGATACCGATAATGATGGCGTTTGTGATGAAGATGAGATTGAGGGTTGTACAAATACAAATGCTTGTAATTACAATTCAAGTGCAACTGAATCCGTCGAATGTGATTACACGAAGACCTATTGGAAGGATGAGGATGGAGATGAAAGTGGATATGGAGATGGTGTAAGTTTATGTCTGGATGAAGTAAAAGATGGCTATGTAAGCCATTGTAGTACTCTTAGTGCGATGTATTGTTTTGATGATTCTTGTGACAAGAACTATAAGATCAATAAAAGTAGTTTCCCTCTTTGGAGTTATCCTCATGGAGTGTCTTACAATACAAACATTTTTACCTGCTCTGGAGATTTTATAGATAATAATGATCATGGTGCAGGGGTAAGAGTCTTTTCTCTAGGAAAGGTAAATGGTATTCACGAAAAGGTATACGCATTTTCAGTAAGTAATGAATCCTACTATAAATTTTATAATTCAACCGCGTTAAATTATAGCGCAAGCGTAAGTAGTAAGGTATATACCAATACATGGGAATTACCAACCGAAGACTGGATTACTGAGTTTCGAAATGATGTAAAAGCTCAAGTATTTTGGGACTATGTTCCAACGGAGTTTTGGACAGATATTCCATGTGCAGGTGGCTATGAGATTTATAACAAAGATGCTAAAACGTATTCATGTAGCGATAATTCCAATGCCTATCCCTACATCCGTATTATAGAAATAAAGCCAAATTACTAAAAAAGGCTTCCCGGAAGGAAGCCTTTTTTAGTCGTGGGTAAAATCCCTCTGTTATTTGAAGTTTTTACAGGGTATTTATGATGCCGTTTAAAGTAGCACTGGGTCTCATGGCGTCCGATGATTTTTCTGGTTTCGGAACGTAGTAGCCATCAATGTCAACCGCAGAACCTTGAATGCTGTTGAGTTCTTCTACAATTTTCGCTTCGCTGTCCAGTAAAGCTGCTGCAACAGGTGCAAATTTAGCTTGTAAGTCTGCATCCTTTGTTTGCTTGGCCAATTCCTGTGCCCAATAAAAGGCGATGTAAAAATGACTCCCTCTGTTGTCCAGTTCGTTTACTTTTCTCGAAGGTGATTTTCCGTTTTCAAGTAAAGATATGGTTGCATTGTCTAAAGCTTCTGCCAATACTTTTGCCTTTGCGTTTTTGTTGGTTTCTGCTTCGTGTTCAAATGAAACGGCTAATGCCAGGAATTCACCTAAGGAATCCCACCTGAGGTGATTTTCTTTGTTGAATTGTTGTACGTGCTTAGGAGCAGAGCCTCCCGCACCGGTTTCAAACAAACCGCCGCCGTTCATCAAAGGAACGATGGATAACATTTTAGCACTGGTTCCTAATTCCAAAATGGGGAACAGGTCGGTGTTGTAATCTCTTAATACATTTCCTGTAACGGAAATGGTGTCTAACCCTTCCTTCATTCTTAGTAGCGAAACTTTGGTAGCTTCTAAAGGGGAAAGAATTTGAAGATCCAATCCACTGGTGTCGTGATTCGGTAAGTAGGCTTTAACTTTTTTGATCAATTCTGAATCGTGTGCTCGGTTTTCATCCAACCAGAAGATGGTAGGTGCACCGGTTGCTTTTGCACGGTTTACAGCCAATTTAACCCAGTCCTGAATCGGTAGGTCCTTCACCTGGCACATTCTCCAGATATCGCCTTTTTCTACTTCGTGCTCTATGAGAACCGTACCCGAGGCGTCGACCACTTGTACTTTTCCGGCAGCCGCAATCTCAAAGGTTTTATCGTGCGAACCGTATTCTTCGGCTTTTTGAGCCATTAAGCCTACGTTAGGAACTGTACCCATAGTCGTCGGGTCGAAGGCACCGTGCTCTTTGCAGAAGTCTATGGTTGCCTGGAAAATACCTGCGTAAGAACTGTCTGGAATGACTGCTTTGGTGTCTTGTGCTTTTCCTTCTTTGTTCCACATCTGTCCCGAATTTCTGATCATGGCAGGCATGGAAGCGTCTATAATGATGTCACTAGGAACGTGTAAGTTTGTAATCCCCCGATCTGAATCGACCATAGCCAAGTCAGGTCCTTCAGTGAAGCATTTTTGTATTTCGGCTTCAACGGCTGTTTTTACGTCTGGTGCAAGTCCATTCAATCCGCTTAACAGATTGCCCAAGCCGTTGTTTGCATCAATGCCTGCTTGCGCCAATTCTGCGCCGAACTTGTCGAAGACAGACTTGAAAAACGCTTTGACACAGTGGCCAAAAATAATGGGGTCGGAAACCTTCATCATGGTGGCTTTCATATGCAGTGAGAATAATACGCCTTGATTTTTAGCATCTGCAATTTGAGCTTCAAGGAAAGCGAGTAAGGCTTTCTTGCTCATCAACGTAGCATCAATGATTTCTCCTTCAAGAACCGGTACAGATTCTTTTAGTGTTGTGGTACCCTCAGCATGGGTGAGTTGAATGGTTACATTCCCTGCTTGAGCGATGGTGACCGATTTTTCGTTGGATGCGAAATCTCCAGAGCCCATCGTGGCTACGTGGGAGGCAGATGATGCTTTCCATGCGCCCATAGAATGTGGGTTTTTCTTTGCAAAAGCCTTTACGGGCTTGGGTGCTCTTCGGTCTGAATTGCCCTCTCTTAAAACCGGGTTTACGGCACTACCTTTTATCTTGTCGTAGGTAGCTTTAATGTTTTTTTCTTCATCATTACTCGGACTGTCTGGGTAGTTGGGTAAATCATACCCCTTGCTTTGCAACTCCTCAATAGCTGCTTTTAACTGAGGAATGGAAGCTGAAATGTTTGGTAACTTGATGATGTTAGCATCGGGTTTCTTTACCAAAACACCCAATTCTGCTAGAGCATCCGATACCTGTTGTTCCGGTTTTAAATAAGTGCGGAAACTGGAAAGGATTCTGGCTGCCAGAGATATGTTTTTGGTCTCTATTTCGATTCCACAAGGTTTGGCAAATGCCTGAACAATAGGAAGAAGAGATTGAGTAGCTAAAGCTGCAGCTTCGTCTGTTTGCGTGTAATAAATCTTAGACGACATGTGTTGTGTATTTTAAATCGAAAAATTGATAACGATGTAATGACTAGTTTCAGTCCGCAAATATAGGAAATAGACCCGTTTAGACGAACTGTTTCAGCATTAATATTGTATGGTTTTTTACTAAAGATTTCAAGAGGAGAGATTTAGTGAAAATACAAGACTTTAAAACCGGAATTTTTGTGTCTTTATATTTAAGTTTCTCTTACCGAACGACAGTGTGTTAGTAGGGTATGATGGTTTATAATCCTTCAAGAACTTTCTCGGTTTTTTTGCTGTTTGGGAAAAAGGAAAGTAGTTTTTCAAGGACGCCTTCTACGGTGGTATCGGGGCATGATGCACCGCTGGTGATTAAGATGTTTACCACGTCTTTTTGAGGGAGGAAGTTTACACTGCTGTTTAGGGTACTCGTTTTGTAGTTGAAATGCGTGATGTCTCCGGAAGGATTGATCTCAGAGGCATTTTTAATGAAGTAGGTAGGGAGTTTTTCTTCGCACAATTCCACCAAGTGAGAGGTGTTCGAGCTGTTATACCCCCCAATCACGATGGCCAAGTCAGCTTGTTTGTTGAGTAGTTCGTGAGTGGCATCTTGATTTTCATTTGTGGCGTAACACAAGGTGTCTCGGGTGTTCGCCATGTGAGTTTTGGCGTTTTCAATACCGTATTTTTTTTCCATGACTCCCTTAAGGAAGGTGGCGATGCCTTGGGTTTCTGAGGCAAGCATGGTCGTTTGATTGATGACGCCTATATTTTCTAAATGTTGGCTCGGGTCAAAGTCGTCGCTATATTTACCTTCAAAGGTTGTTTTGAATTGGCTTAAAGCACGTTTTCCAAGAATGAATTCGGAAAGAACGATGGCCTCATTCATATCTTTAATGACCAATGCCGGGGCATTTTTTTTGCTGTAGGAAAACGTTGCGCGTGTTTCTTCGTGGTTGTATTTTCCGTGGATGATGATGCTGTATTTTTGTTTCCCCAACTGGTCGGAGCGTTTCCAAACTCGGGTAACAAAAGGGCAAGTGGTGTCGTATTTCTTTGTTTCTATACCCTTTTCTTTCAAGAGCTCTAAAATTTCTAGGGTCGTACCGAAGGCCGGGATAACGATGATGTCTTCGGCGGAAATTTCGTCCCATGAAATCAGTTGTTTACCGGAGGTATTCATGATGAATTGGATGCCTCTGCTCAGTAGGTTATCGTTTACGTCCGGATTATGAATCATTTGGCTTAACAAAAAAATACGTTTTCCTGGGTTTTCATCGAGTGCTTTGTAGCAAATTTCTATGGCATTTTCCACGCCAAAACAGAATCCAAAATGTCGCGCAATGTGAAATCTAACCGAACCAAAGTCCAGAGTGGTCGGACTGAAATCCTTTTTTTTAGGATCTAGTACTTGACGCGACTCTTTGATTTTTCCGATGATTGGAGAGCGGTATTGACTCGGAATGTTGAATTTCTTCATGTTCGTTTGATTCTTAGCCGTAAAAGTAAGCAATAATTTAGATTTTCTGCTTCGCGCGTAAGCCTTTTGGGCACTTCTGTGAGGGATGTGGTCTTTGGATTTTTCATTCCCTGCATTTATATGTCGTGATCTGAGGGGTGCATTGACTTTAATTGCGTATATTTGCACACATTTTCTAATAAGGGTCGCGGAAATGAACGTTTTATAAACTCTTTCACCTGATTTTAAAGCAACCCGGAGGTGAAATACAAAAATCTTTTTCCCATGTCAGAGGAGAAAAAAACAAAAGCAGAAGATCCTGCTAAAGAAGTTGTTGTAGAAACTACGACAGCTGAAACACCAAATCCATCCGAAGAACCCGCTGCTGCTGAAGAACAAGTTGCTGAGGCAACGAAGTTAGAAGTTGCAGAGGAACCCGTTGTTGAAGAAGTATTTGATTGGGATGTTTTTGCTGAGGGAGGTCTTGCTACGTATTCTAAAGACCAATTCAAAGAACTTGAAACGATGTATGATGCCACGCTTCCTGATGAGACTCAGGCGGGTGTTATTGATGGTAAGATCATCAACCTAA
>Ga0209119_1004275_pt1 | contig 11835 bp, 11 predicted proteins | sample COG_03_FD_184747 | JGI IMG/M metagenome (GOLD analysis project Ga0209119, IMG submission 184747) | Pelagic Microbial community sample from North Sea - COGITO 998_met_03 (SPAdes) (version 2) | ecosystem: Environmental > Aquatic > Marine > Neritic zone/Coastal water | place: Helgoland, sampling... | reverse complement strand
TTAAGACTTATCTATGGGGCTTAGACTTGTCTGGCACTGAACAAGGTGCTGGTGGTGTAGGTGGATTGCTTGCTGTTACTGATGAGGTTGCTGGGTCTACTAGTTATGTACTTAGTGATGGTAATGGGAATGTCACTGGGTATGTGGATGCTTCTTCTGGTAGTTTGGTTTACTCGTGTGAATATAGTCCATTTGGTAAGGTGTTGGTTGAGACTGGTACGTCTGTTAGTGACTATGGGTTTTCTACTAAACCACTGGATGCTGAGACTGGGCTGAATTATTATAACTATAGGTATTACTCTGCTGATTTGGGTAGGTGGTTGAATAGGGACCCCATTGCTGAGAAGGGTGGATTGAATTTGTATGGGTTTGTTGGGAATGGGCCTGTTGGAGGGATTGATTACCTAGGGATGTTCAAACCTGAAGTTCATATAGAAATTGTGTATGATGTATTAGCTAGTAAGATTCAATCTCAATACTTAATTAAGCTTATGGTATCTACTGCTGATGTAGATATTTACGGTTTTGTTGATGAAAAACTTCATTATGATAACAATACATTCAATGAGGCTGATGCAAATATTGAGAATATTTATAGCAATACTATTCCTGCATTTGATAGTTATGCTCCATATGATGATGATGCTGTGGGTTCAGTGCTTGAATGGTTTGGTCAAATCCTTCATGCAAGACAAGACTACTGGTCTCATACTAATGCAATAGAAGAGGAGTTGAGGAATACAGGGACCCCATTAATGTCAGGTGTTTTTACTTGGTCTCAGTTTTTTGCATGGGATTATCAAAGTCAGGCATATTGGTATAAGTACAACGATTATAGAGTAAATGGTGTTGATCATGAGTTTTTAAATAAAGACAACAGTTCTTCTTATGAAGGAAGTATCGAGGTAGATGGAAAAACCTTATATGCGCATGCATATGAAAAAGCTGTTCAAGAGACAATAACCCAGTTAGAAAGATTTAAAATATCTGCTCCTAATGCTTGGTGTAAAATCAAAAAATGAAAAAAAAATATTTAGTAATTTTCTTATTTTTGAATATATTTCTAATCTTCTTTAGTATTGCTTTTCTACGTCATGTCATGAATGGAAAAGAATATTTTGTGGTTCAGTTTTTCTTATCTGAACTTATTACGGTAATGTTGTATTTGAAATTACGTAAATCTCAACTTTATATACTTTTCAATACACTACATTTTGTTTTTTGGATTATTAGTGTTCCTGCAATTTTCTATGGTTCAATTTATTATGCAATAAATAAACTAATGGTTGATTAGATTCATCAGTCAACTCTATCATTTCTTGAGTTCTGTTGCTTGGCTGCTTGATAAAGCTAATCATCCGGAAAAATATGGGGACGGAACATTTATTAGAATAAATTAGTGATAAGTAGGGATTAGATATCATCAAATTCTAGATATGAAAGAAGATTAAGTTTAATGAGCAGTTTAGATAGAGCGAATACAAGTTTTAGTAGTCTTAAGCAGTTGCTAGATGTTCATTATATGTATTTGCTAAGTAGCTTTTTGCTATTTATAGATCTATTGCTAAGTGTCATATATAAAGAACCTTTAATTCTTCTAAATCTTAAAAAAACAGAAGATAAGGTTTCTTTAGGAGTTATATTATTTACTTTGGTGCTCTTTTCATTTTATTCCATAATGATTTCTAGGTTAAAAAAAGTCTATGATGATATTTTATATTTAGTATTGTTCCCTTTCTATAGGCTTTACATAAACTACACGGTATATACATATAGTGTAAGTTGGTATTATTCTAGGGTAAATGATTTTCAACTGAGGGAATATGCTCTATCTACATCTAATCTTCCATTATGGCAATATTATTTAAAACACGAAGAGAACAAGGAAAGAGAAAGTCGGATTATGTTGTCACTTTTTTCCACAGGTTTTTTAGTATTGATAGCTTATTCTTTTAGCAAAGTTGGTATCATTAGTTCTTTGAATATTCTTTCTGAAAAGATGGGTGTTGATATTTATATATTTGCCTCTGTTTCATGTTATTGGATGGGGGTAGCGAATGAAAACTGTGACTTGAGTAAGAACTTGGTAAGTGGTTTAAGTTTTAAAACAGTGAAAGAAATTAGAGAAGATTCGAGGCATTCATATTCTGTAAATGCAGAAGGATGGGATGAAGAAATGAGAAAACCGTCATATTTAAGTTATTTATATAGAAAGTATTCAGGAAAAAATGATACATCTCTTCAGGAAAAAAAACTGACTTTTTGGGATCAGTGTTAACTGAAAGAATAAGCCCCACGGGTCGGACTTAGTTAGAATAATATGAGGATGGAATACAAATTAAGGCCAAATATGGTTTTCCTTCTCTTCAGCTTTCAGTGCCATAATTAGTTCATCAAACTCATATTCTTTCATATTATTTTTTTCTGCTAAACGATCATAAATGGATTTTAGAGTCTCATTTCTTGATTTTAAAAAGTTGTTTAAACTAATTATGGGCCAATTCTTGGTTTCGACATTTGGAAGGTTTTGAATATATTGCAAAGATTCGGCTAGGATTCCATAGGGAGGTTTGTTCCATCCACAACAGAGTAGGTTTATAGCGACCCAAAATTGTTGATTTTTTTTACATCGCTTAATTTGCCGATTTGTTGAGTCAGGTCTTTCAAGTCGATTATTCTGACCATCATTATTTTGAATTGGGTCACTTGCAAGAGGGTTGAATAAAGGGATAGGTTTATGATTTATTAAATCTAATAATCTTTCTCCTATAGTATAGCCACAAAAAAAACCTCCTTCTTCCTTAGGGTTAGCTTTATTTGTATAGGAGAATGAATAGTATCTGTCAGTGAGTGGTCCAGAGACTCCATTTTTTTCTTGTCCTGTTAATAATTTTACATGACTAACAGGAATGAGATTGTAATTCAGAACTACTTTACGACAATTCTCTAAACCTATCAAACTTCCAATTGGCATATTTTTCTTCTCAGTGGGGTGGAATATTAATTAAATTGTTTCGTACAGATTATATGAGGGAGGAAGATCTGGTAACATGAATTACAACACCATAGACCTGAAAAGTATTTTTTGATATGGAAATACATAATTAGTTAATGGTTTGTTGAAGCTGTATGCCAAGAATAAAAGCTATCATTATTCCAATTCCAAGTATACTGTAATATATATTCTTTAGTAGCTTCCTATCATCATCATTCATGCCTATTCCTCTAATACTCTATGGTTTAACTTTCGTTACAGGATATGGAGCAAGTGTAGTCATAAACCGTCAGCTTACTAAAAAGCCAGAAGAAGGTTCCTTTTTTGACTCTATCAATGATGGTGTCAACGCAGTTCCTTCTACGACAAAATATCTTGCAATTGGATCTGTTGCTATTGCTGTGGCAATGACAGCTAGAGCTGTTTCAAATACAGTTAAGTAGAAAATCAAGCACTTGCTTTTTTATTTTCATAAACGGTTTTAATTCCCCAAATTGCATTTCTTGCTTTAATGCATCTTTCAGTGAAAAGGTCTTTTTTTTCTTCGACAATATAGTCGATTAGATTCTGTAATTCATCTTTTTCCATATTTTCTAAGCCATCTTCGAACATTTGGCAGATAATATTTTGAGCATCTTCTTCTGAGGAAGATTTCATAATGATAATTTGAGTAAGGCGTTTTTTAATTTGAGAGACCCATGTTTTAATTCTTTCTTCTGAGGGTTTGAGTTTTGGAGTGGTGGAAGGTAATTCAAGAACTTCTGCATTAGAAAGGATGTGATTCCACCAATAAGCTGTGCTTGCATTTTTTATTCGAGAAAGTTTTTTGCAATCATGAAAGTCTCGAAAATTCAGGAACCTTTTAATAACACCAAACAAAGGAATTTCCCATCTACCATTATTACGATGATTTTCTATTAATCGAGAAATTATTTTTTGTGCTCTTTCTTGCTTTGTTTCTAGTTCAAATCGATGCCATTCCTCATTTGGGTCTTTGTTGCCAAGAGCGATTTGCTCTCTTCTTTTGTCATAAATACGGGCAAAGGTCTCGCTTTTTCTTGAACCTACATAGATAGTTTCAAGAACATTACCGTTCTTTGCTTTTTCGAAGATTTGTTTTATCTTGCCTCCATCTCTAGCAGTCGTTGTATAGGCATCTTCAGTCGCATGAGCAAAAACATGACTAAGTAATGAAAAGTCGCTTTTTTTGGGTAGGACGTCAATCGCATAATCAATTCTTGTGAAATGCCCAGTTTCATAGCTATTTTCTCTGTCATACATAAATGAATGTAGCCACATAATGACATCCATAGAGTTTTTCTTATATTTTTCTCTTAAATGCAATAATGCTTTTCCAGTAAGGCTAATCATAACCATATTTTCTTTGGCGATCACTTTTTTTCCACCATTCATACCAATAGAAATTTTAGCACCTTTAAACCAATCATAGGTTTCAGTCCAAAACTTAATATTAGTTTGTGAAACAGTTAAGCCTTGTTTTATATAAGGGCTTTCATCATAATCTTGGTCGATTTCAATTTCGTCAGACTCTTCTAATGGCTTTAATTCTTTAAGTGCTGAAAGAATTCTCCTGTTAGAAAAAGTACAGGTAACCCAATCAATAGAAAGGTTTATCTCGGCTTTTGTCATGTCACACAGGGGCAGAGGTTGCCCCGGCACCCACATATTATTTATGTGGGTTAAAGGGGACTTCGTCCCACCTTCACCGATTTGGAGATCGTTTTCAGAAGATGATTTTACTGTAGAGTTTGTTGATTTTCTTACCATGAGATTTTTAATCTAATGAACATTAAATGAATGCTCAAGAGAATGTTGATAAAAAGAGACTAAAACAGATTCTATTCTTTTTAAGTTCTCGTATCTGATATCAGAAAGCTTGAATAGTTTATCAATATATCTAGAACTAGCCAAATATTGAGAGTCAAAAACATAAAGATAGGATATGGTAGTTTTAGTTTTTCTGTATCCTATTTTTATACTTATAATATGGTTTTCCTCCGAAAGCTTCTCCATATTCCAAAGGAGGTTGATAATGATAAGTTTTCTGAGTAAATAGTTTTGAAATAGACTTAACAAAACTAGCCGGATCTTCAATTCTATTTTTTATGATTTTAACTGATTTATTCATGAATTGCCCGTATTCTTCTTTCCACAGTCCTAGTTCATCAGAAATAGTTGTCCTGGAAAGCTTTTTTCGTTTAGCTACGACATAAGCATCGAAGACCCGTAGTCGAGTAATCTCTTGATCTTGGTCGAAGCCTCTAGCATCTTTGAAAGTGTTTTTTTTAAGCAATTCTTTTCCTTGCTCTTCTAAAACAGCTTTTCTCTTTATTTTTAATTGAGTTCTAATATAGTCGATCTGGTATTCAATATCTTCTGTTGGGTCACATAAAAAAGCGACCTGACTATCATCTAATCGCATGCCAACTTCGTAGCTTTTTTTATAAGGGATAATATTTTCTTCAGAAACATCACGTTCTTCTATGTCTGCTGACAAGTATTCACGAATATATGACCATTGTGCTTCTCCGTATTCTTTAGATGACTCTTTATTTGCTGTTTCCGGAACCCAAGGCTTATAAAAAGAAAGAAGGTTTTCTTGAAATCTTTTTGTAGGAGCTAAAGAGTTTATGTTTATTGTAGAACGTGATTTAATTCTCCATCGAGTTAGTAGCCAGTATAATGGATCAACTAATGCTTTCCCTTCAGTTTCGCTTTCTCCTTCAATATAGAGACAAGGGGTTTCCGGAACCTCTTTATAATAATAAAAGGCTTCTCGATCAATAAGAAATAGTTTTTTAATTTTTATTAATCGTTGTGCTCGTTCAAAATCTCTTTGATACTTTGGGTTTCGTCGGAGCATTTCCCATCCCCAAGTATCAGCTAGAAAAGTTTGGTCAATATAATTTTTTGGATCATCCCAATTTTCATAAATAGACCAATACTTTTCTTCAGGAATAAGTGGAGGATTGATATTTGCCATAAAGTGAAGCGTTTAGCAGATTCAACTGGTTTGGAGTTAAGTATTAAGTCCTCTAAGGAAAATATCTAAATTCTCCAGAATGATTTTTTGTTGAGAAGTAGGGAGAGATTCTATTTTTTTAAAGCGACGATATAAGTTAGCGCTTGGAGTTAAGTTATCTTCTATACCTAGTAGTTCATCTGCTGAAATTTCTAATGCTTGAGCAAAACTTATTAATAATTCAGAAGGAACACGAAGGCGACCTCTTTCGTAATCACTGAGCCTAACATTTACGATACCAATGCTTTCAGCTAGATCTTTTTGAGAGATATGTTTTGCTTCTCGTATCTTTTTGATTCGAGCTCCGATTAAATATTTTCCGGAAACGTCTTCTTCCATGATTAGTTCTTGAATAGCCATGGTCGAGATTTTATTAAAAATAGGAATAGTACTAAGCATAAGTTACAAAAAAAACAATTTAAGTTCGCTATTGTGTAATCGTTAAAAACAATAAGTTGGTTACACTATAGCGTATATTTGGTTTTTGCCATGATCTGTAAAAATGTTGATTCTTCTATATCAAGCGCGAGTTTTGACTTGGAAGAGGGACAAGGGCTGAATTTTCAAAGTAGAACTTTTCCAATCAGGGCTTCAGTAAAACCATTCAGGGAAAAGAGGGTAATCCTACACGGGTAGTTAGGGTTATTGAAACGGGTAAATCAGGGTAAATGGCTAAATCGTTTAGGGAAATGACAGGAAACTAGGACCCTAAAGATCCTTATAAAATAAGGGTTACTGAGGGTTTTGGTCAAAAAATAATCAGGGAAACTGAGAGTACGTACTAACAGGGTACTTAGAGAGAGGAAAAAGAGGAATGTTTGGATTATCTAAAGCAGATAAAATAAAGAAAACTCATTCAATAGAACAGGTTGTTACAAATTATGGAGGGTTTTTTAAAAAGGTTGGGAATAGTATTCAATGCCGTTGTCCATTTCCTGATCATGAAGATAAAACTCCATCTTTCTCAATCCTGAAAGAGAAAGGGATATTTAATTGTTTTGGTTGTGGAAGAAAAGGAGATGTTATTTCTTTTGTGGCACAAATGGAAGGGATAAGTAATTCTGAAGCTATGAATAAACTAGATTCAGATTATAAACCAATAACTCTGACAAACCCTATAAAAGCCCCTGAAGTAATAAACAATAAGAAATCAGACAATGATATTTTTAGAGCTATTTCAGAAATTTATCATCAAACATTTTTAAGAGAAAACAAAGCTCATGTTTATTTAGAAAGTCGTGGTCTTAATGATAAAGGGATATGGAAACACTATCGAATTGGTTATTGCAATGGTAATGCTATTCAAAATGCAATTAATGAAGATGAAAAAGAGCAGTTAAAAAGATTAGGAATCCTTAATGATAAAGGTAATGAGTCTTTATATAAATGTATTGTGATACCTTTACTAGACCAAGATGGGCAAGTCGTTGGCTTTTATGGGCGGTCTATTGAGGGCAAGCGTCACTATTATACAAAGGGTGATCAAAAAGGTTTGTTTAACGCTAGATCCTGTCAGAGTACAAAAGATCTCATTCTAACTGAATCAATTTTTGATGCGTTATCTTTAATTCAGTTAGGTTTTAATCAGGTATTGCCAATGTATGGAGTAAATGGAGAAACGCCGATTATTACTAAGGCGATTAAAGAGATAAACCCTGAAGAATTAATTTTATTCTTTGATAATGATGATGCAGGAGAGAAAACAGCTAATAAAATGCAGAGATCTTATGACAAGAAAAAGGTCAAGGTATCTATCGCAAAGTTACCTGAAGGAATAAAGGATATAAATGAATTCCTAAGTAATGGAGCTGAACCCAATGATATAAAGGGTTTGCTTAAAAATAGAAGTCTGATAAATGAAGGAAAATCTACAATAAGCCCTGTAAATGATGGTCTTGTCTATCAAGATGAAGATCAAATCCTTTTTAAATATGATGATTTACATTATCGAGTCAAAGGAGATTCAAAAGAAAAAGGATCATTAAAAATTATTCTTAATACGTATAAAGAGGATTCAAAGCACATTGATCGAATTGATTTATATAGTGATCGTCAGCGTCGAAACTTTTCAAAGAATGTTGAAGAGAAATGTAAAACACAGAGTTCAAAGGTTGAAAGCCATCTTCTTAATATTTTATTTGAATTAGAGCAACAGGATAAGCCAATAAAGAAAGATCAGCCTGAATATAAAATTAGTCCTAGAGAGGAAGCAGAGGCATTAAAGCTATTAAAAGAAAAAAAACTTATGAATAAAATCTTAAAGGATATAACTTCTTTAGGGTATGTTGGGCAGGATCGCGAAAAGCTTTTGCTTTATTTATCAGCAACCGCTAGGATAACTGAGCATCCTATACATGTTTCCATTCAAGCAGCATCATCAAGTGGAAAATCAGCAATGATGGAGTCGGTTATATCTCTTTTTCCTCCTGAAAATGTTGAACACTTCTCAAGAATATCAGGGCAATCTCTTTATTATATGGAATCATTAAAGAATAAGATCCTTATTGTTGATGAACGATGTGGAGCTGAAGAGGCAGAATTTGCCTTAAGGTCATTGATGAGCAGGAACCGTTTAGATTTAGCCGTCGTTCAAAAAGATGATAAAGGTCAATGTAAAACTAAAATAATTGAAATTGCAGGGCCAACGACTGTTTGGGATAGTACTACTCATACAGCAACTGAAGACAATCGTAATCGAGCTTTTGAATGTTTTATGGACGAATCGAAAGAACAGACTGAAAGAGTTCAGTCACAAGAAAGAGATGCTTTTTCCCCTGAATACTGGGATAATGAGGATCAAGTAAGCTGTGTTCGTTCCCTTCACCAAAATGCTCAACGCTTGTTAAAGCCTTTAAACGTGAGCATCCCTTACAAGGATTTAATTAAATTCCCAAGCATGAGTACACGGTCACGAAGAGATTTTAAACGGTTTCTTTATTTAATTGCTGTTATTTCTTTATTGCATCAATTTCAAAGAGAAAGAAAGAAAACAGTAAAAGGGAACGAATACATTGAAGCAACTATTGAGGACTATACATGGGCTCACAAAATAATTCATGATATTTTAGAAAATAGCTATTCTCTTATAGGTCGAGAATCAAGAAAGTTAGTTGAAATTTTACATCGATGTGTGAAAAACTCAGCAGAAAAAGAAGGTGTTAATTCAGCACATTATCGGTTTAGTCGTCGAGATATACGTTTGTGGACTCGTTGGTCTGAAACAAAAGTTCGTCAAAGCATAACTGAACTTTTAAGAATGGAAATACTGCAATGTGAATCTGGAGGTAGAGGGCGTGGGGGTTTTCGTTATAAGCTAATGTGTTCAGAAGATTTTAAAACTGATATAAACTTAATGCATCCAGATGAATTACGAAGAAAGTTAAAACTTGCAGAGAATAAAGAAAATTAATTCGTTTAATTCGCATTTAATTCGCATGCGAATTTACGGCCTTATGTTTACTGGTTTTTTGCTTAATTCGTTAATTCGTTGGGATTTGATCAAGGTACAAAAAAAGTTTAACTAAAATGAATGAATTAGGTCAATATTTCGAAAAGTATCTGGCTCTTAGGAAGGCTCAGAATATTTCAAAAAACACATTAGAACTTGAAAGAATGAGTCACAAAAAGCTTTGGATATTTTTAAAAGATCATTATCCAGAGTTCAAAAGTGAGTTGTTCATAACGACAGAGCAACTTCAAAAATATTCAAGATATATTAATAAACTAGAAACAATAAGACAGAACACAAAGCTGAATTATCTTAAAAACTTAACTCAATTTTTTATCGTAGCAGTTAGGCAAGAGTGGATCTTACTTAATCCAATGCTTGAAATTGAAATGCCTAAACGCTATGAAACAGTCCCTAGAATTTTAACAGTTAAAGAAATGAAATCACTTCTAGAAGCTCCACCATTGAATACAGCGAAAGGAATTAGAGATAGAGCTGTTCTTGAATTGATGTATTCTTGTGGTTTAAGACGAGATGAATTGATTAACCTCAGAGAAGAGAACTTTCAAGAAAATTATCGTTTATTAAGACTAAAAGGGAAGGGAAGTAAAGAAGCGGTTTTGCCTGTTGGGAAGGTAGCAGGTCATTTTTGTAAGTTTTATGCAGAAGAATTAAGACCAACATTTGATAAGGGAAAAGGGAATCTTGAATTCTTTTTATCAATGCAACATAGACCCTTTTATATAAAAGGTCTAAGGCAAATTATTCAAGATTATTTACCTCTAACAGATATTAAAACTGTAGTTTCTCCTCATGTATTTCGTTATTCTATTGCTTCTCATCTAGCTGAAGAAGGAGTTGATATTCGACTAATACAAGCTTTTTTAAGACATGATGACTTGGACACTACAGCGAAATACATAAAACTATCTTATCAGAAATTACAAGAGGTTCACAATGAAACTCATCCAAGAGAGCAATCTTGAGTTTATTCAAAAGTTCCAAGATTACCGAGAGTCACAAGGCAAATCAAATCAAACCTTAAAAAATGGAAGTTATATTCTAAAACACTTCTCTCAAAAAACAAAAATTGGTTTTAGGGAGATAAAACAAGATCATATTTTAAACTATGTTAGTGATGAGAAATACAACATTTTGACTTTATCTGGTCGATATGTTGCTTTAGATTTGTTTTATAGATGGATGCTTAAACAACACTTTATTTTAAGAAGTCCTATAGAAAAAATTCCACGACCGAGGGTACCAAAGCTACTACCTCAAAAAATTATGACTATTGGTGAAACTCAAAAAGTACTCAGGGTTAATTCAAAAAACTCAAGTGATCCTTATGAGTTTAGGAACAGATCAATATTAGAAATGATGTATTCTTGCTCATTAAGGCGTAGTGAAATTATTGGTTTAAAACTTAGTGATATTGATTTTGTAAGGAAGTCTTTATTAGTGCGTTCTCTCAAAACTCAAAAAGAAAGAATTGTTCCAATAGGGAAGGTTGCATTAAAACTTTTAGAGATTTACATAAAAAAATATAGGCCAAAGGTAAAGAGTGAATGTATTTTTATTAGTAAAAAATTAAAGCCTCTTTCAAGTGATAGAGTATCAAAGATTGCTTTTGAAGCAAGAAAAAAATCAGGCATAAGAACAAAAGCAACAAGCCATAGTTTTAGAAAAAGTTCAGCAACACACATGCTACGAAATGGAGCTTCAATGTATAGTGTTCAAGAATTATTAGGTCATTCTGCTTTAAAATCAACTGAAGTGTACACAAAGGTTTATCCGAGGGATTTAGTCAAAATGCATCGGGCTCATCACCCAAGAGAAAAACAAAAGAACTATAAACTTCCAGACTTAAAAGCCCCTCATTTCTTCGATTTAAGTAAAAAGCTGTTTAAGCCTTCTATTGTCGATGTATCAATTAAACAGGTGTTTGTTATGCATCGATTGAATCACGCACGAGAGAGAGAGGATTTGCCCTCTCTAAAGGTCCCTAAATTTATTAATGGGAGTGGTCATCTTTTTATTAGCCATCAGAAGAAAGCCTTTAAAATTTAAAGTTATGTATTCAGCTTTAACACCTAAAAAAGCAAGATTTGAGGACTCTGTCAAAGAAACCTCAATATTAGGTTGTTGTTGGCTATCAGAAAACCTTAATAATCGATATCAATATATTGATTTTCAAGTATTTAACGTCGAAAACGATACGTTGTATTTATGGGGCTTAGACTTGTCTGGCACTGAACAAGGTGCTGGTGGTGTAGGTGGATTGCTTGCTGTTACTGATGAGGTTGCTGGGTCTACTAGTTATGTACTTAGTGATGGTAATGGGAATGT
>Ga0209119_1004265_pt1 | contig 11846 bp, 5 predicted proteins | sample COG_03_FD_184747 | JGI IMG/M metagenome (GOLD analysis project Ga0209119, IMG submission 184747) | Pelagic Microbial community sample from North Sea - COGITO 998_met_03 (SPAdes) (version 2) | ecosystem: Environmental > Aquatic > Marine > Neritic zone/Coastal water | place: Helgoland, sampling... | reverse complement strand
GCAAGGCATAAGAATTTTACTAAAAGATTCTGGCCTTAAAGCCGAATTCAAAAGCAGTTCTCATCTGGTGGTTACTCGAAATTATTGGGGGATAGATCAGATGAAAAGTAAAAAGAATTTATTGGCAGCTACGGTTGCGTTTTTTATGGGGAGTGGTGCTCAGGTTAGTGTGGCGCAGGATGGAGAAGCGGCGACTGCGCAGAGTGGGATTGATGAGATTATTGTTACGGCGAATAAGCGTGAGCAGAGTTTGCAGGATACGGCTATGGCGATTTCTGCCTTGGGCGGCGACACGATTGAGAAGCGTGGCTTGGTTGGTATGGACGATTATCTTCGAACATTACCTGGCGTAAATATGCAAGACCGAGGCGCGGGTCAAAACAGTGTCGTGATAAGAAGCATTTCAGTAGATCCCCAAGTTGAGGAAGCAAATGTAGGTATTTATTTTGGTGAAACATCAATAACTGGCTTAGGTGGTTCCGGTACTAATGGGCAAGGTGGTAACCCAGACGTAAAGTTAGTTGATATAGAGAGGGTTGAGGTACTACGTGGCCCTCAAGGTACGCTTTATGGTTCAGGTTCTATGGGTGGTACTGTGCGCGTCATCCCCATGAGTCCCAATCTAACAGAGGTCGAAGGGAAGCTTTCTACTCGCTATTCACAAACAGGCGACCAGGGGGGCAATAATACTATGGTACAAGCCGTTCTAAATGTTCCCCTAATTGAAGACAAGCTAGCAGTAAGAGGTGTGGTTTATCGATTTGATAATAGTGGCTTTACCGACAACGTTGCAGCCACTCAAACTCCGGTTGGATCAATCACTGAAGCAATAGCGGAGAGTGGTGTGGCACGAGACCACAATGAAGCTGGCAGTGATGAATATACAGGATTTCGATTAACCACATTATGGCAGCCGACTAATGATTTGGATATTACCTTGGGTTACCTCCAACAAGAAATTGACCAGGACGGCCAACCAGAGGTTGATTTGAGCTTAGGTGATTATCAGCAAGTGCGTTTAGGCGTTGGTCTTGGTGGGGCAGATCGTGAGTCGCTCACCAGTGACATTGATATAATTAATTTGATAATAAATTATAATTTTGAATGGGGTAAGCTAACTAGTACGTCGTCTTGGACTGACTATCAGTCTACGAACCATTCAGATATGAGTCGAATTACCGGGGGGTTTGGTTTCTTTACTAGTTTGCCTGGAGCGGGTCCATTTTTTAACTATGGCGTGAAAGATGTTGACAAATATTCCCAAGAGATACGTTTGGCATCCCAGCTAGATGGTAGCGTTCAATTTGTGGCCGGACTGTATTATGAAGACCAAGAGACTGATAGGCTTCAAACATGGTTGTGGAGTGGTGATCCTTTACAGAATCCGAATCTAGGCTTGAATTTATTCAATGTTCCCGGAGTTGACGCTCTAGAACAGCAAGCATTGTTTGGCGAGCTATCTTATGACTTAACCGATAGCTTCACGGCCACTTTAGGGGCTCGTTATTTCGACTACGACAGAGAATCTGCTGACGGGTTTACATTCAATACCAATGCTTCTCCTCTTGGAACACCTGTGAGTGTTGCGGAAACAGGTACAAATTTTAAGGCCAATCTTAGCTATAAGCTTAATGATGATATTTTGCTTTATGGTCAATGGGCGGAGGGCTTTCGATTAGGCAGAGGTTTGATTAATCCGTCCCCTGATGCGCTGTGTGATGCGGATGGCAATGGTATAATTGATGAGCTTGGTATTACTCGTCCGACTCAACTTGATTCTGATTCCTCAGAAAGCTTTGAGCTTGGAGTAAAAACTTCATTCGCTGATCAGCGCATTACCTTGAATGCAGCTGTTTATCGAATTAATTGGCAGGACATACCTATAAATGTCCAAGCTTCATCAGCTTGCTTTGTACAATTGAATGCGGGTAAAGCTGTCTCAGAAGGCGTTGAGATAGAGGTGCAAGCAGCGCTAACTGAAAAGTTTCGCCTAGATCTTAGTGCATCCTATGGAGAGGCAACTCTTGATGAAGCCAACTCTCTGGGAAATAAAGGCGATGATCTACCTGGCTCAGCTGACTTTAATATGAGTATCGGTTTGGAGTATGGGTTTATTCTGGCTCAAAACGAAAGCTTTGCTCGCATTGATTACAATTATCAGAGCGAATATTACAGCAATATACAAGGTACGGGGCAAGCTGCTGGAGGTTTTGGCCAGCTTAACCTAAAAGCGGGTATGGCAATCAACCAATTCAATGTTGATATCTTCGTTAACAACCTTACCAACACTGACGAATTTACTTGGGTAGAGTCTAGTCTTCAAGGTGGGGGCTTTAGCGCTTATCAACTTCGACCTCGCACTGTCGGTTTAAATCTCGGTTTCAATTTTTAGTCTAATACCCTCACAGTAATCAGTTTTTCAGAAAGCTGATTGCTGTGCTTTTGAGCTCGCTTTATGTCAAATCCCAAAACTAAACTGAAATATATCGGTACTGCTTCGTTTGAAAAAAATCCTTCTTTAACACTTTCAAACTGCATCACTTATGCGCTTCCAGCAATAGCTATGCTTTGGATATATGCGCCTCTGGTTATTGTTCAAGGAATTTATGCAAAATATTATGGATTATCGCTAACTACAATCGCAGCGATTGTTTTGTTCGGGCGTTTATTCGACGCAGTTAGTGATCCACTTATTGGTTATTTCTCAGACCGCTATCGTCGTCAAATGGGTACTCGAAAGCCGTTTGTACTGGTTGGGGGGGTGTTGATGATAGTTAGTGGATATTTTCTATATGTTCCCGTTAGTACAAGTGCATATTATTTTGGCATTTGTTTGATTGCATTTTATTTAGCTTACACATTATTTGATATTCCACATAACGCATGGGCCAGTGATCTAGCATTGAATTCATTTGATAAATCAAAAATATTTTCATTTCGCAGCGCGGCTGTATTCTTAGGGCTTGTTCTATTTTATACGATTCCATTGTTACCATTTTTTAAAGCTCAAGATATTACTCCAGAGACCTTGCAGGTCTCGATAATTGCAGCCAGTTTTTTGATGATATTGTCGTTGATCGTGTGCATGAAGTATACGCCGGATGGGATGGTTCTTTACTCGAGGGATAGGAATTCTAAGTTGGAGGCGAGCTCAATCTTGCAGAGAGTGGCCCTGCTCCGAGTTGCATTTCAGTCTTTTTTAAGCAATAGGCCTTTGTGCCTTTTTTTTGGGAGTTACTTATTTTACGGTCTTGGTTATGGCATGTGGCTTAGTTTAATTTTTCTTTATGTAGATGGCTATTTAGGTGTAGGTGAATTATTTGCTCAGGTGTTTTTAATTGCTTATGTAGTTGGTATTTTTGTCACTCCGGGCTGGTGTGGTCTTGCAAAAATGTTAGGGAAAAAAACTACAATGAGTTTGGCTATGATATTAATGGTCATCAGTTTTCTTTATACGGGCATATTGCGCCCCGGAGAGGCTGGCTTGGCAGAGTTACTTACTTTAAAGATTATTAATACATTAGGGGCATCATGTATTTTAGCTATGGCTCCAGCTATGTTATCGAAAATAGTGGATTACAGCACTTGGAAATTTAAAAGCGAAAACACAGCCGCTTATTTTTCAATCTATGCCTTTTTGACTAAAGTAGGAATGGCTACTGGGGCCGCTATGGGGCTGTATATTGCAGGCTTGTATGGCTTCGATGCTACGACAACTACGCAGAGTTCAGAAAGCGTTATAGGGTTATGGCTAGCGATGACATTATTGCCAGCTATTTGTCTTATTGTCGCTTTAGTATTAACAGTATTAAACCCAATTAATGCCCGTAGGCACAGTATTGTTCGTCGTCGCTTAAATGCGCGACTCTTCGTTCAAGCACCAGTTGAAGAAGTTTCAGAAAATCATGCTCATCGGAAAGTGTCAGACCTGGCAAGCAAAACTTTAGTTGTGCCGCCTAGCGGTTAGAAAAATATGATTTTATTTTAATAGTCTGTTGCATGATTAATTTACGAATCTAAATAGTGGGGGGCTCGATTCAAAATATTTCCAACATATATTGACGGGGAAAGTCAAAATATTAATTTATGCTCAATTATTTCTACTCGGTAAATTGTTAAAGGAATCAAAAATGCAAAGTAAGTCTCTGACAGATTCAGCAGGATCTGCCGTCGTCCAGAAAGAAATGCTAGATTGCTATCAGCGGGCTCAGCACCTGAGTCAGGGCAGTTTTAGTAAGTGTGTTGCTCGCAACACGACTTTCTTTCCTATTTGGATAGGAAAGAGTAATTGTTTTTGGTATGAGCGGGAGTTCAAAGAAGGTAAGGAATTTCGTTTGGTCGATGCTGAAAATCGGACTAATTCGGCGGCATTTAACCACCAAGTATTGGCTGAGGCGCTTGCAGATGCCACAGGTGAAGCGGTCGATGATAAGGATTTGCCGGTAAACAATATCAACGGTATGGCCTCGCATAATCTTCAAATTACATTGCAGCCGCTGATTATCAGATTTTCTGCGTTTGATAGACGCTGGGAATTTAATGATGAGTCAGGGACATTGATCCAGGTTAAACAGATACCCAGCAACTGGGTAGTTTCTCCTGATGGCAGCCAGGTGGCATTTAGTCGCGATTACAATATTTGGATACGAGACTTGAAAACGGGTAACGAGCATGCACTGACCTCCGACGGTGAAGAATTTTTTCAGTATGGTATTCCCGGTTTTGTCTGGGGTAATGATGCATTCGGAAGTGTTTTGCCGTTGCAGGCAAGGTGGTCGCCTGATAGCAAATATCTTTTTACAATTCAGCTGGATCAGCGACAAGTAAAAACTGTAGATGAAATACAGCATGTGCCATTGGATGGTAGTTTGCGTCCAAAAACACGACAAAGGAAGCTGGCTTTTCCTGAAGATACCCATATAGAAACTTATCGTTTATTAGTCATTAATATTGAAACCGCCCATAGTCAAGATGTGAATTATGGAAGAATCCCTGCTGCATTGGGTGCTTGCGGTGGATTTTTTGATAACTCGCTTGGGTGGTGGGGGCCAGATTCTCGGTGTGCTTATTTTGTCGATTTGGATCGTTATCATCGATATGTACGCGTTGTTGCACTGGATGCCCAAACTGGCGCTACAAGTATTCTTTTTGAGGAGACCTCAACTACACGAATTGAGCTACTCATGCATCCCCTAGGTTTGGCTCGCTTATTACCTTTGCCAGCCACACAAGAGTTACTTTGGATTTCGGAGCGTAGTGGTTGGGCGCATGTTTATCTTTATGACCTTAATACCGGTGCTCTCAAAAATACTGTGACATCTGGAGAGTGGTTAGTGAGAGATGAAATGGTTCATTTCGATGCTGAACGTCGAGAGTTATTTCTCAGTACTGCGGGTCGAGTATCAGGGCGTAATCCTTATTATTGCGATCTTGTTCGAGTTAACGTGGATAGCGGTGAGCTCACGACATTAGCGTCTAGTGATCACGACTACGTCACTCAATCCTCTATAGGGTATGCCCAGTTATTTAAGGGTTACGCCGGTCTCTCTTGTGGAGTTTCATCAACGGCTGACTACGCAGTTGTGACACGTTCCCGAGTAGACGAAGTCACCCAGAGCTATCTGCTGGATCGTGATGGCAAGCCTATATTAGATCTTGAAACTGCAGATTATTCCCTGCCTGATGGCTGGCAGTGGCCAGAGCCGATTAAGATGATAGCTGCGGATGGTAAAACCGATATTTACGGAGTGATGTATCGACCCTCTAATTTTTCATCCGATAAATCCTATCCGCTGATTGATCATAGCTTTATCGGACATATTTCTTCTGGAGTACCAACAAGTTCTTTCAGAACAGGTGCCGAGTTTTCTTACGCACAGGGAGCCTCTCTTGCTGAGCTAGGTTTTATTGTGGTGCAAATTGATGGTCGTGGTGGTTACTACAGGAATAAGACATTTCGTGATCATAGCTATGGCTGGAAGGATACTGGATGTGATATTGACGACCACGTGGATGGAATTAAACAGCTGGCAGAGCGGTACCCGCAGATAGACTTGAACCGAGTTGGGATTGCAGGTTTTGTCGGTGGTAATGGTGCCTTGCTAGGGCTATTACATCATCAAGATTTTTATAAAGTTGGTATCGCTGGAGAGATATTTGATTTTCGTGTGATGCGAGCAAATGCTGGTGATATGTATGAAGGACTGGGATCGAGGTTGAATAAGGAGCATCTTGAAGAGTTAGTTCACAACCTTAAGGGTAATCTGATGATTTTGCTGGGGCTGTTGGATTATGTTCCTCCAGCAGCCAGCTTGCGCATAGTAGAAGCTTTGAACAGGGCAAACAAGGATTTCGATCTGATCGTTGAGCCATGTTCTGGTTATGGTTTCACCTCATATCAACTTCGCCGATCCTGGGATTTTCTCGTTAGTCACCTGCAAGGGAGTGAGCCGCCAGCAAATTTCCAGTTAGATTCTTTACCGACTCCAATAATCCCAAAAGATTTTGCTAAACACTGTAGGACCTAAGCCTAGATCACAATGACAGCTGCAATTGGCCACTTTTAGAGGCATAAATGATGAGTATCAATAGATTGATTAGTGGTGCCACGGTGATCGATATTCATACCGGCGCGAAGGATCGTAAAGATATTTTGATTCATGGCGAAAAGATTGTCGCAATAGGACTTGTTGGCTCTTTGGAAGTACCCGATGGTACAGAGAGGGTTGATGCTTCTGGTAAGTATGTCATCCCTGGTTTATGGGATGCCCATATCCATATGACTATCTGGCCGGAATATACTCATGAACTTTCAACTCTATTGGTTGCCAATGGCATTACTAGTGTTCGGGATATGGGTGGGAAAATTGAAGATGTTGTGGCTTTACGTGACTACAACCGTCGAAAGGACGTAGTTGCGCCGCGCATGTGGATAGCTGGACCTATTATAGATGGAGCACCGCATATGGTACGGAGCTACGGTGTTGAAGTGAATAGTCCAGAAGAAGCTGTTGATTTAGTCGATACGTTAGTTGAACAGGGTGTCGACTTTATTAAGCTCTATGAAATGTTACTTCCAGAAGTATTCAGCGCACTGGTTGAACGTGCACAGCATCATTATCACCTACCTGCGGCTGGTCATATTCCACAGCGTATGACTATATCAGAGGTGCTTGAGGTCGGCCGATACGATGTGCAGCATCTAGGTGGTACAGGCTCAGGTATGAAATATGACTGCGTATTGGATCATTGCCCAATGCCAGATCGTAAGACAATATTAGATTCAAAAACGTCGCAAGAGAGTGGCTTAGACTTATTGATGAAGGTGACAGGTGCTGCTGAAATAACACCAGACGATATGGATCCTGAAAAAATAGCTGCGCTTATACAATTATTTGTGAAAGAGGGTACTTGGCATACGCCGACATTGGTTGCTGGGGTTCGTTTTAGTGATCTAGGGTTGACTGAGGATTCCTTTGCGACGGATACAGTCCAATATTTACCTAAGGCTCGACAGCAGGCTGCGATAGATATCCAGAATCCTAAGGATGACCCTACAAATGTCTATAAGTTCGGTCCTTGGAGTTTGCAGATAGTTAAGCAGATGCATAGTGCTGGAGTAAAGCTTCTTGCGGGTACTGATTCCCCGCCACTCCATATACCGGGATTTTGTCTTCACTTGGAACTTAAGGCGCTGGTGGTTGCTGGACTTTCTCCTCTTGAAGCATTACAGACTGCAACGATTAATCCCGCTGACTTTTTTAATATCTCGCAAGATATTGGCTCAATTGACGTTGGAAAATATGCCGACTTGGTTTTGTTAGATAAGGATCCACTGCTTGATATCGAAAATTCTAGGTGTATTTCTTTCGTCATGTCGCGAGGCCAACTTTTTAATCGAAGAGCACTGGACTCAATGTTATCAAGTATTTCTAAACAATAGAAAATGCGAAATAAATAAATTGTAAGGTAAAAAAATGAGCGCGGTAAAATCCCTGAATGTAGAACAGATCGAAAATTATCTTCTTGATGCAATGGAAAAATGGAACGTACCAGGCCTTTCAATTGCCATCGTTAAAAATGGCGAAACAGTTCTTGCCAAAGGCTACGGAACACGTGAGATTGATAAGAATCTTCCCGTGGATGAACATACATTATTCTCCATTTCTGGTACAACAGCATCCTTCACGGCTTCTGCGCTTGCGCTCTTGATAAGCGAAGGGAAAATGAATTGGAGTGATCGATTACTCGATTTGCTGCCGAACTTTCGAACGGGAAATGACTTAGTAACCAATCATGCCACTGTGATTGATGCACTGGCTAACAGAACTTGTTTAGCCGGTGAGTTATTGTCGCTTTTCCCACACCCTGATTTAAGTCGTACTGATATTTTAGGACGAATGAAATATATTGAGTCCGCTAATGATTTTCGATCTTGCTGGGGAATTAACTTTCATATGACTATGGCGGCGGGAGAAATTATTCCTTCGCTGACCGGCAGCAGTTGGGATGATTTTGTCAGCGATAGATTGTTTGTGCCGCTCGGTATGACCGATAGTGTCACTGGCCCCCATTTGTTGAGCAGTATCACGAACGTTGTTACGCCTCATGATAGAGATGCTCTAACCGTTACGCCTATCCCTCATCCTCAAACCGCTAATATCGGCCCTGCTGTATCCATCTATAGTAGTGCTGCGGATATGGCTCGATGGCTTAAGTTCCAGCTTAGTGGTGGTAAAGTTGTAGGTAAGATAATTATTCCTGAGTCAGAAATTGAAATGATGCGCAGTAGTTATGTGCCAGCAAATTTTTCCTTTCCAGGAATATCTAAAAACTTTATCGATCAGGGGCTGGGTCTTTTTATATCGGATAATAGTATGGGTTATAAGGTTTATAGTAACGGTGGTGATATTGATGGGATGGAAGCTTACCATGCCTTTGTGCCAGAGCTTGATTTAGGTATTGCGATAATGGTTAATTCCATCATTGCGGTTCCTCAACCCTTGATTGCATGGATTATTGATCGTTACAGCGAAGCGCCTTACGAAGACTGGGTTAATACTACTCTCACGGCATCAGTAGAACACAGCAAGCTTGCGTTATCTAAAGTAGAAGATTTCCGACAATTGATCACCGATCAATCCAAAAAGCCAAGCCATGATTTGAATTGCTACGCAGGTATTTATCGGCATACTTTATTAGGTGATTTAACGGTACAAGCTACATCTGAAGCCTTGTCATTTAAATTGGGAACTGACTATAAAGGTGATTTTTTTCACGCAAATCATAACACCTTCTTTATCAAGGCCACGACGCATCGCTATAGTAGAATGCTACTAAATGGGCCCGCGCAATTTAGGATTGATCATAGGGGAAGAGTGGACAGTTTACTCGTTGCAGGTAAGGAGTTTCAAAAAAATCATGCAGAAGAATAAGCTGCCCGCATCGTTGATAAGATACGCGTCTACGAAATATTGTGATTGTAGAGAATAACAAATGACCGAAACAAAAAGCTACGAACAGCGTCTAAAAGAGTGGGAAAGGGCACGCTTCGCGCCTGCACCTGAGCCGGATCTAAATCCTTTCTCAGCCACTCTGATTAAAATGGTCGCCATGCGCGATGGCATAGCGCTTTATACGGAGATATTCTTGCCACCTCAGGTTGAGAAATCCTTTCCAACCATTTTGCTCCGCTCACCTTATCCCTATAGTCGACCTTCACGCCATGACAAAATGGCAATTCCGCGCTATCTAGCGTCTGGCTACGTGGTCGTTTTTCAACTCACCAGAGGCCAAGGTCAGTCCGAAGGCACATTTTATCAACATAGCGATGATGCTAATGATGGTCATGATTGCATCGCTTGGGTTGCCCAGCAATCCTGGTGTGATGGTAATGTCGGTATGCAAGGAGTGTCTTATCTGGGTAGCTCGCAATTAATGGCCGCTCGGGCAAAGCCTCCGGCGTTAAAGTGTATTATGCCCACGGCCTTTGTTGGCAATTTCACCCGTGTATTTCCCTTCTCGAACGGGGTTCCGAACAAGGGGGCCTATATGCAATGGTATCAAGTCGCAGACGCCGAAAGGTCCGATGATATGGATGTCGGTTATGGTGACATGAATGCACTTAGTCACCCTAAATGGGGCTCAGCATTTCGCAAACGCCCGTTGATAGATGCTGCTGACGATGTATTAACCGGTGATAAACTGCAGTCCTATCGAGACACTATTTCCAATCCTATGGATAATGAATTTTGGGAAAATATTAATTTTACCGATGAGCAATTAGCGCAATTAGATATCCCCATGTTTTTTACCGATGGTTGGTATGACATGACTATTGGCCCCATTGATTTTTTCTCGCGGTTAGAAAAAATTCATGGGCCAGGTCAAGGACCAGATCGTTATTTGCTAGTTGGCCCATGGAATCACTCTCAAACCTATTCGCCCAGCCAGCCAGGTGATTTTGATGGTGATCGAAAACTACCTGATAACGGCGCAGTCGATTTAGTCGCTCAACGCTTAGCTTTTTTTAACCGCTATTTAAAAGGTCATAATAGCGCAGTGGTGCAAGAAGACCGAGTGCGTGTCTATATCGCGGGCGCTGAAAATTCCAATGCCAATGTTTGGCTTAACTTTCCCACCTTCCCAGTGCCTAGTACACAACAGAAACAGTTGTACCTCCATAGCCAAGGGCAAGCTAATAACATTCCTAGTGATGGTGTGCTGAGTGATAAATTGCCTATGGACGAGGCAGTTGATCATTACCTCTATGATCCTTCTCTTCCAACAGCGTCGGCAGCAGGAACATCAATGGACCGACGACAAACCGAAATACGCGCCGATGTATTAACCTACACAAGTGCGCCACTAACAGAACCATTAACAATTTTGGGTGATATAACGTTAGTGCTTCATGCCGCCAGTAATGCCCCAGATACCGATTGGTTTGCCGTGATTACTGAAGTATTCCCTGATGGACAATCAAAGTCTTTTCATTATGCTCCGCCAGCTTTTCGTGCCCGTTATCGGGAAGGCTTTGATCAAGAGGTGTTTTTAACACCCAACAAGCCAGAAGAGTTTCGTATTCCAATGGGACCTGCGGGTCATCAAATATCAGCAGGAAACAGTATACGCTTAAGTATTTTTAGTGCTGCTTTTCCAGAGTATGACCCGAATAGTAATACGGGTAATGAAGCTGCCACTGATATTGAAATGTGCATTGCAAGACAAACTATCTTTCATGACTCAATTAGACCGTCCCATTTAATTTTACCTGTGATAAATCTGGATTAAAGTGTTTTTATTTCCCCCTGTCACTACGGACAACATAATCTTTAGAGGCGGGGAGAAATAAAAAAAGCCCGTTGAAAATAAAACGGAATTCGGAATTCGGGGGACAGTGACTTTAACTTCACTTGATCAACTGAAACGGGTGCTTTCAATATTTGAAACTGGGGTCAGATCAGATGAAAGTTTTTACAATCTCATGATTTATGAAGTGTTCACTGATCTGAGTGCTGCTATAAAAAGAGACCTTCAAAGATATCGTCGTCCTTGAAGCCACGGTCAGATGAAAGTTTTCGAAACCGCAGAAAAATCAGTGGGGCAGTAAATATTGAACAACTGAAATAGGCGCTTTCAATATTCGCAATGCTCGGCGATTGTTAGGGTAATAAAAAATATTGAATTAACTAAAAAGGAATAAACCATTTTCAGGGAGAAAAAAATGAAAGATAAATTCGTACTAAACCCCTGTCCACACTGTGGTGGCGAAGCCACTTTAGCCAGCCCTGATCAATGGTCTTATCTAAGTTGTATTGTTTTTTGTCCTAGCTGTTTAGCAAAAG
>Ga0209119_1004260_pt1 | contig 11865 bp, 10 predicted proteins | sample COG_03_FD_184747 | JGI IMG/M metagenome (GOLD analysis project Ga0209119, IMG submission 184747) | Pelagic Microbial community sample from North Sea - COGITO 998_met_03 (SPAdes) (version 2) | ecosystem: Environmental > Aquatic > Marine > Neritic zone/Coastal water | place: Helgoland, sampling... | reverse complement strand
GCGACCTGAATGTGGAACTCCTGAGCCGCGGTACTGCTTGGCTCGACACCGGCACACACGACTCACTACTGGAAGCAGCCGAATTCGTAAAAGTCATTGAGTCGAGACAAGGCCTAAAAATCGCCTGCTTAGAGGAAATCGGCTACATGCAAGGATGGATCAGTCAAAGCGAGCTCCAAACTCAAATCGAAAAACTCGGAAAATCCAGCTATGGGATCTATTTACAAAGGCTACTAGTTACGCCCAATCACCATGTATGATACTAAAATTAAAATCCTGATCGGAATAGTAGCATATAAGAACACTAGAAAAGAGCTAGAAGGGTCTTTAAATGCTATCCTCAAACAAGAGTTACCGAATAAAACCACAATAGAAATACACGTCCTGCCAAATTGCTCGACAGACTACACATGGTTGAACACTTCTTATTCGGAAGTTCAAATACACAAATCTCAGGGAAATATCGGATTCGGTTCGGCTCACAATCGACTAATGGGTTCATCCAGTCAATGGACACACTACATCGCATTGAACCCTGACGGAACCCTTCACCCAAATGCGGTTAATCAGATGCTATGCTGCGACGACGGGTGTTCGCTAATTGAAGCCCGCCAGATCCCACTTGAGCACCCAAAATACTACAATCCTTCAACATATGAGGTCGAATGGTGTAGCGGAGCATGTCTGATGCTCCGCCGTGATATTTACAAGGAAACTGGAGGATTCGACGATGACTTCTTCATGTATTGCGAGGACATTGACTTAAGCTGGCGCTGGCGTTCTACGGGCGGCAAATGCCGAATTGCCCCAAGAGCCCTATTTGCGCACGACGTAGAATCAAATGATGCAAGATCTAACCTCAAAGAGCGCATGCACACCTCAGCACTTATACTAGCGCACAAATGGAACAACACTACAGCATATCTAAAGTACGCAAAAAAACTCAAGGAGATGGCTGATGCTTCAAAATTCGATGATTTGATTAAAACCCTAGCTAACATACCAAAGAACAAAGCTTCGACAGTTCCTAAATTCGAAAATGGCTTCTACTTTGGAGACGGAAGATGGTAAATAAAAACAAACCAAAGCTGACAGTCGCTGTCAGAATCCACAACATCCAGTGCATTGAATTCTTGGATGAGTTATTATTTACCTTATCAGCAAATAAAATAAGCGAACAAATAGTAGTCTTATTCTGTCTACAAAGGCTAAACATAGAAGATGAAATTAAACCACTCTGCTCCAAGTATGAACTAGCCTGCCAATTCCTTCACACAGAGGCTCCAGGAGACCAACGATCAGCATTAATGAAGCGTGCCATTCAAGAGTGCCACACTAAATACTTTTCATTCCTAGACTACGACGACATCCCATCGCTACAAGGATATCATAAATCGATTAGCATCCTCGAATCCTCCCCCGAACTCGTAGCCACACTTGGCCGAATAGATGCATATACTGCAACATGGCAAAATCACAGCAGACTAATCACAGGCAAAAAAAACACCTATTATACTCCATTACTACATGACTACCTATTTACCAATCCCTTCCCGATACACGCCTGTGTATTAAAATTGGAACAAAAAAAGGAGTGCATCGCAAATTACGTAGACGAAAAGCTCAGCAGACTAGAAGACTATTGGTTCTTCCTAAATCTAGTAACAAATCAACCGTGTGAAATACTCCCCAAAGAAATATTAATGGGAAACTACTTCCTCTACGACGACGAAGACCTAAACACGCCAATTGACATGGAATGGAAAGCAGCGAGAGAAAAAATTAAAGAGAAACTCACCCAACTATTCTTAAAATACATTGAGAATCAGGAATACACAAAGTTACCCGACAAGACATACAGAAGATTTTTTCGAAAATTAAGAAAAAAACCAGCATGGAAAATGACCACGACCAACTTAAGAGTCAGACTTACCCTGAGATACCTAGCATCCCTAACCACCTCGCCTCTAATTACTAAAGCAAGTAATCGCTTATGCTCATCTGCAAAACATTCCAACTGCCACGCACACTTTTCAGTTAAGTGAGAAAACCGAACACAATCCCAGCAAGCGACCTAGCAAAAGTCCAAGAACTAAAGGACTTCATTAGAGAAGTTGAAATCGAACTCACACAAAATCCATCAGAACAACTTGCCGAGGACCTGACCAAAGTACTATGCAGCACAAGCTCTTCTATATACTATTCCGAGGCACTCGAATCGTTCTACATTGATTTAGCACACAAGAACTCAACAGACACACATGCGCACGTAGTAGAAAGAAATAGTATACTACATGTAATGACGATGTGCTATACATCTGGCGGACATACACGCGTGGTAGAAAGGTGGATTCAATCCGCACCAAAGCAAGAGTCCCACTCTGTTGTACTACTAGACCAATGCCTCACGGAAGAAATACCCCCATTACTACGCCAAGTAACTAAAGAGAAACAAGGGCAACTCATTACTTTCAGCCAGAACCAGAGCATCACGCACAAAGCAAATAAATTAAGGGAAATTGCACAAAGATACGAATACATAATTCTGCACCATCATATGCATGACCCTGTGCCACTCATGGCTTTCGGCTTACCTGGATTTAACCGACCTGTAATCACCTTTAATCACGCGGGGCATATGTTCTGGCTAGGTCGCAACGCAACTGACCTAGCAATAGACATCGAAGACTCGCAAAACATCATAACGACTAAGCAACGCGGCATAGCCAACAGCACAATCTGCCCGCTCCCCTATATTGAAAATAACAACTTCAACACACCACATAACAAAGAAAGTCTACGGCATGAATTAGGCCTCCCAATAAACAGTCCAATATTAGCCTCGATGGCCCAGGCTTACAAATACGCAGAAGTACTAGGCTACAGTTTCTCCGACGTGATACGCCAGATACTCAACCGAACTCCACAAACAGTAGTAGTTTTAATCGGACTTTCCTCTGAATGCGACGACTGGAAACAACTATGTAAAGACTACCCCCAAAGGCTCTACTTACTAGGCACGCTACCACACGCAACAGCCATAAAATACTTAAGAGCATGCGACCTATACATTGACTCCTTTCCGTACATTTCATTCACATCACTCATCGATGCGATCGCAATCGGAGGCCTACCTGCGCTCAGCCTACAAACACCTGTGGGGTCCCTGCCACTAATCAAGGGAACTGCAGCATTAATAGAATCCCAAAGTCAATTAGTGGAAACAACCATCAATCTACTAAAAAGTGAACCCAAGCGCATAAAGCTACAAAAGACCCAGAAGGAATCCTTAAAATCCCTAAGCCATAAAAAATTCCAAGAAAGCATCCAGGACGTATACGCAAAAGCAGCTACTATAAAAAAGAACTCCAGCCGCTACCTAAATATTGAAGATCAAATCACCAAGTTCGATATACTCTCAAACTTAATCACTTCAAAACAACACAACATCGGAATTCAAAAAAGACAGCACAAACTGCTCGGAGGGATTATCACGAAAGAAAAGACAATACTTGGCCCTTTCACTATTAAAAAATCAAAAAAAATATTAGGGTTCTACTTTTACAAATGGGAATTCCCAAACCCAAAATAGCTCCCGAGGATTTGCCTTCGTACGTTACATAAATGAAAAACAACAATCCACAATTTTACCAACCAGAATTGGACGGCTTCCGTTTCTTTGCATTCTGAAGTGAACCCGAAATAATGGACAAGTGGTTTAGTTGAATCGATGATAAGGAAATCGACCAATGAAACGAAAACGTAGAACATTCACACCAGAGATAAAATCCAAGATAGCCCTAGAGGCGATGAAGGGCGAAAAGACGATCAATGAGATCGCTCAGCTCTACGAAGTTCACCCCAACCAGGTGAGCGCGTGGAAGGGCGAGATGATCTCGAACGCGTCCTCAGCTTTTGATAGAGGGAAGCGCATCAATGAACAAGCCGAGCAGAGTGCTCGCAAAGAGGGGAAATTATACAAGAAAATCGGCGAGCTCAGCATGGACGTTGAGTTCTTAAAAAAAAAGCTGCCGTAAGCTTGGGATCGAACTGCCAGCTGAGTATGATGATTGAAGCAGATAAAAATCATCCCAGTGTGCGCCGTCAGTGCGAGTTGCTGGAGCTCTCTCGCTCTGGGCACTACCGTCGTGAAAATGCTCAGCCTTCAGCTCGTGACTTAGCCAATGAGCGGCTACAGGCTCGTATCGATAAGATTTACACCGAGTGTCCATTTTATGGCTCAAGGCAGATGGTTCGTCAGTTGCGCCGTGATGGAATCCCTGTTGGCCGCAAGCGGGTTCAGCGTCTGATGCGCATCATGGGCTTGCAAGCGATCTGCCCCGGGCCGAACACCAGCAAGCCGCACCCAGAGCATAAGGTGTATCCTTACCTGTTGCGCAATGTGCCCATTACCCGCGTCGATCATGTCTGGTCAACTGACATTACCTATATCCCCTTGCAGGATGGGCATGTCTATCTGTGTGCAGTCATTGATTGGCACAGTCGCTACGTGATTAGTTGGAGTCTCTCATGCTCAATGGACGGCCCTTGGTGTCGCAGCGTCTTAGAGGAAGCCTTGATGCGAGGTCGCCCGGAAGTCTTCAACACCGATCAAGGTAGTCAGTTTACATCCCCTGATTATGTCAAAGAACTGACCAGCCGAGATATCAAAGTCAGTATGGACGGGCGAGGTAGGGCCTTGGACAATGTCTTTGTCGAGAGGCTCTGGCGCACAGTCAAATACGAGAATGTATATCTCAAAGGCTATGAGGACATGAAGCGGCTCAAGGCGGGACTCAAAGAATACTTCGAGTTCTATAATCACAAACGACCACATTCCTCGCTTGACGGCAGCACGCCAGCAGAGGTTTATTTTGCCGCAGAAAAAGATAAGGACGCGGCTTAACTCGCACTGATCCCCAGCGCCCCCATGGGGGCGCTGGGGATCACTAAAACAACAACAGCAATAACCAACTAAGATCTAACTGTCACTGGTCCCAACAATGGGGTCCACTTCATATTAATCTTGCTGGCAGTACCTCATCCGGCTATCTGGGTGCTACCTGTCAGCCATTTTGAATCAATATTACTTGGCGTCGCAGTAGCGCTTGGATATTTTGATGCTATTTTTTCAAAACTGCCGGTGGTCGTGCCGATCTGCCTCGCTGGAGCTTTCCTCTGGATATTACTTATATCTCCTTCATTGAGTGTAATCTCATGGTATTTGATACCTGGTTACATTCTGGTAGGGTTAATTTCAAGCCTGGCAATTCATGTAGTCTGTCGAACTAACCAATCCAAGTGGATGAAGTTTCTAAAGTGGAAATCCTTAGTATTCCTGGGGAAAATCTCATATGGCCTGTACGTTTTTCATTTACTGGGACTCTCCATCGGGGAGTATGTTACAAAAAATTGGTTTTTTACTCAAAACTGGACTGCCCAACTACTGATTTCACTGATTATAACTGTGGCACTAGCAACAATATCTTTTACTTTCCTTGAGCGGCCATTCTTAAAATTAAAAAAACGATTCGAGATTATTCATTCACGTCCTGCATGAAAATGGACAACTCCCCCGCAGACTGATTCAATAAAACGGACAACCACCGCATTCATCTTAAGATCAATTCATCACAATACCTCAACCCGCACCTCCTCCGGCCCAAGGTAAACAAGAAACATCCACCCAACTAAGATCTAACTGCCACTGGCTCCAAAAATGGGGCCCACTTCATATATGAATAAACAAACTTGTATTATCATTACTTCAATCAATCCTCCTAATAAAGCGATGCAGATGTTTGCCGATGGGATCAAGGAACGAAACGCCAATTTTATTATTATTGGCGACAACAAAAGCCCTGAAGACTTCAATTTGGATGGAGCAAAATTCTACAGCATTACTGAGCAGCTTGAGGCTCTTCATGAATTTGCGTCATTGTGTCCAACTAATCACTATGCGCGTAAAAACATCGGCTACCTTCTCGCAATACGAGATGGCGCAAAAGTCATCATAGATACAGACGATGACAACCTGCCCTTCGAGGCTTTTTGGGAGGAACGAAGATTAACCCATGAAGCTAGAGTATACAATAAGCAGGGTTGGTTGAATGTTTACAAGCTCTACTCGGACGCGAACATCTGGCCGAGAGGTTTACCCTTAGATGAAATTTCGAAGGAGACCCCGAAGTTAGAGACGCTTGAAGTCGAGACGCTTGACTGCCATATTCAACAAGGGCTAGCTGATGTAAATCCGGATGTAGATGCAATTTATCGACTCATATTGCCTCTTCCTCAAAGCTTCAAAAGCAACGATCCGGTTGCGTTAAAGCCAGGCGCTTGGTGCCCGTTTAATAGCCAGAACACAACTTGGTTTGAAGCTGCATTCCCCTTGTTATACCTTCCCGCATACTGCTCTTTTCGTATGACAGATATATGGCGAAGTTTTGTTGCTCAACGAATTGCAGCAGTTAACAACTGGCCAGTTCTCTTTCACAGTTCTACAGTTTGGCAAGATCGTAATGAGCATAACTTGATTAGAGATTTTGCGGATGAAGTTCCAGGATACTTGCACAACGCAACAATAAGAAAATTACTTGAAGAGCTTAAGCTTGAGCATGGGGATGACGCGATTACCAGTAATCTCAGAGCTTGCTACTGTAGTTTAGTTGAGGCTGGAATTATTGGTTCCGAGGAATTGCCCTTACTTGATCTGTGGATCAAACATTTTGAATAGCAAAAGAAAAAGATCAACGTATCTAAGACATTTAAGATTATAGGTGACGACCAATGTCACCCAGATACCCCATCACCACTTACTATGAAAAGACCCTTAAAGATATTCTTGATGACCAAGAATGAAGATTCATTCATCGAAAACTGGATCATTTACCACGGAAACATTTTCGGATTCGAAAATCTACATATAATCGATGGGTCAGATCGAGACTCCATATTCGAAGTGTACAAAAAATATAAAGACCGTGGGCTCAACGTATATCATACTAAAGCCAACTTAAACGAGCTTGAAAAAGTCATCAATGAGCAGATGAACCGGCATAAGAATACGGATAGCTTTCTCATCAAAGTTGATACCGACGAGTTCCTAGCACATACAAATTTCATTCGTAAAAATCAATTTGTACGTTTTTTTACGCGCCTCATGTTAGACATAAAAAGTGATATAATAGAACACACAACACTAGATCAAAGTTTAAATAATAACAGATTCGAGGAACTGCTTGAGAACTTGCCCATTACTGGACAGAAATACAGACCCTCAAATATCTTCATATCAGAACCTTCATTCGAAGATGTATCTGATCCAATAAACGATATTAACACTTTTAAGCCTATAGATTTAACGACCACCCAGGGAAAAAGTTTTTTCCATTCAAAAAGCTTCTGCTCCACTGACCTTGGTGGACACTCTGGAGTAACTACCAAAAATCGAGGTACTATAGAAACACCCTTAATAGTCATTCACTACCACAATGTGAGCTCCGCGAATACAATCAGAAGCGCTAGGCAAGCTTTAATCTCCCACAAATATATCTCTGAAAATGACAGTAACGATGTATCAAGGGAAAAACTGCTTAAGTTAGATCGCGAAAAGCGTGAATGCGGATACAATTCTAGCCATAAGGTTTTATATTATCTAGGATACCTCAATTCGATAAATCCGGAGACAGCATCAGATCACTGCGAACCTCTCCTCGCCAGCCACCTAGCGAAAACTTCAGGCACGATTAAAAACACGCTTATTAAGGATACACTAATGAGTTTAGCTCCTGCTGCTGTGCCGAAACTCTAGCTGTGGGCTTCTCACCAAAATGCACAGATGTCGACTAAATTAAGTAACGCTCGAATCATCGAGAATGTTTCTTCCTAAATGCACGACGAAGATCTCTATTAAAAAATAGAACTAATGACGCCAACTTTATTACACGTTTGCGTAAAGTCTTCATGGATAAAAATATTTGTCTGTATTTTAGCACACATTGTTCGTTGAAAATACGGTCCCCCACCTTTACATTTCCTAGGTTTGCGTGCTCGTCATCATCTGGATTTGTATTTGCACGTATCTTACAAACGCCATCGACCAAATCTTCAATTTCATAGTCATCCGGGTTAACCGACAGATCATTTTCAATGATCAGTAAATCAATACGTTTACCATACTTCTTGGCGATTCTACGTCTATACTGAACAATTTCTTCGGCGCTAGACAACAATGGTTCGTGCGCATACCAGACTAAAAGCACTGATTTACTTGATTTCAAAATAGACAACATACGCTCTATTCTCCTGTCGTATTTCTCTTTTACGCCTGAATAAGATTGATTTACAGCTATGCCCGCAGGAAAATCGTGATAGTGTATAAAGCCATTTCGGACGTTTTGGTAATTATCACATTTAGCATCCCCTACGATGCCTGTTGGTTTTTCCAAATAACGTAAATCTTGCAGGTTCAAAAAATCTTCAAACTCGTTAAGCAAGAGATCCAATCGAGGTGCCAATTCGACAGCTGTAAGCCAGTCAAAGGGGAATGACGCATGACGCAGATTATGCCGTTGCATAAAAGAGGCACAGGCACAATCACGCCCTAAACTAATAATGTAATTATATTTCATCATATGCATAAAAATTTGCATCAAGATCATTCCAACGCGAATCATCCTATCTACATGGACTCATTTAACTCCTGCTAAAAAAACTTCGAGATCGCTGAGGATACGAAATCCACAGATTCGAAGTCCATACAGTGATCAAAATTAAGTCAGAACTAACCACGATTTAAAAAGCGCGCTCAACTCTTACTAATAAGACTAAATCTGGTTTACGATCAGATTTGGTGAGTTCTGCCGGTAATGTTTTTAACTTATCGTTCCAGTGTCCGACATAGCGAACCTCTTTAAAGGAAGTATTCAGATATGACCGTATCAATGATGTGCAGGAATCACCTATCACCCAAATAGTCATATTATTTAAAGCCTTAGAATTTACCATAACACCTTTCCAACCAAACGGATCTTTTGGTTCAACCGCCAATTCTTCTGCGAAGATCTGGCTGTCCTCTAATATTTCAAACTTCCAATTATCATCAGCGTGTAGAGGAAAGTTCTCTAATTTAGCAATGCCGATCAAATCACCCTGACGAGTCCCAGCTAGGGAAAAGTTAACCGTTGGAGCGATAAGATTGAGCTCATCTAGCAGAGAGCGATACGCAATATAAGCCCCCTTCTGATTCCAATGCGTATCTGTACGCCAGTACAAATACCCCTCATCGGATTTATTTTTTATCAACAAATCAGTAGGGTCGACTACTTGTAAATTTAAAATACCCCGAAGTTCATCTGTAATAATAGTACTATACCTTTTTTCAGAAGGGGCAACCTCTTCAGGCAAATATTCAGTGTAAACACTTGATTTATTTGGACCTATCAAGAGAGCGACTTGCGTACCTGATTGAGAAGCGGCTTCAGTCAGTGCCGAAAAATCTTCTATGATGTCTTTAATGTCAGACGCTGAGGGCTCAATTGCGAGACGTAGCTTGGCAATGGATTGATCGTGAGCATTACCCAAGAACAACCAATCTTCATTGCCTTCGTAGTAATTAATTGAAGGACCCACCGCGTAATCGAATCCCTTTCGGAGCACAGCACGGGAATGATAAGCCGACAAGTCACCATTACTTATAATGTAGCCAATCCCTCCAACAGAAAACAAAACTAAAGCAATTACGGCAGCATTCAGCTTCTTCCTCAAACTTCCAAATCTAATGGGGTTTTCTATGAATTTATATGTGAGCCAAGCCAAAAAAATTGAAATAACTACGGCAGTTATTCGATTATCCCGATGCGGAATATCACCCTTATAAATTTGTAAGAATGACAAAACAGGCCAGTGCCACAAGTAGAGTGGATAGCTAATCAGCCCGAACCAAATAGCTATTGGATTCATCATTAGTACTCGATTTAGCCAAGCCTTCGAACCACCTGCAATAATCAAAACAGCACCCAAAACTGGTATCAATGCCCATAAAGAAGGGAAAGCTAGACTCTCGTCTATACGTATTATGCCATAAACTAATAACACAAAGCCGACTAGGGCCATTGTACTAGAAACGATTGAACCATCGGTTAGCGTATCTTTTGAAAATGTTAATCTTACAAGATGCTGGTCGAACCAAAGCTTCAGGCTCTCAAAGAATTCGCCTTTATAAAGTAACAGCCAAGCCAAAATACTACCACTCAGAAGCTCCCAAAAACGACCTATTGGCCAAAAGAAAGTCTCTGTCGGCTTTGAATGTACAAAACTCAGATTAAGGTAAAAGGAAATAGCCGCAACAATAACCGTGATAGTGAAGAGATTGAACTTACGCTTCCAAGCACACCAAAGAACTAATGGCCAAATAATATAAAACTGCTCTTCAATCGCCAAACTCCACAAATGGAGCATTGGCTTAGTCTCTGCGGCATTATCAAAGTAGCCAGTCTCATCCACTAAGATGAAATTTATAATATACGTAGCACCACTCGCAATATGCTTTCCTAGTTGAGCATATTCATCGACCAGTAACACAAACCAGCCGAATACTAGCGAGACAACCATCACGAGGATTAGTGCTGGAAAAATCCTTCTCACACGACGGGCAAAGAAATCTGCAAAGCTAAATTGTCCCTTATCCAAGCTTTCAAATATATGAGTAGTAATCAAAAAACCACTTATCACAAAGAATATATCTACCCCAATAAAGCCACCCTTGAGCCAGCCAGGAAAAGCATGAAAGACTACAACAGATAAGACCGCAAAAGCGCGCAAACCATCAATCTCCGAACGATATGCTGATTTATTGGAACTAACTTTATTTTCTTTCTCCATATGATTTATCACCTGACAGTTGAGGTATTTTTATTTTATAGATAACTCAGCTAGAAAATCGCTAATTAAAAAAATTCGAGATTGCAGAGGATACGTAATTTACAGATTTGAGGCTCATACATGGACTCATCGGCAAACTCAGCACCTGACTGTGAATCGCCTCGGTCAAACCGAAAGATTGCACCGCAAGCTCTTTATAAGCAGTCTGCCTGTGAGGCGGCACTGGATAATGAATAACGGTTTGAATCCCTTCCTCGATTAAGTGCTTTACTAGGTCATCTCGTTTTGCAGTGCGCACGACGAAGAGATGCCAAGCGGGGACAGCGTAATCAGCGACTTGAGGGGCGGTGAGGACTGATGAAAGAGGCTCAAGGCCTGCCAAATAGGCATCCGCCACACTGCGACGCTTCCCCGTATCCTCGTCCAAGTGAGCCAATTTAACTCGCAAAATCGCAGCCTGGATCTCATCAAGCCGGCTATTCATCCCTTTGTATTTATTATAATACTTTTCATGGGATCCGTAATTGCGAAGTGCAGTGATCGCATCTGCGAGTTGACCATCGCAGGTCGTCACTGCACCGCCATCCCCCAGCGCTCCTAGATTCTTACCCGGGTAAAAGCTAAAGCCCGCAGCATCTCCCAAAGAGCCAGCCTTGCGACCTCGATAGGTGGCTCCATGCGCCTGAGCGGCATCTTCGATGACCTTTAATCCATGCTTTTGGGCAATTCTACAGATCGGGTCCATATCGGCACACTGACCATACAGGTGAACAGCCATAATAGCTTTGGTGCGCTCAGTGATCGCAGCCTCAATCAACGTGGGATCGAGATTGTAGGTAAGCTCATCGGGCTCGACTAAGACTGGTTTCAATCCGGCACGGCTGATCGCGAGAATCGATGCAATATACGTATTCGCCGGAACAATGACTTCATCGCCCTCACTCATGAGGCCCAACTCACGATAACCCATAAGAATTAAAA
>Ga0209119_1004254_pt1 | contig 11877 bp, 7 predicted proteins | sample COG_03_FD_184747 | JGI IMG/M metagenome (GOLD analysis project Ga0209119, IMG submission 184747) | Pelagic Microbial community sample from North Sea - COGITO 998_met_03 (SPAdes) (version 2) | ecosystem: Environmental > Aquatic > Marine > Neritic zone/Coastal water | place: Helgoland, sampling... | reverse complement strand
CACTGGCCGTGGGCTTTCGCCCCCCAGGTGTTACCTGGCACTCTACCCTTTGGAGCCCGGACTTTCCTCTGTGTTACACCCTTTTAAACGCAAGCGATTAATTGAGAAATCAACACAGCGACTGTCTGGTCAACTCAAGGAGCACTTTAACATATTTGCGAGGATATTTAGGTCATCTAAACCCGAAAATTTGGAAAGTGGCAACAAGAAGTAAATTTCAATGACCCGCTAACTCAACCTCAAATTAACAACTGATATGTGAAATTATCGATGAAATCGAACCAATATCATTGCAATATATTTCTTGGCGAAATATTTTTTTACCATCAGGTCAGCAGCTCTTCAAAAGAGACATTAAAGGCCTTTTCCAAGTATGAAACAGTCATGGGTTGATTCTCTAAAGAGGCCTTAATAAGGGGCGTTGTATAAAGTCCACTTTTTGATTTCCATTTAGCATCGCTTGCATTTACTGATGAAATCCAATCAACTAATGCCACATACTCAGACATCTCATCATCATTTTGATTTTTTGCAAGATTCGGCTGCTCCAAAGGGTGAGACAACAGGGGCTTTTTATTAACCATCACTGTCCTTACAGGCTGCACTTGGGAAATAATTCTCCCTATACCGACAAAACCTTTGCCCTTCAAATACGCAGCAACAATGTCTCCCTGCTCAAAACCAGAAATTTGCTCACGCCATTGCACACCCTGACCCGCAGAAATAAATCCATAGTTGCGATAATCAATCCAACACCGGGTCTCACCCTCTCCAACATTAAAATAGTAGAGACTGTTTTGGTAATCGAACCCTCCAAGCTTTGCATGGAGAGTATTATGCGGCCTAAAATTATCAGCATAATGGCCCGTCGACACATTTGTTAACTGTTTTCCGAGCTTCCAAAGTAAAGTCTTTTCAACTAAAAGTGCATCTGACTCCGAGAGGTTACTGGCAATCACTCGAACAATAGGGTCTAAGCCCTTAGCTTGAATTTCTTTTATTTGTTTAGACTTGGCACTGTCTGAGTCTTCTGTGAGATGTGAATTTTTTCTAGATCCACGACCCTTACCATAATAAAATTCCTGAAAACTCCTAGGATCTATATAAACATATACATAATAATCGTTCATGACGAAACCACATTTTTTCAATCCCACATCCTATCCAACTATCCATAAATAAACAAATTAACGCTTTATTCTAAATACCAATAAGGAAGTACTGCGATAGCTCAAATAGTCCCGGTGGTTGCCCTTGAGATCAGTCAGGGCCCGCTTATGGATTTGTAATTTTCAGGTTGAGCGAGCGCCTGTTTGAGCGAAGCGAGTTGCGGGAGCGCTGAAAATTACAAATCCATGGTACCGATCTCAAGGGCAACCACCGGGACTGTTCCCCACCACGATATTGAGTAACCGGCAAGGTGATCCTTCGTCGCTGCGCTCTGTCAGGATGACAGAAAGGTGAAGAGCCAGGATGACAGAATAAGATAGAAAGCCGGGATGACAGAATATGATGTAAAGTCGGGATAAAATAGAAGCCCACCATATTTGGCAGGCTCAATAAAAGAAGTAACTACTTACTTTCAGACAGCAAAGGATGGCCTTCAGGAAGCTGACGAGAAATCCACAGCGCCAACTTATGACGCATATTGGGGTCACTGATATCCTTCTTCGCCAATGGCTGAATCAGCTTGTCCTCAACCAACACCTTATAGATAAACTCAACCTTAAGCTTCACCGAATCCTGCACCTCAATCACGCCATAGGCGCGCTTCTGAGCATACACAGCGCCAACCTGAAGCGCCTTCTTAACCAACTCCACCTCATTAGGTAACTTTGACATAGACCCGCCCCTTAAACGTTATTAATTAATCGACAAACTTACGCGCATTTCTAAACATACGCATCCAAGCGCCATCCTCGCCCCAATCATCAGGATGCCAAGAATTCTGCACTGTACGGTAAACCCGCTCCGGATGTGGCATCATCAATGTAGCACGACCATCAGTACTGGACACGCCCGTAATACCATCCGGTGAACCATTGGGGTTAGCAGGATAAGAACCGGCAACAGCGCCATTATTATTCAAAAAGCGCATCGCAATTTGATTACTTGCCATCAACCTATCCATCGCCTTCTGCGATGAAAACTCCGCGCGACCCTCACCGTGAGAGATTGCAATCGGCATATGCGAACCCGCCATCCCCTGCAAGAAAATAGACGGCGACTCCTCAACCCGAACCAGTGAGAAACGCGCCTCAAACTGCTCCGAAAAATTGCGCACAAAACGCGGCCATAACTCAGCACCGGGAATCAGCGTCTTCAGATTACTCAACATCTGACAACCATTACAAACACCTAAACTAAAACTGTCCGAACGGTGGAAGAACGTCTGGAACTGATCGCGAATCTGCTCATTAAACAACACAGTTTTCGCCCAACCCTCACCGGCACCTAAAACATCACCGTAGGAGAAACCACCGCAGGCAATCACACCAGAGAAGTCCACCAGATTGCGACGACCCGCCAGCAGATCGCTCATATGAACATCCACCGAATCAAAGCCCGCGCGATTAAATGCCGCCGCCATCTCTAAATGACTGTTGACACCCTGCTCACGCAAAATAGCCACAGCGGGACGAACACCACTATTAATATAGGGCGCAGCAATATCCTCTTCAGGGTTATAAGTCAGATTGGCCGAAAGACCCGGATCCTCTGCACGCAGAGTATTAAATTCTTCTCGAGCACAGTCAGCATTATCTCTAAGCGCCGCCATACGATAGGAAGTCTCAGCCCAGGTGCTGTGCAAGTCCACTCTTGAGCGACTGAACAACGACTTTTTCTTTTTAACAATTTCAAACTCTTGACGATTGTTTAAACCGCCGAGCAGATGTACATCCACCCCCGCATCACTAAAGCGCTCAGCAATACCATTAGCACGATCAGCAGTGACCTGAATTACCGCACCCAGCTCTTCGTTAAACAGCGCCGCAATCGAATCTTCACCCAGAGTCTGCACATCCACAGAAACACCCACATGTCCGGCAAACGACATTTCCGCCAGCGTTGCCAACAAACCACCATCAGAGCGATCGTGATAGGCGAGAATATCGCCCTGCTCAATAGAAGCCTGCATCACATCAAAGAAGCCTTTCAGCAGAGCAGGATTATCAACATCCGGCGCGGTATCACCCATCTCGCTATTGACCTGAGCCAGAATCGAGCCACCCATACGGTTGGCACCAGCACCCAGATCCAACAGCAGTAGCTGAGTCTCACCGCAGTCAGTTCGCAGCTGCGGCGTGAGTGTTTTGCGCACATCCAAAACTGGCGAGAAGGCAGTAATAATTAATGACATCGGCGAAGTGACCGCCTTGTCTTCACCGCGATCACTCCAGGTGGTGCGCATCGACATAGAATCTTTACCCACCGGAATAGTAATTCCCAGTGCCGGACAGAGTTCCATACCCACCGCCTCAACCGTGCGGTAGAGCTTTTCATCTTCACCGGGATGGCCCGCGGGACTCATCCAGTTAGCGGATAATTTAATATCTTTAAGATCGCCAATGCGTGCTGCAGCTATATTAGTAATCGACTCACCAATCGCCATACGCCCAGAAGCCGGCGCATTAATCAATGCCAGCGGGGTGCGCTCGCCCATCGCCATGGCTTCACCAGCGGTGCTGTCATAGGTCACAGTCGTCACTGCACAGTCAGCCACCGGCACCTGCCAGGGACCGACCATCTGATCGCGAGCAACCATGCCGCCAACACTGCGATCACCAATGGTAATCAAAAAGTTTTTACTGGCGACTGTGGGATGACGCAGTACCTGAAATACGGCGTCATCAATATTTAAATCATCGGTAGTGAAGGGACTGGCATTGACCTCTACTGTCTCGGCGACACGGTGCATTTTTGGCGCCTTGCCAAACAGCACAGACATTGGCAAATCAACCGGGTCATTCTCGAAATGACTGTCGCTAACGGTAATCTTTTTATCTTCTATGGCTTCACCCACCACGGCCACCGGACAGCGCTCGCGGTGACAAATTTCTAGGAAGCGAGTCAGGTCACGAGGTAATACAGCCAAGACATAACGTTCCTGAGCTTCGTTACACCAGATCTCAACCGGCGCCATACCGGGCTCATCATTGGGGACTTTACGCAGTTGGAAATGGCCGCCAGTGCCACCATCTTTAACTAGTTCAGGCAGCGCATTAGAAAGGCCACCAGCACCCACATCGTGGATAAAGGCAATCGGGTTATTGTCACCCTGCTGCCAGCACTGATCGATCACTTCCTGACAGCGACGTTCGATTTCAGGGTTTTGACGCTGAACCGAGGCAAAATCCAAATCCGCAGAGCTGGAGCCAGTTGCCATCGACGAGGCAGCACCGCCGCCAAGGCCAATCAACATCGCCGGGCCACCGAGAACCACCAGCTGGGCGCCGGGCTCAAACTCGGGTTTATCAACATGATCTTCACGGATATTGCCGTAACCGCCAGCGATCATAATCGGCTTGTGATAGCCGCGACGCTGACCGTCAAAATCCACTTCAAAGGTTCGTAGATAACCACAGATATTCGGTCGGCCAAATTCATTGTTAAACGCCGCACCACCGATTGGGCCCTCGAGCATAATATCCAGCGCCGAGACAATGCGCTCCGGCTTGCCGTAATCTTCTTCCCAAGACTGACGGTAATTGGGGATATTTAGATTGGAAACACTAAAGCCAACTAGACCAACCTTGGGCTTGGAGCCACGACCCACTGCACCCTCATCGCGAATCTCACCACCGGAACCGGTGCCGGCTCCTGAGTAGGGAGAGATGGCCGTCGGGTGGTTATGAGTTTCAACCTTCATTAACAGATGCACAGGCTCTTGGTTGTAACCATAGAGCTTGGTGTCTGGATCGGGGAAAAAGCGCCCGCCTTCAGTGCCAGCCACAACGGCGGCATTGTCGGAATAGGCCGAGAGAACATTCTCGCCATTGACCTTATAGGTGTTGCGAATCATGCCAAACAGGGAGTGCTCCTGCTCTTCGCCATCGAGAGTCCAACTGGCATTAAATATTTTATGTCGACAGTGTTCGGAGTTGGCCTGAGCAAACATCATCAACTCAACATCTGTAGGGTTGCGCTTAAGCTCATTAAAGCTATCGACCAGATAGCCGATCTCGTCATCGGCAAGCGCTAAACCCAACTCAATATTGGCGGTTTTAAGCGCGTCAACACCACCACCCAGAGTATCGACACTGGTTACCGGCGCTGGCTGCTGGTGGCTAAACAACGCATCCGCTTTATTTAAATCATCGAGTACCGACTCCACCATACGGTCGTGCAGATCAGCAGCCAATGCCGTCAATTGCTCTTCGCTGAGCAACTCATCAGCATGCACATAGTAGGCGGTGCCGCGCTCCACTCTAACCACCTGTTTAAGGCCGCAGTTATGCGCGATATCTGTAGCCTTACTCGACCAGGGCGAAATAGTGCCGGGACGCGGGACAACCAGAATCAGCTGACCTTTGGTAGACGTTTTCTCTTCCCGCGGACCATAGGTCAGCAGTGCCTCAAGGGTCTCTGCACCGCTGTCGCTAAGCGATTCTGCAAGATCGGCAAAGTGCACATACTCCGCATAAACTGAGACCAGAGTCGGCACTGATTTTTGCAGGGTGGAAAGTAATTTTTTACGTCTAAACGCAGAGAGAGAAGGTGCGCCACTGAGGATCATCATAGATGGAGTGCTCATTTTCATCTGATTGGGAAAGCAGGGTATTCTAGCGGAAAAAGCGCTCGTTGGCAGATAGAATTTAGCAAACCATGTACAATTATTTTTCAGCGATAAAACACAACAGCAATTATTCACAGCAAATCGTATTTGGCGGCCTAAAAATCCTATGAGAGGACTTTCAAACAGAGCGAGACGAGTCCGCAATCGGGGGCTTCTGATCCTATCGGCTAGCGTATTTTTGCTCTATGTCACCAGTGCCGCTCGCATCAGCGATATCCAACAGATTCAAACCAGCGGCGAACTCCACGTACTGACTATCGACGGTCCGACAACCTACTTTGAAGATGGTCGCGGGCAAAATGGTTTTGAATACCTTCTCGCCAAAGCTTTTGCCGACAGTCTCGGTGTGAAACTGGTGATAAAATCGAAACCGACCCTGCACTCGATGCTTCTATCTGTCGGTGGCCCCGAGGGCAGCTTTGCGGCAGCCAACATTACCCAGACCAAAGATCGTGAACACTGGATAGAGTTTTCCGAACCCTATATGGAAGTCACTCAACACCTAGTATACCGACGCGGCAGTTCACGACCGCGCTCACTGAACGGCCTCAGTGGTGAACTGCTGGTTATCAAAGGTTCCTCCCATAGCGAGCGCCTCAACTACTGGACCAAAGACTACCCCAATCTTGTTTGGCGGGAAGATGACGGTGCCGAGATGAGCGAACTGCTGCGGATGGTTCACGACCGCGAGATCAGCTATACCGTAGTCGATTCTTTAGCCTACTTGGTCAGTCGACACATTTACCCTCAGGTGCGCCGCGCGCTGGATATTTCCGATGCCCAGCCAGTTGCCTGGGCGTTCCCCAAGCACGGTGACGGCACTCTACTTAAAGCCGCCAATAGGTTTTTACAGCAGTACAACGCCAGTGGAGAGCTAGATGCACTAAAAGATGAACTGCTAGCACACACCGAAAACTTCTCTGTCGCCGACTCTCAACGTCTTGGCGAGCTAGTCGCAAAACGACTGCCCACCTATCAAGCACTGTTTGAAGAAACCGCTAACCAATTTAACCTCGACTGGCACCTGCTGGCAGCAGTTGCCTATCAAGAGTCTCACTGGAACCCCAAGGCGCGCTCGCCAACCGGGGTCCGCGGATTAATGATGCTGACCCTGAACACCGCCCGTGAAATGAACATTAAAAATCGCCTCGACCCACTTCAGAGTTTGCAGGGGGGCGCCGCCTATCTGGCCAAGTTGAAAGGACGACTGCCGAAACGGATCGCTGAGCCGGATCGCACACTGATGACACTGGCGGCTTACAATGTCGGCTTTGGCCATCTGGAAGATGCGCGAATTCTTACCGAGCGTGGGGGAAAAAACCCCGATCTGTGGGTTGATGTGCGCGAGCACCTACCGCTGTTAAGCAACAAGCAGTACTACGCAACCTTAAAATATGGCTTTGCTCGCGGCAACGAGCCGGTGACCTATGTCGACAATATTCAGTACTACACCCGCTACCTAGAGCTAAACTCACTCTCCCTGCAGCGGGAGAATGAAAACTTTATAGAAAATAATACAGAAACATCTAAAAACACTGACTGGGAAGGCTCTGGGCCATCCCCCTTATAGCGAAATTATTAGTTTTTTGCGCGCTTGCGACGAAAAAAGCTGCTAATAATCTCACCACATTCCTCAGCTAAAACGCCACCCTGCCATTCGATCGAATGGTTGTAATGATTTTCATCCATCAGCCGTAGCTGACTCTGAAGTGCTCCCGCTCTGGGCTCTCGCGCACCAAAGACAATTCTGCCAATGCGCGCATGAATCATCGCACCCACACACATGGTGCAGGGCTCAATAGTGACATAGAGATCGCAGCCGCTAAGGCGATAATTCTGGAGTGCTGCGCAGGCATTGCGCATCGCAATAATCTCTGCGTGGCCGGTTGGATCGCAGCTAATAATCGGCTGATTGTAACCCTCAGCAATTATCTCGCCATCCTTGACCACCAACGCACCCACCGGTACCTCACCCACAGCAGCCGCCTGCTCGGCAAGCACCATGGCGCGGCGCATAAACTCATCATCTGACGTCACATAAACCCCTTTAATGACCCATAACCTAAACTGACTAACTACCCCAATCGGTAATAGCGTAAACTCTGCGCCTATCCAATAGCCACAAAGTTATCTGCAAACTGCCTCATGCCCAATTCCCCACAGCCAATTACCATCACCCCCGACTGGAAAGTGGAACTGAGCCAATCTGTAACAACCATCGATGAATTGCTCGGCAGTTTAAATCTCAACGCAACAGATCTCAGCATTAGCCAACAGGCTGTGCAGGACTTTGCATTGCGAGTGCCACGGCCATTTTTAGCGCGCATACAGCCAAACGATCCCAGTGACCCACTACTATTACAGGTACTGCCGGTTAAAGCTGAACTAAACACTGTGGAGGGTTATAGCCCGGATCCTCTCGACGAGGCCGCCCACAACCCAGTAGCGGGCATTGTACATAAATATGCCAACCGACTACTTCTAGTCATCAGCCCCGCCTGCGCCATAAACTGTCGCTACTGCTTTCGCCGCCACTTCCCCTACCAGGAAAATCGCCAGAGCAAAGAGCAATGGCAGAACGCACTGGACTATATCCGCAATGATAAAGAGATAAACGAAGTGATTTACAGTGGCGGCGACCCCCTCGCTGCCAACGATCATTTTCTCGCTTGGCTCACGGAACAGATTGCCGATATTGCACATATTAAACGGCTGCGTATTCACACCCGCCTGCCCGTCGTTATTCCCTCGCGCATCGACTCAAAATTTCTTTCATGGGCTAGCGCAACAAGGCTAAAGCCTATAGTGGTTCTACATATTAACCATGCCAATGAAATAGACAATGATGTTAGCGAGAGCATTAAACGGCTGCAAAGCTGTAGCATTAAAGTCTTAAATCAAAGCGTATTACTGCGCGGCATCAATGACAGCGCTAACTGTCTAGCCGAGCTTAGCGAAAAGCTTTTTGACTGCGATGTTATGCCCTATTACCTGCATCTATTTGACCCGGTCGCCGGCGCCAGCCATTTTGATGTCAATGAACAACAAGCCAAGAAAATTTACGCCGATCTACAGACTATTTTGCCCGGTTTTCTAGTGCCAAAACTGGTTCGTGAAATTCCCAATAAAAAATCCAAAACCACCATTGCCCCCGAATAAAAAACATTTACTTTTTATTACCAAAAAACTGAGGGAATAGAACTCCCATTCGTTTTACAAGAGGTACGTCAACGTTGGCTTACCAGCGATGCATTTATAAAATAAAAAAATAAAGCATCGTTCCTTTTTGAAAATTATCTCGGGGGAGATCTATGAACACTAAAACCTTATGGAAATTAAATGCGATTGCAGCAGCAGTTATTGCTGGAAGCACTGTGCTTCCTACAATGGCTTTCGCCGCTGACGAGGGTATGGTAGAAGAAGTTGTTACTACCGGTAGCCGTGTTAAAGCACGTTCAACCACTGAATCACCTGCACCTGTAGATGTTATCAGTGCCGCTGAACTCGCCAACCAAGGCGATACTGATATCAGCAACCTGCTGCGTAACTCAGTACCATCTTACAGTGTAAATGACCAACCGATCAGTGATGCAGCGACTTTAGTTCGTCCTGCCAACCTGCGTGGCATGGCTCCTGACCACACGCTACTGTTAGTTAATGGCAAGCGTCGTCACCGTGCTGCTGTTATTACCTGGTTGGGCAACGGTATTTCAAACGGTTCTCAAGGACCAGACGCTGCAGCAATTCCCGGTGCAGCATTGAAGAGTGTTGAAGTTCTCCGAGATGGTGCAGCTGCACAGTATGGCTCTGACGCCATTGCAGGCGTACTTAACTTTAACCTGAAAGATGCCAGCGAAGGCACCAGCATTGAATTACGCACCGGCCAATACAGTGAAGGCGACGGCGGTCAAATGTCTGTGTCTATTAACAAAGGCATGGAGCTGGGCAGCAACGGTTTCGTCAACATGACTCTCGAATACGGCAGCTCAGAAGCAACTAGCCGTTCAGAGCAGCGCAACGACGCACAGGGTCTTATCGACGCTGGCGTTCAAGGCGTTCCTGCTCCCGCTATGGTTTGGGGTCGACCAATTGTTGATGACGACATGAAATTTTTCGTCAACTTTGGTGCAGATTTGGGTAGCGGTACAGAAATGTATGGTTACACCAACGTCAACTCTAAGTCAGTAGACGGTGGCTTCTTTTTCCGTAACCCAACTAACCGTCCAGGTGTTTTCGCTGATGGCGGCGATGATGACAACCTGCTAGTTGCAGACACCACTGGTGATATGTCTGGTAACTGTGATCAGTACGCAGTGCCCTATTCTGCATCTGTTGTAGCAGATCTGCTTGCTGATGATAACTGCTTCAACTTCAACGAGACAATTCCTGGTGGATTTACTCCTCGTTTTGGCGGCCAAATTACTGACCAGGCGTTCTTGTTCGGCTTAAAAGGCGAAACTAAAGGCGGTTTAGGTTGGGATGTAAGCACCTACTACGGTAAGAGCAAAGCTGACTTCCACATTAACAACACTGTGAATGCCAGCCTTCTGGGTTCGACTCCACGCAACTTCGATCCCGGTTACTACCAGCAGGTTGATATGAACCTAAATGCTGATTTCACTTATTCCTTAAGCCAAAATGTGAACATCGCATTCGGTGCTGAGCACCGTACTGAAGAGTTCACTGTTGGTGCTGGACAAGAAGAGTCGTTCATTGACGGCGGCTATGGTGATCAAGGCTTCAGCACATCTTCAAACGGTTTCCCTGGATTCCCTGCTGCAACTGCCGGCGTATTTGATCGCTCAAACTACGCTGCCTATGTGGAAGCTGAGTGGGATGCATCTGATGATCTGCTAGTTCAATCTGCATTGCGTTTTGAAGACTTTGACGATTTCGGTACTACCACCAACTACAAGATTGGTGCTAACTACCGTATGACTGAAGACATGGGTGTGCGTGCCACTTACAGCACAGGCTTTAAGGCACCAACTCCCGGTCAGTCAAACACTTCAAATACCTCTACCGAGCTAACCGGTGGTGTTTTGGTTAACAATGGTACGATCCCTGCAACAAGTGCTGTAGCACTTCGTAACGGCGGCGCGCCACTGAAGCCTGAAGATGCAACTAACTTTACCATTGGTACATACTTAACTCTGGGCGAGTTTGACATCACTGTTGATTACTTCGATATTGATGTAGAAGATCGTTTAAACCTTTCATCAGAAGTTGAATTGACTGATGCCGACATTGCCGACCTGATTGCTGAAGGTGTTCCAGGCGCTGGTGATTTGAGACGTTTCCGTTTCTTCACTAACGACTTCAACACTAACACTAGCGGTTTCGATATTATCGTTTCAACAAGCACTGATTGGATGGGCGGAACTACTGTATGGAATCTTGCTTACAACCAAACTAAAACAGAGGTTACTGAATTCAACTCAGCAACTACCGACCCACAGCGTATCAAGCAAATCGAAGACACTACACCTGAGACGCGCTGGAACCTGTCAGCTAATCACAGCATGGACGCATGGCGCTTCCTAGCTCGTGTAAGCTTCTATGATGAGTGGTTCGACCAGTTCGAGTGTGATGTTTTTGCAGATACACCTGAGAATGACGCTGGTTTCGAAAATTGTAATGCAGACATTCTGGCTGACGACAGTGCTTATACATTTGACTCAGAGTTTGTTGTTGATTTAGAAGCTGAATACGAAATCAACGGAAGCTCTAGCCTGCTGATTGGCGTGAACAATGTTCTCGACAACAGTGGTCAGACTACTAGTGAAATGCACGACCTTGGAATTAACACCGCAACGGCTGCCGTAGGTAACACCTACAGCGCATTTGCTCCAATGGGTTTCAGTGGTGCATTCTGGTATGCAAACTACCGTTACAACTTCTAAGCAACTCATAATGAGTTAATTGGAAGATAAGGCCAGTGTGAAAATGCTGGCCTTATAGATACAAAAAAAGGGGTGCCAATTGGCACCCCTTTTTCTTTACTGACTTTTCACACTAGCTCTTATTTTTGCGGGTTCACTAAGTACTTTTCACCTGTGACTTGTTTGGCATAGCTTTTA
>Ga0209119_1004252_pt1 | contig 11880 bp, 11 predicted proteins | sample COG_03_FD_184747 | JGI IMG/M metagenome (GOLD analysis project Ga0209119, IMG submission 184747) | Pelagic Microbial community sample from North Sea - COGITO 998_met_03 (SPAdes) (version 2) | ecosystem: Environmental > Aquatic > Marine > Neritic zone/Coastal water | place: Helgoland, sampling... | reverse complement strand
GAAACTTCATTGGTTCTTGGAGTATAACTTGAATCTGCATTGAGTAGACTAAAGGTGATAGAACCAACTAGCAATAGGCTAATTGAGACGATTGAAAGTATTTTCTTTTTATTCATATTAATTGTCTTGAGATAATATTTAAACACACAAATTTACTTTTAGATTCTATACTATCAAGTAATAGTTAATTAACCAACCTTTTTGGTTTACAAACGTATGAATTACATCTTGTTTCTACCGAGACTATATGCCGTGTATATAGATGCAAAGGCTTGTTTGTCAGATTTGTATAAGATTTGATACTGGCCTGAAAAGTAGTCTAATCTTACACCCGTAGTCCAGCTTTGCATATTGGTTGGGCTTATCCATTTTACTTTTAGATGAAAATCTAAATGAAAACCGGGAGTTACTGTTAAGTTTTTGAACCCTCTGGTCCAGCTTGCAGGACCGTAAATGTTATCTTGATTTGCTATTGATGTTTCATTTTGTTGTATAATATCTGGTTTGCTTCCCGTATTGTCTGGATCTTGATAACCTACTAAATAAGGTTTTAATAGACCTAAACTGGGACCGCCCGATATGCCAACCATAAGGTTTGGAAAATTTGTATTTAATGTGCCAAGTTCTTTCTCCAGTGTATAGCTCAGGCGTAAAGTGCCACCTGCGTTTATCTTGCCAAATACGTAAGGCTTTGAATTGGTACGTTGTGAGTTTTGTACCTTAGTTTCCTTTGGGTGTGTTATGGTTTGAGTAGAAACTTGAAAACCGTGTAGTAGCGTCTCTTTGGGCTGCAAAGCTAAGTCTGCGTGCAGTCCGTAACCATTTGTGGCTGCAGATGCTCCAAAAGAAAATGAAGAAACCTTAGATTCTTGAGCCAGTACAAAGCTACAAAGTGTGCAAATCCACAGCACAAGAATTATTTTCTTGGGTAAATGGTGTATGTTCAGATAGATATTACTTTGCACGTCGTAAAAATAAGGAATAAAAACAATAATTATTAAGAGCAGCTAGCAATATGACATCTAACGTAAACTACAAAGGAAGCCTGAGAACGGTTTGTGAACACATAAAATCGGCATCGGTTTTAGAGACAGACGCTCCGATAGATAATAATGGAAATGGAGAGCGATTTTCTCCAACAGACTTAGTAGCCACGGCATTAGCTTCTTGTATGATAACCGTGATGGGCATCAAAGCAAATGAATCTGGGATAGCGTTTGATACTATAAATGCTGAGGTTCAGAAAATTATGGCGACTAATCCAAGAAGAATTAGTGAGATTCAAGTAGTGATAAGTGTCCAAGAAACCTGGACAGATAAGGAGAAGACTATTATGGAAAATACTGCAAAATACTGTCCGGTTGCTAAAAGTCTGCATCCAGATTTGATACAGAATATTAAATTTATCTATGCCTAGCCTATTACATCAATGTTTGATGTACTTACTTGGCTTACGCCAGGACAAGCATCTCTAGATCTGCAAGAAGTGAAAAGTGCAGAGATGAAAAGTGCTACTGCGAATATGGATAAGATTTTTTTTATGTTCATGACTGTATTATAATATTGCGGCTTCCATTATACAACGGAATTATTAACTCGCATAGTGCAAAGTAACGACATTATAGATGTTTTAGAAAACAAAGAGGCGAGAACCTTTATACGTCAGCATATAGCTGCTGACACTAGCCTATTGTCATTAAAATACAGCTCATCTGTAGATGCAAATTTTACAGTATGGTTACAATTAATAAAGCTCCTAGCTAAGGCTAAGTTCAAATTGCCCTTGTTTCACGAAAAACTGTTGGCTCTAGATCAGCGTTCATATGAACAGGCTACATCTCAACTGGTGGCTGCGTACAAAAGTGAATTTATAACTGGAGATACCTTATTAGATATAACAGGGGGTTTAGGTATAGATAGTATGTTTCTAGCCGAGGGTGTAGCAGAAATTACTGCCGTGGAGCAAAACGAGGATCTGCACAAAATGGCTACGTATAATATTCAAATATTGGGGATTGCCAATATTACAAGATGCTTGGGAGATGGGGTGAGTTTCTTATCTAAAAAGTATGAGTGGGTGTATATAGACCCAGATAGAAGACCTGACTCTGGAAGATCCGTTGCTCTTCATCTGCTCCAGCCAAATGTTTTGGATCTGATGCCTCTGTTGCAGAAGTTTGCCACGAGAGTATATATCAAATTGTCTCCTTTGTTTGATATTGAGGAGCTGTATCGACAGTTTATCGGCATAGAGACCATTCATGTGATAGCACAAAATGGAGAAGTGAAGGAAGTAGGTGTGGTGCTCAATATGGAACGGTCAGAAAACAGTAGTACAATAAGATTACGTGATGTCGCGACATCGTTTGACATACAGTTAGAAAAACCACCAAAGCCAAACTGGAATTATATACAGGATGATGATACGTATTCTTTTGTACTACTACCCATAGCATTGGTAGCAAAGACGAAATCTGCAGCGTATTTTTTAGCAAAAGCAGAAGCGAAAAAGCATGAAGCTTTTGATATATTTTTTAGTGATTCTGAAGTTCCTGAGGGTTTTAGAGGTTTAGAGATTATTGAAAAATCGAACCTTAACGCAAAAAACATTAAGGCTATGCTTATGAGGCTGGATATACGGAAAGTTAATATATCTGTGAAAGGACTAAGAGATCAACCCAGTGTCTGGCACAAAAAGTTGGGTACTACAGACGGAGGAGAATATTATCTACTCATATTAAAATCAAAGAAAAGTGAGGCTATTTTGACTAAGATTTTTTCTTAGCTATGATGTAAGCTTCTAGAGCTGCTACCATACTAGGATGGTCCGGAGTAGGAGCATAAATAGTGTTAACTAGGCCTGCTTCTTCTAATGCAGCATTGGTAGTTTTGCCCCAGCCAGCTATCGCTTTGTCTTCTTGTACAAAGTCTGGGAAGTTTGCGTAAAGAGAAGCAATTCCTTGAGGACTAAAGAATACCAATATATCGTAGTAAACACTTGCCAAACCAGATAGGTCAGAATTTACAGTGTTATACATTATAGCTTCGGTAAATTTGATATTCATTTCTTCCATATAATTTGGAATAGTTTCTGTTCTAATATTAGAACAGGGAAATAAATAATTGAGTGTTTTGTGTTTTTTGAGTAGTTCAAGAAAGGAGGATTCTGTTCCTTTACCTACGAACATTTTTCTTTTGCGAAGTTGCGTATATTTCTGAATGTAGAGAGAAACACCTTCGTTAGTACAAAAGTATTTCATGGTAGCGGGTATTTCTACCTTCATTTCTTCTACTATTCTAAAAAAATGATCTATCGCATTTCTCGAATTGAATATAATAGCTGTATGGTCTAGTATACGTAGTTTCTGCTTGCGTAACTCTCTGGCAGGCATACCTACAACCTCTATAAATGAATGAAAATCAACGACAACTCCGTGTTTCTCCGTTAAAGAATCGTAAACCGTCTTTTTGCCACCCGGGTGTGGCTGCGAAATTAGAATATTTTTTACACTCAATATTACCTCCTTAGCTGTTAACGAATAGAACCTTAGCTGTAAACAACGCAGGTACAATTTCGAAAGTGCAAAGGTAAACAAAAACTGTCAGAATAGAATAGTTAAAGTTGTTTTGGAGTATCAGAATGGTTCCGAATAATCTCACAAGGAAATACAGCCCCGCTACTATTAGCATAGCTACATATATATTGCTATGCAACCTAAAGTAAAATACGTCGACTAGTAGAAGTATTCCTAGAAGCAATGCAAACCATTGATTGAGGCTGTATTGAAAATCGACAAGCATATTGGCGGTTTTATCCTCTTTATGTATGCTAAAATAGGAATAATTGGCTGCAAACTTGATCACAGACAAGAGAATAACGGCAGGAAAAACCCACAGTAGCGTGAGAATAGAGTCGTAATTTTCCAATTTTGAATTTCCTAATTGGTAGCTACAGATAGCAACAGATGCGAATATGCTTAAAGAAAGAATAGAACTTAGTCTAAATACATTGTTAGTCATGAATTTCTCGCTTTGCCAAGCAAATCGCTGAAATGGCAAAATAGCTAGCTGTACCATAGAGGTAACCCAATTTCTATTGAGTGCATACAAGAAAACTAGGCATACCAAAGTGAGCAAAAGTACTATGCGAATAAAGAGCGGAGAATGCTCTCTTGATATAAGCTGTTCTGATATTTGTAGAATCAATAGGTTACAAAGGTGTGCAAAATCCTAGAAATAATTGACAACCCCAAAATGAAACTTAGCCTTGCTTAGTTGCAGAGGGTTACCTTGTTGGCTACCAAGTGCATAAGCTAAGTTTAGTATGCCCTTGCCAACTTGTATATTAGCTATTGCCCCAAAACCATATGGGATGTCATATATAAACTTGTCGCTTTGTATCGTGTTTTCTATAGCTGCGGCATTTGCAAAGAGCCCTATATTACTATTTTGGCCTATGAAATAACGGTATTCGATGGTATAGCTCAGTGCTTTGCTAGCAAAGAGCTCATTTTCATCAAACCCTCTAAGAGTAGAGTACCCACCAAAGTTATTGAGTTCATTAAAAAATATCTGCTGGGCAAATAATGCATTCAAGTCTATTTTTTGGTGAATCGTGCTTCGTTTTCCTATCGGTATAAAAAAGGCTGTATTCAGTGAAAAGTTGAGTCGGGTGCTCCGTAGTTTTAGAGTATCGTAGATTGAAATAAATTTATTGGTTTGGTCATTTAGAAACTTTACCTGGTTGATCTCCGTATTTCGGATAACCGTTTTTTGCCCAACGGCAAAATCTACAAGTACAGAATAGCCCTTACGTGGGTTAGGCAGGTAGTCATAGTCTCTTTGATATAGGGCGACTCCATAGTTGTCTATTTTATATGGATTATTGTTAGGTATTATCTTTTGAGCACGCACCGAACTAGTATCTGCAGACAAAAGATTACTATTAATATTTTGGTAGTAAAACTGAAAATAGTTATTGCCTTTTTGCTGGTATCTGAAAGATATTTTGCTTTTTATATTTACAAATATGGTGTCGAATTTATTCAGATTGAACTCACCATTGATGCCTAGTTTAGTGTTAAATAAATAAGGATATGTAACAGCCAGGTCTAGTTTCTGAGAGTTTTTCAAGTAATTACGCCAATGCACTTCTAGTTGCTTCCCGCTCTTAAATAGGTTGTTCAGTTCTAGGTTAAGCTCGCCGGTAAGGAGTAGACTATTGTCTTCACTATTTGCACTATTGGGTGCCATACCTATTATGCCATCTACTCTATCGGTTATTACATCATCTACTTTTAATACCACTCTTACCTTGCCTCTGTAGAAGTAAACCTGCGAGGCACTCTTTAGTCTTACTAAAGGAAGGTTTCTTAGCTTCTTGTCAAGTTCCTTAGCATTGGTTTCACTGTATGGTCTACCTTCTTGTATGTCTAGATACTTGCTGAGATACTTGCTAGATATTTGGCAATTTCCTAGATGGACTATGGTGTCATATACGAATTTTAGATACGGGTCAAATTGCAAGCTGCTTACGAGTGTATCTCCTTCTATCTGAGTATTAGTCAATACTATTTTAGCAAAAGGATATCCAGATTCTTCGTAAGAACTAAGAATCGTTTTTTGAAGTTTTATAAAAGAAAATAATGACAGCGTGCTACTGCCACTCGCTAGGTAACCAGGTGTGAGATTGTGGTTTTGTATGGTGATAAAATTATATGTTTTCCCTTTTTCTAGATTAGCGTAGAACGTATCCCCTAGTACAGTGTAGCTATCTACCGTAGCTCCTAGATATCCTTTTTTTCTAAATTGGGTAACCTGTGCTAGTAAAATAGCTTCTGCTCCTAGGCTATCTGTTATTTGACTATAAGTAGTGTCTCCGTCTATTGCTAATGCTAAGGTGTAGCTCTGCCCTTTGGCTACAAATGCCATAAGTATTAAGATGAAAATTGGGATAACTTTGTGCACTAGCTTAGCGTACAAAGATAAACGATTATCTACACTCAACTAGTATAGCCATTGGCTGGAATATACATACATATCCCATTTTGTAAGAAAGCTTGCTTCTACTGCGATTTTCATTTTTCGGTATCTTTTCAGCAAAAAGACGAAGTGGTTGCTTCGCTTATTAAAGAGCTTAAGGAAAGGAAAAATTTTATAGGGCAAGAAGAAGTGAAGACGATATACTTTGGAGGAGGGACTCCAAGTGTGCTGAGTGCGGGCAATATTTCTGAAATTTTGAAAGAAGTATATGCTCAATATACCGTAAATGATAATGCGGAAATCACCTTCGAATGTAATCCAGATGACCTTAGTAAAGAATATCTAGTAGGACTAAAGGAGTGCGGAGTAAATAGACTGAGTATTGGTATACAAAGCCTAAATGATGAATCCTTGACTTGGATGAATAGGAGTCATAACGTAACACAAGCACTGCAAGCGATAGATTCTGCTGCTGCTTTTGGCTTTCGCGATATGAGTATAGACTTGATCTATGGAATCCCCATGCTAACAGAGGATGAATGGAGACAGACCTTGAAACGAGCTTTGGCTATGCCGATAAACCACTTGTCTGCCTATAGTCTTACATTAGAAGAAAACACACCCTATAATAAGCTAGTAGAGCAAAAAAAATACAAGAAACCCAATGATGATGATGCTTCTCGCCATTTTGAAATATTGCTAGAAGAAATAAAACTAGCAGGGTGGGAGCACTATGAAGTGTCTAATTTTTGCAAAGCCGGTAACTACTCTAAGCATAATACTGCCTACTGGCAGAATGTAAAATATCTAGGAATAGGACCTTCTGCTCATAGTTTTGATGGGAGGGGCAGGCACTGGAATGTACGGAGTAATAAAGAGTATATTCAGAAAACACAAGCAGGTGAGTCAGTCTCAGAAAGTGAAGAACTAAGCACGAAGGACATAGTGAATGAAACTCTACTTACGGGCTTGAGAACGAAATGGGGTGTTAACTTAGCAGAAGTAAAGGAGCAATATGAATATGATATTGCGGCTACGAACCAAACTCAAATAATGGAGTGGCAGCAAAAAGACTGGTTAGAGATGAAGGATGGAGTTTTAAGACTTCGAGCAGATGGTTTTCTATTTGCAGACTATATAGCGAGTGAGTTGTTTGTTCTATAAGGTTTACTCATCCCACACATCATCGTAGTTTTTAGTTTCTACGGTTTCTTCTTCCAATGTACCTTCCCCTTTTAGAGCCTGTATAAACTTTTTCTTTTCTTTAGTTAACTCTTCAGCTACGTTTTCTTTTACTATAGTTCTGTCGTAGCTTATTTTCAGATTGTCTGGTGTTCCTTCCATCAGCACGTATGCTGTAAGACCTCCTTTTGTGTTTTTCTCTATTCTTTTTTCAGCTTTCTTAGCGATCCAGTTCGCTTTGGTAGCTAGCAGTTCGGCTACACTTATACCCATACTATATTTCATATAGTTTTCGAAGGTGTGCGTCCCCTCTATCTCTAGATTCATAGCGTTATTCTCTATCATCATACGTGGGATAAAGATGGTTTGATCAAAAATTTCTATGGTGTTTTTGAGAGTCTTAAACTTGACATTTTCCAGGTCCTTTATATGGACAAATGAGGAAAGTTTTTTGAGTGGTTCGTAGCCAATAAGAGCTCCGTTTTCTATAGTAACATTGGCTTTTGCATATAGCTTTGGCATTATAGGTTTTAGATTTTGGTCCAGTATCACCTTGGCTAGTATGGAGCCGCTCAATGTGCCGCTGAGGTGCTCAGAGGTAATCTCGCTTTGCTCGAAATTGTTAAACTGCTTAAAGAGTTGTGAAATATTGATTTTGTCTATTTCGGTAGTAATGTCGAGCAAATGATTGTCACCCCATTTTCTTATGGTAATGCCTGCCAGCGTGTTTCCTTCCAGTGCTTCTATTTGGCACTTAGGCATGGAGATATTCATCTTGTCAGAAATCAATGTGCCCGTCATAGACTTAGCCGAGAAATCATTGTAATGGAAATCGGTAAGTGTTGTAGCCAGTTTTAAGTTAATAGGGAATAGCTCGCTGCTAGACTTAGGATCACCTGTGGCATCCGAGGTACTGTATAGTTCATTCACTACTAGATTATTCGCTTTTAGTTCTCCTACCATGCTAGCGTCGGAGTTTTCGTTGAGCATACTTTGGTAGTTTTCTATATACCCACGCAGTGTGCCTGTAGTGTTATTGTAAGCAAAGTCTGATTGGTTCACTACTAACTTTCCGTCATTGGCACTTATGTCTATGTTTACATGCTGTACATCTAACGCTGGGTTATTAAGTTTTCCCTTTAAGTTTTCTACTAAAAATTGTCCAGAGAAACGGAGAGAGTTGGGAGCTATCTGAGCATTGCCTATATCGTATGTTAGAGCAAGTTTTCCGTCTGTTTTTAGCGTGCCATCTGTTGGCAGGAAAGAACTATTTTCTATTAGTCCAAAGATAAATTGTGCATCTAAATTGGTTTTGCCTTCCCATTGTATGGCTGGCATTTCAAAGTTTTTTACTGCTAGATTTCCGCTCAGTGTGTTCTTGCCACTTTTTGCCATACTCAGTTTACAAGTGGCAGATGCAGAAGATGAGTTACTCACGTTTGGCATCTGAAGTTCCCCAGAGGCTTCTATACCATCTAGACTTATATTTTCTCCCACTATAGTAAGAGAAGTATTTTGTAATTGGTAATCAAAGCCAAAAGCTGGACTATTAATTCCATCTGTTTTCCCTTTGAAATAGCCGTCAATTGCTACATGTCCTTCGAGTTTAATCCTATCCAGGGATTGAGTAATACTGGCTGGAAGAACACTTAGAAGTGATTGTACAGTGGTATTATCATTGGCAAAGGTGATATCTACATTGGAAGAGTTGCCATAACCTATTGTGCCTTTAGTGGTTAGATTAATGGCCTCTATAGCTATGTCGCTTTGTGATATAATGACTTGCTCCTTGTCGGTAACTACGTCTATCGCTGTGTTTATTTTTAGGTTACGTCTTGCTACGTATACATCATCTGCTGAGGCTATAAAAGCACTATCAAGAGTGGTTTTTACTTTTAGCGACGTGCTGTTTTCTTCGTATTTTAAAGTAAGTGTAGTGCTGGGGGAGTAGGCATTACTTTTAAACTTAGATGGCGTATGCTCATAAGCTATATCGCAGTTTATTAGTTTAAGGGTTTTTATTTCAAAACTGACTCCTCCAGAGCTAGTATCTGAGCTTGGTTTTGTGATTTCGTAGTTGGTGGTTTTATTAAGATCTGCAGCTCGTATAGCTCCGTTTCTTACTGTAACCCCATCTATGAGATACTCGCCCTTGTATAGTTTCATAATGTCTACAAAGAGGTTTAGCTCCTGGGCTTCTAGCAAATACTTCTTGTAGTACGGTGTGCTTTCGGCAATACTTACATCGCTAAACCTAACGCCTAAGTTAGGGAAGTCTCTAATGCCAGATACGGTAATATCACCTACTTTCACTTCTACAGCGAGCGATTTATTGATTTCACGCACTAGAATGGGCTTTATGTTGGTATAAAAATAGAATACTACTCCTCCTATGACTAGTGTCAATAGAATGGAGATGACAGCTGCTATTTTTAAAAATCGTTTCACGTGTTGTACAGAAAGGCAAATGAATGTATAAATATGCCCTCTTAGTAGTAAAACGAATCAACAGTACACAATGATGTGTCCAGTATATAAAAAATTAATAAATAAAGGTGTGGTGTTTATTAAAAAAGTCTTGAAAATGCTAGAGTTAATTAAAGTGGGAACTTTAATGGTACTAAGTTATTTATGTTTATGTCAGTTGCTGAGAACGGATACGTTTGTATCAGCACTGTTTCAGAAAATGCTCTTGAAATCTTAGCTGCAGACCTCTTACAAGTTGAACGCCATCCTTCATATAGTGAAAGTTAAAACAACCTGTATTTAAAAATCCAATATAATTACAGTGATCTCCCTCTTTAAGAAATATTTCCCCCTTTTTTTATTGTCTTGTTTTCACAGACTCTGATAAGGCTAACCATTCAACCTCTTCTGAATCTATAAGTTCTCTTACTGTAATTTGAAATTTGTCTATTAAAATTTGTTCTTTTTAATATAAGTGTATGTTGGTTTTTCTAGTAATTAAAAGTAAATCCGACCGACGGCATCCAAGCTGCTGAAATATTTTTAAATTGATTTATCGAATTTGTTCCATGTCTTTGAATCCCAATGGTACAAAAGGTAATAATCATCACTTTTTCATTTAGTTTGAAGCCAGCATAAGGAGCAAATCGGGCACTCAAGAAATTATTGAACCGCTTTTCACTTTGTGCATAGTTTACAATTCTAGAATCATCTTTCAATAGTCGACCATTCTGACTTAAAACCAGAGAATAACTTACACCCAGATCCATTCCTAGTCGAAAACGCTCGATATCTTTAGACATTCCAAGTTGTACTGGCAACGTCATAATTGATGCCGTATTGATATGCCGAACAGTCCTGATGTTTTGGACTAACACTTGCTCTTGGTCAATTTCTGACAGCGATTCTGAAAGAAGAACCTTGTCAAACTGATCTTTCCACTCTACATATTCCATTCCCACGCTCACATTCCAATTCTTACCTTGTTTGATTCGGACAAGGCCACCAATAGAATAACCAGGATACACTGATAGACTTTGATTTAAGCTATCCACATAATCAGAATTCCCGTTTTTAAAATTGCGTTGTAACAATACCGCACCCCCATAAATCTCCCACGAAAGGGTATTCTTTGAAATTAGTGGCGTACTTTTTTTAAGTGTCGGTGGTTCATTTGGTTTTGGGGATATGGCAAGTTGATCAATAATAAGTGGGCTTATTCTTTTCACCAACCCAGTATCAGCGGTGTATTTCCCAACTAATTTCGGATTTGCTGAATCCGCTACAGAAAAAATTTCTGTAGCAAAAGATAATGCCTCAATATTTTTATCGCGGTATACGTTTTTCTGTTCTCCTTCTTTATTTGGTTCTAATTGGCTAAAAAAAGAACTTGCGTTACTCGGGATTCCAGTGAAACCTCTTCGATTTTGAAGGTCACTATCCTGTTCTCCAAAATCATTGCTAGCATCCTCAATAATATGGAGTGCAGCAGTTTCTCCTTCACCTTCCGTTAGAGAAGTAACTGATGAGGGAGTATTTTCTTTTAGACTTGCTGATGAACTATCGTAGTGAGTTGTGCTTAAAATTTGAGATAGGAATTGGTCTGTCTTAGGTTTTATTCTTGGTAAATTGGGAGAAGAAGAAACTTTATTTATACGTATTAATATCCAGATTGAGCCGATCGTCATTAAAGACAGGAAAAACCAAATGAACGTAAAGCGTCTTTTCTTGCTTAGTGCTTTTACTGGATAAATTGTCTTTGAAATACCATTCCATAAAGCTTCGCTATCAATCCTTTCCATTGAAGTGGACTGTGCTAGTCTATTTTTTATTTCTTGTTCTAGTTTATCCATTTTTCAACCTATTCTATATACATAATCTCCAAGAAGCGAATTCAAACTTTTGGGTTTCGTTTGGAGCCATGACCTTGCTCTTGATAATCTCTTTCTACTCAAGCTTATTTTTATTCCAAGCATTTCAGCAACCTCTTCATGGCTGAAATCGTCTATGACAAATAACATAAATACCTCAGAATACTTCTGTGGCATCGTTTTTAAAAACTGGATGAGTTCCTTATTGCTCAATTGGCTCATAATCGAGGAGTCTAAAAACTTTTCCTGTTTGTCTAAATCAAAATAGGTAATCTGCATCCCAATAGTTGTGCCCCTGAGCAAAAAAATGTTAGATTAGGATAAATAAAAATGATATGAATATTATCCAATTTACAAGAGATTTCCCAGATGAGGCAGC